>JAABUP010005249.1_pt1 | contig 19981 bp, 27 predicted proteins | sample 5559201 | NCBI WGS metagenome assembly JAABUP01 (sample SAMN10711887, study PRJNA513373) | rock metagenome | isolation source: Antarctica rocks | place: Antarctica
AATGACTCGTGGCCAGCAGCCCTCAGCTCAGATCTAGCATCCAGACTCAGCACGGCACAGACAGGCTTCACAGCTCAGGAGTGAGTCCACGCTTTACGCGTCAAGGCTTGCGACTGGGGACGACAGAGAGCTGCAGTGATGACTAGTTCTGGCGTGGACAGGTGGCGGCTGCAGGATCTTAGTAATGATGCTGATGACCAGCCTTGGCATGATTGCATGGCGAGTGCAGATCAATTGGTTTTCAAGTCTGAGAGAGGGCCAGACTTGGTCCAGACTGATGTGCAGCCTGAACCAAATTACTGTCAGTTTTGGGACAGCATTGTGGGTATGGGACAATCAGCGCAGTTTTACTAATACAAGGACATAGACAAAGGCAAATTGCAACAAGCACAGGGATGTCGACCAAATCCAAGGCTCACAGGGCCTTGGACACAATCAAACTCACAGGCACACAGACAAAGGCAAACTGAAAGGCTCCCAAGGATATAGACAAAAGCAACCTGAGAGGCTCTCAGGTATATAGACAAAGGCAAATCAAAAGGAACTTACAGTCATAGGCCACATCTCCATCATTGACCACTTCAGCTCGCCTGTCTTGTTGCTGATGCGAGGAATGGGGTGCCGGTACGACTCCACCCCAAGCTTGAAACACGCTTCATGTGCCTCCTCATACGCTGCAATTTCCTCTGCCTGCCCTCCTACAAGACACGCTATCGTAGCTCAGCAAGACGTGCTCATACCATGCTGTAGAAAACAGGCGCAGTTCCTGTGTGCAGTACAGCCGCAAGAAAGAAAGCTGGGCCCACATTGTCTGCAAAGTTCACTGTCTGCCAGGCACATGCATGCAATGGCATGCAGAGTTACAAAATACACACAGAAATGTTGACTGTGAGAAAGGCAATGTTGACTTGCCAGCTGGCATGACAGGGGTAACTCAGCTGCATTTGCAGGAGCAGCGTCAGCATACAGACACAGACACACACATACTTGAAATGAGTCATGGACCTGGCTCAGCTATGCAGCAGTGGCAGTGCATTCAGAATGTGCTGACAGCCTGGTGGCATGACAATGGAATGTGCAAAATTGTCTGATGTTGCCGAGGCTGAGGGCTGAGAACTGAGGGCTGAGTACTGAGTGCTGCAGATTGCAGCTATTGGTATCACTGGCCAAGCAGGGTGCTTACCAGTACAGCAACCTCCCACGAACAGATCCTTCAGGTGAAAGCTGTCTGACTCTGCAAGAAGGCACAGCAGTTCATTGAGCTGCTTTGAGGGATCATCATGTCATTGCAGGTGAGTGCTGCTGTGAGTGCTAACAGCCTATCTAACAACCATCTTGCAATGCAGTGCTGACCTACATGTAGAATAAAAGTCGCATGCCTTGATGTACACAAAGCGCTCAGCAGTATCTGTGCCAGCGGGAGTCACACAGGTCAATGGTAAATTGCATCAGACAAACGCAGTACCAGAGTGACTTGGCCTAAGTATACCAAGGGTGGAGTCATATGAAGCAGCAGAGTACATTCAGGCCGTCATTATGGTATGATGTTTATCAGTAAAGGGGGTGAGGTATATTGAGGTAATGTTTGTTTTAAGCTTTTTTTGGGGCCTTTCCAGGCAAATTCAACACATAAATCTGTTGCTGCCCATGCAGCAGGAAGGCCATCCTTGCATGATGGCTGAGGACAAAGCATAGAGTCCCACCTATGCAGTCAGGCCCATACTTCCTCAGGGCAGCCTGGTTGGCGTTCAGCAGAATGCCATCCTCAGCGAATAAGAGAGAAAACAGGGAGGTGCGCTTCTGCATGGCTGACAGTCGGATCAGAGCCTTGTCATGATCTGTCCTGATCTGGCACATGACAGCTGTCACACAATGATCCTTGAGCTTGAGCTTGATTGGCTGCATGCAGTACACATACCTATTAGTTTGATTGGCTCACATACCATATTTGTTTGATTGGCTCACATACCATATTAGTTTGATTGGCTGCATGCAGTACACATACCATGTTAGTTTGATTGGCTGCATGCAACACACAGACCTTGTCAGTCTGATTGGCTGCATGCAAAACACAGATACATTTAGTTTGTGAGCCTCCCAGAGGATCACTGTGCTAGGCTTCAGCTGTGATGGAATTGGTGTCCAGGCCACCACTGCAGAAAGAAACTACAGGAGCAACTACAGGAGCATGATGCAATGCTGAGAACAGCAGTGTGACCAGGGGTTGGGAAGTACAGCTTGATTGTTCTTGTGGGATGCAAGTGGTTCAGCTAACCAAGTGTCATAGCGAATTCAGCAACAACACACAAACAAGACAATGTTTCCCGTGCAAAGAGCTGCAGCCAGTGCTGGTGAATGCGCACCTGCTGGGTGTAACAGCTGAGGCAGCATAACAGTGATGCAAGCAAGAGCTGCAGGACTGGATAAATTTGTGCCCCGGCACATATGGCAGCAAAACCATTTCTTTTGCAGCTATGTGCATGATGCATGCTGTAGCATTATGGAGGAGCATTACATTACCTTGCATTTGACCGTTGCAGTCAGATCCAGTTTGGAGACATCAAAAACTGGCTGCATCACATCGTGGAAATGCAACCAGGCATTCTCATGCTTGTTTTCCTGCCAAAAGGAACACTTTGTTTGTGGCATAGACGCATGACACAATCACAGCAAGGACGAGCATAGGCGCCCTTGGCAGATGCTTAAGTGTGCACTTTTCTGAAAGAGGAGATTGTGAAACAAGCACAAGCGACTAAAGCAAATCAGTCCTGCACCCGAATTTGTGGTTGTGTCACCTACCCTTATACTTCTGGTCCAATCATACCACTGGCGCCGCTTGTCAGCTGACATGTGTGCCAGGACCTCTCTATACTCATCTGGTGTGCGCGGAGTGCCAACTTTAGTAGAGCATTCCATGTTGTGAAACAGCAACCTGTATGTATCTTGGGTAGCGTGTGCACTGCGTATGACAAACGGTGGTTCAGTCACACTGGGCAAACGCAACAGGTTGCTGCAGCACTTTGAGGGCAAGAGTACGCAGTAAGGTGACTGTGATAGAGTTTTTGTATAGGCCAGACTGGCACTAGTGTCCCACCTACTAGGATCAGCAGCAGTGCCTGGCAGGAAGATTACGAGTGGTTTCTCCATGATGTGAAGAATGTTCAGCTCTTCCATAATCCAGACTCTATCGAACATGCTTCGCGGCAGCATAGCCATGATGCAGCTGACCCAAAGTTAGCACCGAGTTTGGTGTACACTTGCACAATGCGATGGAACAACCCAGGATCAGCGAACACTGCACACCAAACCAGCGACTGCAAGGGTAATCGTAAGGTTCGCAAGGGCACGACTTCCAGGGTAAGTGTCAGCTAAGCAAGATCAGTGCTTCTGAAAGCTGGCACTGAACTCGGGCGTGTCATTGCAAAGGTGCTGGGTCATGACTGGTAGAGGACCATCTGTGCGATACCGCATTTCATGGTGAGCCCAATCATACGTTTACGTCGTGCTGTCTGACCAGTCTCGCAAATAGTCGAGATCATTGACCGGATGATCGTGTTCCTGATTCTACCGAGAAGATCATCGATGAGATGACTAAAGTCACTGTGATCGTCGCTTGCAAATGTGATCTCGTTCAAACTGTGCTTACCCAAGCTTACCAAACAGGTGCCTGAAACCGGAAGCTGGCATGCAATGACACGGGGTCTACTCTGAAGTGTAGCGATAGTACTTGTAGCTGTTTATCTACAAAGTTTGTGGACTTTGGTGCTCACACATAACATATGTTAAGAGATGATTCAACGATAGATATTAGTGTGCTGATGCCACAAATGTGCGTGATGGATGCAGCAAGTCTGGCTGGACACGAACTGCCGAAAAAGTCATGAATGTATTACTGTCACATGAAGCAATTGACACAGCATCCTGTGATTATCACAGGACCTCACCTGGAACGCTGGCGCTGAGGGTTTATGCTATCAAACGCCTGTAGGCCAAAGTTGTATCTGTACGCATATGGTGCTACAATGGCAAAGAGAGCACCATCAAATGGTAACACCACTGAACTCGCAAAACGATCACTGTGACAACAGCCATGTGAGCCATCAGAGCGCACAAGCAGCACCAACACATCTGAGCATGCCTAAGCCTTGATCAGTACTATCCCACCTGAGCCGACCCGCACGCACGCACGCACGCACACACAACGAACTGCAGCTCAACTTTCAGATTGGAGATGTGCAAAACATTGTGAATTTGCCCCTGACCAATGATGATGATCATCATTGATGTAACCAGACTAACTCTGCCGCTGTCAAAGAGCACCAGAAGTCACAATTGCAGTTGCACACAGACCATGGCAGTTGAACACTTGACCATGAGCTGTTAATCTCAGCAAAAGCTTGAATGCATAGTCTAGTAAGCTCCAGATAGCTGAGAGGGCCAAAGGGAATAGGATTCCCCCAGCAACCTGCCAATGGTGCCAAAAATCCAGCAATGGTGCTGACAAACATTGCATGATAGATGCAGTTGCAGTGGCCAACACAAGAAAAGGCTGCACCCTTCGGCGCCAATTGAAGGGGAATCCCAGTATTGTACCGGCCTGCCCAGGAGTGACAGACATACTGCCATTGCTTTGATCACTAGCGTATGGCTACACGTCTTGTGCAGCTTTGCAGGACAACATCAAATACACAACACGCTCTCAAATCTATTGCATCTCTGTGTTGACAACTCGCTCGACAGGCCCCTCTGCCTGTGCTAGCGCTGCTGCCGCCGCCTCTTGCTGTGCTTTTGCCTCCTGCTTCTGCTTCTGCTTGCGCTTGCGGCGCATCCTGTTGATGTGAGCCTTCTTGCCCTTCTGTGTGGCAGCAGTCTTCCTGGCCTGCCCTTGCGCCTCCTTCTGCTGCCGCTGCCGCCTCTCCTCCTGCAGTGAAACTCAAAACTGGTCTTGGGGTTGTTAAGGGTATGGTCAATGGTGTTTAGGGTATGGTCAACAGTGTTCTAGGGAATTCTAGGTCTTCTGTTGCCGCTGCCGCCTCTCCTCCTGCAGTGCCACACAACAGTGCTTAGGGTTTGGTCAAGACTTTGCAAGGTGTTGTTCTAGCTTTTCTCCAGGTATCATGGTCCTTTACATTATGAAAGCTTATGAAAGCTTGACAAAAATCGAGGCTGAGCAGCAAACCTGCTCGGCTTCAGACGACCGCACAAACTCGTTGGCATGCTTCTCATGAGTGCCGCGCTTGTACGCCAGCGTGGTCTTCTCCTTCAAAGCAGTCTCAGTGAAGGCATCAGCTTGGGCAGTCTTGCCCTGCTTCCTCAGCACGATGGCCTTTTCCACGCAGGCTGCCGGGTGGCGGGGGGTCAGCTCCAGAGCTCTGTTCAGGTAGGCTAGGGCCTCAGTGTAGTTGCCACACTTGCGCTCCAGAGCACCCAAAGCGCCTGCATGCAGTCACTTGTTGCCTCATCTGATCGTTTGAAAATTCTTTCTTTTGAGCATCCATGCATCTGTACATTCATGCATCCAGCCATCCACCCATTTCTTCTTTCATTCGCACAATCATGCATGCATCCGCTCATTCACGCAATCATGCGTTCATCCATTTGTCCAATCATTCACACAGTTGTGCATTCATCCATTTAGTCATTTGTCCATGCACGCAAAGAAGTCATCCCCAGAGAGCTTACTCTGGGTGAAGGTTTCCCTGGGATCCAGCTCCAGAGCTTTCAGGTACAGCTCGCGAGCCTTGTCGGTGTTGCCATTAGTCATCTCCAGCGCAGCCCAGGCATGCCAGCAGGGCACTGAGCGGGGCTGTACCAAGGTGGCCTTCTGCAACATATCCCTGGCTAGCTCTGTGTTGCCCTCAGCTGCTTCTGCCAGCGCCCAGCTCTGTATACAAAGAAGAAGGTGGCAGGTGGTGAAGAAGAAGGAAAGGAGGTGAAGGGACAGGAAATAGAGGTGAAGAAGAAAAAAATAAGGGAACGAAGATAAAGAGGAAGGCTGCAGAAGGACTGCGCAGTTTGACAAATGCCGTGAAAGAGAGACAGAAAAATTGCAGGCAAGGGGGAAGAAGAAGATGAAGACAAAGAAGAACCAAACAGGATGAAGGCAAGGCAGGGCAGCGAAAAACAGGCAATGGGGAAGAAGAAAAAGAAGAAGACAAAGAAGAACCCAGCAGGAAGAAGGCAACGCATGACACCAAAACATAGACAATGGGGCAGAAGAAGAGCACAAGAAAGAGCCAAAAAAAAGGCATGATGACAAGCAGTCTGCTCCAGCCATTGCCCCATAGTGCAGTACAGTCACGAGAATAATGATAATCCCATGCAGAGGAAGAAGAACAGAAAGATAGAAAAACTGAAGAAGAAGAAGACAAGGAAGAAGAAGGCAAACCACAACTAGGAGGGGAAAAGCAGGGGGGGGGGGAGCACCGCACCTGCAGGACGTATGTGTTGTTGGGCTCCAGCTGCACAATTTGATGAAGAAAGACGAAACCAGCAAGAAGAAGAAGACTAGTCACAACCGAGAAAAACCAAACACCCCACCTGCAGGACGTATGCGTTGTTGGGCTCCAGCTGCTGCCCCCTTGCAAACAGCTCCCTGGCTTCTTGCAAGTGGCCCTCCTCCAACTCCAGGCGTGCCAGGGTGTGCAGGTTGGCTACGTGAGATGGGTCTGCCTTGATACCTGCCACCAGGTACTGCCTTGCCAGCTTGCGCTTGCCAGCTTTCCACTCTAGCGTTCCCAGCATTCCAAGCCCCCGTGTGCTGGTTGGCTCCAGTTGCAGCAGCCCTTGCAGCAGCTCGCGAGCCTGCAGGAACCTCCCCAGGGTAGGATTCATTACGTAGCGTGTAGGCTCTGGTATGTAGGTATTACGTAGCGTGTAGGCTCTGTCACATAGGCGTCACATAGGCGTTGCATAGCGTATAGGCTCTATCACATGGCATTGCATAGCGTAAAGGCTCTGTCACATGGCATTACATAGCATATAGGGTCTGTCACATTGGCGTTACATAGCGCATAGGGTCTGTCACAAAGGCATGACATACCCTGTATGCTCTGTCATTCAGGGTTGCAATTTATGAGATTGCACTTGAATGCAAAACCACAGGACTGTACAGGACGATACAGGACTGCACAAGACTGGAAATGCGGATATGCTGTTACACAGGGGTTACATGGCACGCTGTTTCGTACTCTGACTTTGTGATAAGGATGCAATTTCATGCATGTCTTACTGTACTCCAAAATTTATGAGGCCTTGTTTGACCACCATTGCACTTGCAGTATGTGATCACAGATGTTGTTTGGGGTCTCATGTACCCTGAGCCAGGCCCTGAAAGATCTAAACCTCATAATAAGTCAACCGCATTCCTGTAACACTCACATATCCTGAGCCAGGCCCTGAAGAGTCTGAGTCACACAAGCAGCACAGACCTACTGCTTCTGCAAGAGTTGCACACAAGCCACACACAACTCTTGCAGAAAACAGTAGGTCTGTGCTGCTTGTGTGACTCAGACTCTTCAGTGCACGGCTCAGGGTACGTGAGTATTGTAGGAATGCTGTTGAATCATACATGCGCATGGGCAGCTCGCTTCCCATTAACTTGACGCCGAAAGGTGTAGTCTTTTCTAGTCTTTTCTAGTCTAGTCTTTTCTAGTCTTTTCTTTTCTTTTCTTTTCTTTTCTTTTCTTTTCTTTTCTTTTCTTTTCTTTTCTTTTCTTTTCTTTTCTTTTCTTTTCTTTTCTTTTCTTTTCTTTTCTTTTCTATGCGTGCGCAATCAGTACCACGCTGGTGCAGCTCCGGAATGGCACCCTATTTGAAGAATAAGAAAAAGAACAGAAAAATTTACACCTTCAGCGCAGTTTAATGACAAGCCAAGTATGATACCGGGCTGCCCAGAGCTGCTCAAGTTTGCTCACATATGCACAATCAGTTGCGGATTGGAAAATTATCAATGTATCACTTGATCATGCTTGCTCCGCCCACCTCTCAAGCACACTTCTCAAAGTTGACCATACATGAAGAGTCCCGCACCTCCGAGCTTGCTTGTCTCACCACGCCTGTTGAGCAGTATTGAACAACGTCTCCAGTTTGCAGTTGGACTAAGGTATAGCCCAGTCTAGACCAACCACAAAGCTTACAGCAGGTTGACTTGTCCCGCACGTACCTAGCTCATCATGAGCTGGAAAGCGTAGTAATTGTCATTATTATGATTACCAGGAATTGTGTAACTGATGCAAAGAAGAAGCGCACCTGGAACAGGTTGTCACCCTTGAACTCTTGGTGAGCCCATTTGAAAAGCAGCTTGACTGGCTGAGTCAGCTCCAGGCCCTGCAGGGGGGGGTCCTTGGGGACGGCATCCAGCGCCCGCCTGTACAGCCGCCGAGCTGACGTGTCATTCCTGCACACAAAGCCTTGCATGTCAGCATGTGATTCAAAAGTTGCATTGCCCTGAGCTCATGCTACTCCTGCGCTGCATGTGTAAAGTTTTGATTTGTACATTGCAACTATGTGTGTTGTAGGGTACCGTAAGTCAACCTGATGGTGAAGCTCAGTAGACTTGACAGTCTACTTGTGCTGCAGACAGACAATTGGTAACAAAGGTGTTCGCACAGGCTTACCAACTGCTTGTACCGGCTGCCATGAGGCACCATGCATGTGTGCAAACCACAGCTATAGGCATGACACTGCATGCTGAGACTGCTTGCTGTCACAGCTGAGACTGACATGAGGTGAGCTTGGCAGCTGGCCCTGACCTGAGGTCAAACTCCATTTGGGCCCAGCTACACATTGCCCTGATGAAGGAGGTGACAAATGCACTGAGACTGCAATGACATGAGTTTGGCCCCTGACCCTGACCTGAGATCAAACTCCATCTGGGCCCAGCTAGACGTGACCCAAATGAAGGAGGTGACAAATGCACTGAGACTGCAATGACATGAGTTTGGCCCCTGACCCTGACCTGAGATCAAACTCCATCTGGGCCCAGCTAGACGTGACCCAAATGAAGGACGTGACAAATGAACTGAGACTGCAATGACATGAGTTTGGCCCCTGACCCTGACCTGAGATCAAACTCCATTTGGGCCCAGCTAGACATGACCCGGATGAAGGAGGTGACAGCCGTGATCAGCTGCGTATGCTGCTGTGAGCCGCGCTCTGCCTCGCCGTTGGGGCTGGCGTTTGCCTTCAGCTTGATTTGGATGAGCTCGGCAGCTGCTCGGTAGAAGCAGCGCGCTGCAGGGATGCTGGCGTCCTTCATGTTGCTGCTGGCCATGCGCCGCTCCATGTTTGCTAACTGCATGTCAGGGAAATGTGTCACAGATGTTGCACGTGTTGTGGCTCTGTGTTTGATAACTGCACGTCAGGGAAGTGTATGACAGTGTGTATGACAGTGTGCATGACAGTATGTTGTGTATGACAGTTGAGTATGACAGTATGTTGCAGTTCTGTGTTTGCTAACTGCATGTCAGGGAAATGTATCACATATGTTGCTTGTGTTGTGGATCTGTGTTTGCTAAGTGCGCATAAGGGCAGTGTATGACAGATGTTGCTTGTGTCATGGTTCTGTATACTAACTGCACGTAAGGGAAGTGTATCACAAATGTTGCTTGGGTTGCGGCTCTGTGTTCCATGGTACCTTACTGCAAATCAGCTCTTCAAAGCTCAGAAACATCACTACACGTGGACACACATCTTCTGAACAGTGTGAACCTACAGTAAATAAGGCGTGAGGACATGAAAGGCGTTTGACAATTGGAGATTGTTAGCTCTGTTGTGAGGCTGGAGGAATGTGGGGTCAGCTCAGGCCATGTGCCCATACAGCATGCAATCAATTAAGCATTTTTTAATGCAATAAACGCCTTCCCCTATGACTGTCAATGAACGACTTCATGAAGCGCTACAGTGGGAATCATTTACCAGGCAAACGGGTATAAAGGGACACCGAAGGAAAAGCAAGAGCAAGCCAAAAATCCCAACCTGCCTAAAGCAGTGCTGCCAGCGTTTATGAAAATTAAAGCGTCGACCAGACTAATGGTCTCACAGCAAACAGGCAGCGCAACAGCAAACTGATAAACTTGGCTCTATGCACCATATAATGGATGGTTGCACCGATGAAGACTTGTCTGAAGGGTTTAGGGTCAGAGTACTCAGGCCTTAGGGATTGAAACCCTAACCTCATGGTCCCATACTCAAAGAAGATGCATGCAGGGCTTAGCTTATCAAGGTTCTAGGGAGTACACTCTAAACCCCATACTTTCAGCTGCTCAAAGCAGGCACATGCAGGAGGCCCACCTGGGCCCAACCCTCAGAGTTGACCGGATCCTTGACTAAGTGACTAGTCATCAGCGCGCGTGCTTGAGAGAACTGCATGCCTCTCGACATCTGGCGCACGAACTCCGCCACCACTTCATACCTCTTGGGCACCCTCTGCTTGGTGGCATGGGCCTTGGCGTAGTGAAGGGCATTGTCAAGGGCAGACTGTTGCCTATCGGGCACCAGGACTGGCACCAACTGAAAGGCCATGGTCAGCTCCCCAAAGGAGAGGATGTCCCCGAGGTACACCTCTGTGTCTACCATTCTGGGTAGCTTCACCTTGTTGACAAAGGTGGTGCCGTAGGGCTTCAGACATGTCACCAGACAGCTGCAAGTGGGCAGGTATGAGTCAGTGCGAAGCCATGCAGGAAGGGTGAGTGAAGATAGGCTGCAGCAGCAAGGTGGCAATGTACTTCAGGAGTTACAGCCTATGGTAGTGGACATTCAGCCCACAAGAAGCCTACATTAGTGGACATAGGCCTGCATTAGTGGACACAAGCCTCCAGCAAGGTTTTGTTGTGTGTTGTGTATCTTGTGGACAAGAGGGGCTTTCAAAGCGTTTGCACCTGAGTCAGTCTGATGTTGACCACATCACAACACATCATGGCGGATAAGCTGGCTGCCAAAGGAGGACTGCGGGGAATTACACAGGGCTGCATGTTCCTGACCTTAGGGGAAGACACGTGTGTAGTGAATGAAAGACCCAGTAAATTGCATGTTGGTTGCCGATGGTATGACGAAAACATCTTCACAATTCCAGGCCATGATTGAAACAGGTGACCTGACCTTTTTGGTGAGCCTGATGTAAACTGTGACAAAGGAGATGCCATACAGCATGCCCAGGATAGGGCAGGGCAGGGCGGGGCAGGGCGGGGCAGAGCAGGGCAGGGCAGGGCAAGGCAGGGCAAGGCAGAACACTTGGGACAGAAGGATCATGTGGGGCTTCGCAACCAACAAGGCCAAGATGTTCCGGGATGACACAAACACTGGGCAGTTCAGACAACAACTGACAGGACTTCACAAAACAGTAACAGCAGATGCATTTATATTCCTTGCCAAACCCATGTTGACTATGAGATAACACCACGCAGCATTGTGCAGCCTGGTATAATACTTGGCTTCTGCTTAACTTGACGCCAAAAGATGTGGATTTTTCTTCTCTTCTCTTTTCTTTTCTTTTCTTTTCTAACACCACGGCAGTGACTTGCTCTTACCATGGCTTGCGTCCATTGAAGTGGATTTCAAGGCGAGCATGGACACCAGGCCCAGCTTCCACAGCACTCTCCAGCACGAGATCACAGTTGCCCTGTCTGGGGTCGCCCCCACCCAGCAGCAGGGGGCCGTGCTGGGGCAGGTGTATGGGCTGAGCGACCGTCACCTCATCATCACATTGCAACCGCCATCCAACCTAAATGGCAGCCAGCACTTGTATCTAAGAGCCTGTTTAAAAATTAACAGCTTTTTTTTATTACTTTTGTATTTTTCCAGCTAGCATGTCATGCATCAAGGCTGGGAGAACCAACATTCACTACTTGACATGTCCAGTGCATGCCTCGCGCCTCTAGGTCACTTGACATCACAATCACGATCCCCACATGACAAGCACAATCACCACATGAGCAGGGGACCAGCCAATAGGCCTGACAGCAAGCAGTGACACATCAACGTCTTACAGCAGCAAAATTGCTACATCTGCGCCACTGTTGGCATACTGACTGCCAAAACAAGATCTCAGGATCTTGTACAAGAAACAATTGTATATGACCACCATGGAGTGAAGACACAAATCAAAATAACAGAATGATTGGATGAAACACTTGCATGTGCACCTGCTGGTACACACGACAACACTCTTTGGAATAATAGTAAATGCCTTCTCATCTTTCTTAAAAATGCCAGTTTGTGAAGTACACTTTGAACTCAGAAATGCATGGGCACCAGTATACTGGGTTTCTACTTCAGGGAGTGAGCAATGACACAGCTCACCTTTCTGTCAACAGGCACGAGTGCAAAAGTAGCATCCTTGTAGCTCGTCCCTTTCTCATGCTTGTAACGCTTGCTTTGAATAGCTGAAAACATCATATCAGCGGCAGCTGCTTCGTTGGGGGGTTGTTGGGGTTCCTTGGGGGGCTCAGCGCGGGGGGGCGGCCTGAAGAGCGGCTGCAAGTTGTCCCAAGACCCTGCTAGGGTTTGCCTCTGAGACTGTGCACCGTTTCCAGATTTGCTGGAGGATGACTTTTGGGGACTGAGATCATCCCAGTCCAGGGACTGGGATGCACGTGGGGACGCCCGTTGCTCCTGTGAGGTGGATGGTGGGGGGGTCCTGGGGCGGGGGGGCCGCATGAGCTCAGGGGGGTTTGGAAGATCATCCAAATCTAATGAAATTGTGCTTTCATTGTGGCTAGGACTGAGCAGAGCTGCAACATCATTTGCCTGATCAGGCAATGACTGCTGATCAGATGACTGATCAGTGGTGGCATGGGGTTTAGGTAATGGGGAAGAAGACTCAGGGAGATCAGACAAGTCTAGTGATAGTGTGCTCTCGTTGTGCTTGGTACTGAACAGAGCTGAGCCATTTCCCAAATCCTGTGAACCCAAGGATGATCCACTGCTGGAGGCTGAACTATTAGACAATCTGCGCTCATCACTCAATTGGTCATCTCTGCTGCTCTGAGGGCTTCCTGCCACCTCTGAGTCAATGGTCTCAGCTGTGGTGCGTCCAGAATTCACTGCATGCAGTCGCCAGCTGGAGTGATGACTTCGGTGAGCGCGAGCCAAGTGGGTCCCATGTGAGGCACTGACAGAGCAGGGCGCTGCTGAAAGCCCTGCAGCCCTGCCCTGAACTTGGCCCCACTGCTGCACCAAAGGTACCCCAGTTAGGATCTGCCCGTTGCCGCCACAGTGACAAACAGTCACACTGTTGCTGCGTCTTGCTGACCTGCTGCACCCAACAGCATGTAACCCTGGGTCTGACTGAGCAGCCTCAGACAGGTATGGGCCAGCCAGGGTTTGAGCCCTGCTGGAATGCGGTATGGAAAAGACAGGCTGGTAGCTACTGAAGGCAGAGAAGTTGTGTGTTGGCCCCTGCTTCCTATCAATGTCATCATCATCATGGGTCTGTCCCAAGTGTGTGCCATGGCCAGGACTAGTAGGTGCCTCTGAGCTGCTAGCCAATGGCTCATGCCTTGCCTCTGTAGCGGAGCCTCTTAAAGAGCCAGCATGCGAGTTGATGCTGTCAACCTCTGAGTTAGGGTTGCTGGATTGCATGGAGGGAGAAGCTTCAGGCGAAGCTGATGGAGTTGCAGGAGAAGCTGCTGAAGCTGCTGAGGCAGGTGAGGTGGAGCGGCGCAAACTTTGGGCTGTCTCGGTATCAACCTTGGGCAAAGCTCCCAGCAGGCTAGCCTGCACACAAGCATACACTTCTTCTTAGCTCTGAGTACTTCTTCTTAGCTCTGAATACTGTTGTTGCATTGACCTTGGGCAAAGCTCCGAGCAGACTAGCCTGCACACATGCATACATTTTTTCTCAGTATGCACACAGCATACCAAGCAACATACGATGCTCTCAATGCAATAGGTCACTTGGCGTGGTATTGCCAGGCACAAGAATAGGTGTGGTATTGAGTGACTCCTGCGTTGAATTACTCATGGGCACACAGAACTGAGGATGGCGCAGGGGAAGCATGACTGAATATCTAGCTCATCACGAGCTGGAAAACATAATTGTTATTGCTAATATGATAATTATGATGATTGTTGTTGTCACTATCAACATTGGTGTTAGTAACTTGGTGCCAGAGCTGATGGTGTGCCTATGGTGCAGCAAGGCTGCGTGAATGGCCCTTCCAGCCTGCATGACTGTGAGTAATGGTGCATATGCTGCTTCTGTCTTTGAACAACCACCAGCACTTGGGGATGACAATCTAAACTCACAATCTGGCAACGCCACTGTCTCGTTTCTCAGAGAGGTCCAAGGAAGTATGGCAGCAATCTAAACTCAGAAATGCCTGGGGACTAGTTGCAAAACAGTGTAGACAACTCAGGAACATAACAGCCACACAAGCAAAACCAGCATCACAGACACAGGGTGACACTAAAGCTGCGCACAACATGGTAGGGTTTGTACCCGACCCTAGGGGGAGACACATGTGATGAATGAATGAATGCATGCATGAACAAACATACCTGACTGTTGTACTGCAGAAACTCCGCAAAGGTGACGCCGCTTTGCTGCTTGTTTGCTAGGGCAGCCAGCAATTGCTGCCCTGCCCCAGCATCTGCCCCTTGCAACTGCTGCCCTGCCCCTCGAGCTGCCCCTGCATCTGGCCCTTGTGACTGCCTTAGGTTCTGCTCCTGACCTACCCCAGCATCTACCCCCAGCTCTTCCAGCAGGACCCCCACCTCTTCCACACTGATGTAGCCATCCCCATCACGGTCCAAATGGCTGCACGCACAGACAGACATGCTCACATGAGACAGACATACTCACAGACATACACACAATTATACACTATAGACACATGCATGGAAGCATGCTCAAAGACACATGCTTACACAGTCTGGACAAAGACAACCTTGTATGAATCTTTGCACTCCACAACTCAAGACAGCCTACTGCTGTGCTTACTTCTAGTAGGTGGTTTTGAATTGCCTACTTCTACAGATGCTGTTGTCCACCCATGCAGGTGATGATGTCCACTATTGTCTACTCTTTTGAGCAGCTGTCTACTTCTTCAGATGCTGTTGTCTACCCTTACAGGTGCTGTTGTCCACCCTTACAGGTGATGGTACTCACTGTTTCAGATGATTGACTCTTACAGGTGATTCTGTTGTCTACTATTTTTGAGAAGCTGTCTACCTGAACAGCTGCTCTGCAGCAGCTGCATGGTTGCTCCACTCTGGGGGATGGTGCTCATCCACCAGCGCAGCAGGGGGTAGGGCCCTCAAGGTATGGGTCCATGACTGCAGCTTGTTGGCTTGCAAAGCATCCAGGCCGCCTTTGTAGGCTGCATGCGCTGCGTCGCCGGATTCTGCCAGCTCATGCATTCCTGCAGCCAAGTTTATAATTCTTCTTTCTATCTGTAAACCTTTTTTGTAACTAAAGTTTGTTTTATAAAGGCAACAACTGCCTGTCAGGGGTCCTCCCCTTTAAAAAAAGACAGCAAAAGAGTACACCTTTCGGCGTAGATTTAATGAGAAGCCAAGTATTATACCGGGCTGCCCACTCCCCTCCTTTCATCCCCAAAAGTGCCCTGCCTTGTTGTGGCTGACATAGACAAAAGACATCTGCATGCACTTGAAAGCATCTGCGTAGGTCATGCAAAGACATGATCATGTTGATGACAATCCCTATATTACAGGGCAAAGTTTGGCAATGAAAGTGTAGAACTCAGTAGGGTACAGATCTGCTCAGAGCTCAGTGCTTTTATCAGCTGCTGTCCTCAAAGAGTTGACATGTCAGAGCTTGCTATTCAAGGAAAAGCAGACGCAGCTTAACCGTCAGACGACGCTGAACAACTGAGCCTCTTCTGCAGAACAGAAACAATCGGGCCAGGTCAGAGTACGACCAACCATGATATATGTAAACAAATGGGTGTCTTCTGCAGAACAGAAGAGACCGGGCCAGGTTGTAGTAGGACAAATTCTGGTACATGAACAGGTCAAAGTATCTGTCATGCATGATGACTCAGCATGCTCACTCTGAGTCCTGATTTGCAGCTCGCAGGTGGGCCCCTGCTGGAGAACGCACTCCTCAGCACCCCTGTCAGGGTCCCCCGGGGCGCCCCCACCCTCACATTCCACCGTGACGGGGGGGAGCTTGATGGTGCAGTGCAAGCTCTGGTAGCCGTTGTCTTTGGGCTGTGCGATGTAGTCTTTGCGCCGGGCAGCAGTCTCGTCGAACAGGCTTGTCGCCACTCTGGCTACAACATAGCACGCCTGCAGACATGATGATGTATGACAACATTGCACTTTGTTGCTGCCTCTCTGTAAGGATCTGCTGCTACTCTGGCTATGACGTAGCATGCTTGCAGACATGACAAAGTTGAGGTGTTTGACTGTGTGATTGAAATGCCGCAGCAGTTGTTGCCTGGCTTTGTGAACCTGTTGCCACTCTGGGTATGACATAGCGTGCCTGCAGACATAATGATTTTTAGTCTGAAGTTGTGTGATGGAAACATTGCAATGTGTTGTTGCCTGGCTTTGTGAATCTGTTTCTACTCTGGCTGTGGCGTAGCATTCCTGCAAATATGATGATGTCTAGGCTTTGGACTATGCCATCGAAACATCACAATGTGCTGTTGCCTCATTCCATGCATCTGCTGCCACTCTTGCATCTACATGGCAATCCTGCGGACATGATGGTGTGTAGTCTCTGGGCTGTGTGAGCTCCGGGCTGCCGCCTTAGGAGGCTCCCGTTATGATTGCTGAACAGCGTAAACTTTTCTTTTTACTTTTCTTTTCTGAGCTGTGTGATGCTTTAATTTTGCGCTATGCTGTCGCCTGCCTGTATGGATCTGTTGCCTGCCCTTGCTACAGAACACCTCAGAGCCTTTCACAACCTCTCACAGAGCTTGCCTTTCATCAGACGGTCATGAGCAGCAACTTTGTTGCCTGCTGCACAGGCAAAGACGAGATGAAGACTGACAGTACAAACAGGGATGCATTGTGATGTGCACAAAGACTTTTTTTGTCAAGCATTTTTTGTCAAGTCAGGCTTTTTTTTGTTGCAAGTACTATTTGAAGGGAGGTTTTTCATAACAAAACCAGTTTTTTCTTTTTTTTGGGGTATTCCAGAGGTCTTCTTTTGAAAGAATCTGGGGGGCAGCGCAGGGAGGGCCTCAACACTACATTGACTCATGCTGAGACTGACCTGAGTTGCAAATTCTTCTGCCTGAGGTGCAGGCAAGTCAGGATGGGGGGTGACAATACAGCTACAGGCCAGGAGGGGGGAGGGGGCGGGACGCAGGGAGGGTTCAAGGACCATATCGAGTTGTGCTCAGACTGACCTGAGTTGCAAATTCTTCTGCCTGAGGTGCGGGCAAGTCAGGGTGGGGGGTGACAATGCAGCGAGAGGCTAGGATGTCATGGACCTCCTGGGGGGCCCGCCCACCGGCATCAATGCTGTCCAGCCTCAACAGCTTCTTCATGGTGCTGAACAGGCTCTTAGTGCGCCCTGCCACCTGAATTGGGCAACGAATTTGCTCGAACTGCACGAATTGGCTAGCGCTAGCTCAAATTGGCTGGAACTGGCTGGAATTGGGAAGAGACGCCTTTGGTCGTAGTCGCGCAGGTTGGCATGATTGTTGTTCAAATTGATCTGAACATGCATCCATACGTGCATTTGCTGGTACGCTGACTGCTGTGGCGGGACTGCATGCAGAGAAGTAATTCGTGCTGTACAAACTCAATCTCAGGGAAAGACACTCATTTCCATTGGATGCCTAGACTGTGTCCATAAACATTATTGTTTCTATCACTAGATTCAGGTCACAACTGCGACTGTATCCCCATATGGTGATTAATCTGTTATTCAACATCAGCCAGACGCTGATAGCCATGCATGAGCACATGTAGCATATGCAACACATGCACATGTGTCACTCGTATCCAATCAGCAGCACACGCATGCACAAAACGCCTGTCACCTGCACTTCTAAAAACAACATTGCACAGATGATCGCCCCTGCTCTGCAGTGGGTTGCGATCATGGGCTCATGGAGAGACAAGACTTGTCCCGCATGTACCTAGCTCATCATGAGCTGGAAAGCACTCTTAATATTATATTTATTATTATTACTATTGTGATTATGGGCTCATGCTAACCTGACAGCCAGCAGCAAGAACCTGGAACTCTGGATCCTGCTCAACAGCCGCCTGCAGCTGCTGTTCACAGCGAGCCAGGCTGTCGCCGTGTGCATTCACCTCACGCCGCAGCCAGGCCGCCGTCTCTGCGTATGACTCCGGAAACAGCTCCTACAACACATGTACAGAACCTCGCTTATGGTGCAAGGAAGCTCAACGTCTCGGCGTATGACTCTGGAAACAGCTCCTGCAAAATTTGTACGGAAACTCATTTATGGTGCGAGGAAGCTCATTGCCAGAAAATGCACCTGTAGGTTATAAATTGACGGCAGACATTCTAAGCCTCAAGATCAGCGCAGAACACTCTCTGGACTGTGTGCTGAACAGGTGAGCAAGCTGGGTGCTGATCAATCAACACTTTTGTGATTGATGCTAAGTATGCTATGTGGCTTTGAAGCATGCGCCAATGGCTTTCCCAACAGTACTTGCATGACTACAAGAGAGTGGTAGAATGCTAGCCTGGGGGGTTTAGCTTCACAGCTGCTGCATGCTACTTCTGCTGTCCACAAGCTGCGAGCTACAGCAAATACACGGAAACAGAAGAAATTATTGCCTCTAGGCTTGAGCCTTTGATACAGGCCAGAGCACAGCAGCAGGTAATATCAGCAGCAACTGGCTGACATGCTGGCAGCTGTGAAGTAAGCCTTTCGCTGCTGATATCACCTGATGCTGATAGATTCAGCTGCTGTGCTTTGGCTTGCAAGGAACCTCATGCAAGAATTGACTTGCGTGGGCAATATGTGGCTTGAGAAGCAAAAATGCAAGCAACAGACTTTGATGGCCACTGGGAATTGGCAGGTGATGTGCAGAGACAGGACAGGTGCCAAACCTGAAAGCAGCGGTCTTCCAGTTGTGCACAGAGGGCACGCAGGCCCAAGCCATGCCCCAGGGGGGCGTAGATCTGCAGGGCCTCTAGTGCTGCCAGCTGGCGGGCATACAGAGGGGTGCCCAGGAGGGTACCCATACCCACCAGCCTGGCTACTAGCTCCACTACGATGGCTCTTGTGTCATAGAAGGTCAGTGCAAGCTCCCTTAGGGCACTGCAACACATAGGAAATTGAGTTTACCAACTGGTGCCATGTGTGTTTGCTGAGGCCAAAAATGAGAGAGGCAGTGACCTGTAAACGCAATGAACATGCAGTCAATACCACCTCTAGCACGCACTGCTTCTGTGCAACAGCGAACATGGTGTGGATTCCTAACCCTGATCACAAGATGCACATGAACAGCACATGCACATGCACATGCAAACTGCTTTCTCAAACCGCTTCATCCTATATCACGCAGATGCTGATCTCATCTCACCTAGAAGCAACATCATCATACAGGTCCACTCTGCTTGGCAGCCTGCACACTTTGATGACATCCTCAATCAAAATCGCCACCGCTGATCCCAAGCGGTGATCCACCAAGTCCAGGGACAGCCGCTGAGCAGCTACAGCGTCTACAAGGATGCCAGCAGCGATGGATTCAGCGTCAAGGGGGAAACCCTGGCCCGAAAGATCTGCCAGCTGTTTTGCTATGGCCAGTGCCTTGCTGGCGGCTGTGCTTGCTTCTAGGGGATCAGTCTGAGCTGGCAGATGTGACACCTCCAGCTTGAGGGCATTCAAAATGAGCTCTGCTGCTTTGCCCATGCCAGCCTGAAAGTCAGAGGGACATTGCTAAAGGGACGTGGCTGAAGGGAACATCTGCCCATCCAGACAAGCTCAAGGGAAGACTTTGCCATTCAAGGAGGACAACGTATTGCTGCTGACCGGACTAGAATGCAGTTAGCTGTCCCAGAAGACTCGCCGGTGGAACAAGT
>JAABUP010005250.1_pt1 | contig 19973 bp, 21 predicted proteins | sample 5559201 | NCBI WGS metagenome assembly JAABUP01 (sample SAMN10711887, study PRJNA513373) | rock metagenome | isolation source: Antarctica rocks | place: Antarctica
CCCAGGCATAAAGGTTGAGCGTCGCCGGGTCTACGGCGTCCCCGTATGTGTCTACCTGTGCCTGGCGCATGAGGGTCTTCACCTCGTCGACCGATAACTCCCCACGCTGGCGCTCCTCGAAGACCCCCTGCTCGAAGCGGAAGGCGGCCGTATTGTCGACGACATACCAACAAGCCGCTTGCAGCCATTCATCCAAGGTCGCGGCCAACTCCGCGCGGTCGCCTCCATGCCTGAGCCGCTCCTGACGGACCAGCGTTTCGCAGAAAGCGCTCGCGGTCTCGGCGAGCGTCAGGGGGATGGCCCGCTGGAGCATGGTGCGGTCGGCCAGCACGCTGTTGTGATAGGCGTGCCCTAGCTCGTGCGCAAGCGCGCACACGCCGCCAAACGTGGGCGTGTAGTTGAGGAGGATGCGCGACTCGCCGCCGCGCAGCAGCATGCAGGAGCCACCACCCTGCTTGCCGTCGCGTGGCTCGGCGTCGATCCACCGCTCGCGGAAGGCGCGCGCCGCCAGCGCGCCCATGCGCGGCGAGAAGGCCGCGAATTGCTCCCCGACGAGGCGTGCGGCGTCGTCAAACTCCCAGGCCATCGAGCCCGGGCCGAGGGGCGCGTCCAAGTCGTACCACGCCAGCGTCGGGACGCCGAGGGCGCGCGCCTTGGCCCGGAGGTAGCGCTGGAAGTCCGGGAGGGCCGCCCGCACGGCGACGAGCATCGCATCCAGAACCGTGCGATCGATGTCGTGGTCGAACAGCGCGGCATCAAGCGGCGAGGCCCAGCCGCGCCGCATCGCCAGCGTCGTCACCGTCCCTTTGATGCCGTTGAGCGCCGCGGCGAGTGGCACCGCGATCTCTTCCCACGATGCGCGCTCCTCCTCGTACGCGCGGGCGCGGCTCACGCGGTCCCCGCGGTCGGTAACCCTGTCCGGTCGCGCGCGCTGTGATGTGAGGGTGTTGTACAGCGACCACCACGCCGTGCTGCCGGAGAGGGACAACGCGGCCGCGAGATCCTCTTCCACCGACGTCATCGCGCGCCGCGCCTATCGGTGCGCTTTCCGTAGGGCGAACGCATGCGCGCGCGCGACGTCCGAACGCTCGATCAGCGCGTCGACGTCGAGCGACCCGACCCACGCGGCGAAGCGCGCGTACAACAGGGAAAAGCGCGGGGGGATGAAGTCGAGCATAGCATGCTGCTGGAGCCGACCGGACAAAGAGTGGGCCAGCGCGTCCCGCGAGTTGGTGTTAAGATGGCAGGTGATGTACCCGCTCACCGCCCATGTCTCCGCTAGGACGCTGTTGTAACGCTCAACGACCGTCTCGAAGGGCCGCGCAATATCGTCGCCGGGGGGCGCTACGTCGCGGCGCTCGATGTGGTAGGCGGCAAAAAGCTCGGTCAGCGCGTCGATGTCCGCGATGACCCCCCGCAGCGCCTGCGTGAACTCTGGAGACTGGAGACCGGGATAAACGCTCGTCATATCCCAGCGTGGGAGCGCTCGTGCATCGTTCGTCATGTGTCCCTCTCTTGGTGCTATGCGGCACATAAGATGACAGGCCGCGCGTTTTATGAGAACTGACACGGCCTGTCCCTATGTCACGGCGCATACGAGCGCCGGAGAAGGGACAAAAAACCGTGGACGCGAAAGAAGCGCCACGGCCTGTCGTTGCCTGATGGGTAAATCTACCCCGAAGTGGACGCACTTCTCCCGTGGTCACCGCTGAAACGGCACCGTGGGATGGTCAAGGTGCTTATGTGGGAGCACGCGGTCGGTGCGGGGCGGCAACCGTGATAGTGATACGAACCGGCGAACGTGAACATGCCCTGCACTCCCGCGCCCGACTACTAAAAGTACGTGTCGAGTCTAACATGAATCCCCATGGGAGTCAAATATTGTTAAGCCTTACCCTCCTTCGTACAGATGCATTATTTGAGACCTCAGAGGCTTAACGTACGATACGGGTCCAATGATAGTCGGACCCCTCCCCTATGGCGACGACGCGCGCAGACCACCCGCTGTAGCGTGGTGTCCTGCGCTCACGACTCCCCGCCCCTCCCCAGACGCACACGACTGGTTACGAGCGCGGCACAAGAGCAGCACGCGGCCAGCACCACAAAGGCGGGGAGCGGATCGCCCGTCCCGGCGAGCGCCCCCAGGCCGATAGCCGCGCCCCCACGTACCAGCGACGCGTAGATTGTACTCGCCGCGTTGACCCGTCCCCGCAGCGCGCGCGGCGTCACAAACGTGCTCGCCGTCGTCGCCAGGACGAAGCCCAACGCCATGGCCCCGTCCAGCACCGCGTTCGCGACGAGCGCGACGACGAACCCTGGCCCCCGGTCGAGGAGGCTCGCCCCGGCCAGCCCCGCGCTCCCGAGGGCGGCGATGGCCAGCGCGACCGCCATGCCCCGTTGCCACCCACGGTCGTAGAAGCGCGGCGCGACCGCGCTTGCGATCAGGCCGCCCACGCCCGCCGCCCCGAATACCAGCCCGGCTTGCCAGGCCGGCAGGTGCAAGCGGAGTTGCGTCAGGGTGGCCAGCAGCACCCCGATCGCTCCCGCATCCATATGGAGCGCCGTCGCCGCCCCTTTGATCAGGCGTTGCGCGGGTATCGCCAGGATCGCGCGCACCCCCGCGGTGGCCTCCGCCCACACGCCGGACGTCTGAGCGTCCCCCGTGGTGTCTCCTAAGGGGGCCTGTCCCACGGGCCGCTCCGTCCGCACGCGCGTTAGGGTCACGGCCGAGACGCCGTACGAGAGGGCATCGGCCCCCAATGCCAGCACCGGCCCGACGGCCGTGATGAGCGCGCCGCCCAGCGGCCCTCCCGCCAGGACGCTGGCCGCGTCGGAGGACTCCAGGGCGGCATTAGCCTGGCCCAGGCGCGCGTCCCCGGTCACGTCCGGCAGCCAGGCGCCGTAGGCCACGCCGAACACTAGCTGCCCCGTGCCCAACGTCAGGACGACGAGCACAAGCAGCCACAGGGGCGGGACATGCCCACGTACCCCGACCAGGGCTACCGCGCCGAGCGCCACCAGGCGTCCCACGTCCGCGGCGATCATGAGGGCGCGCCGCTCGACGCGATCGGCGATGAGGCCGGCCGCGAGACCGAATGTCAGCAGCGGGAGATAGCGCGCCGCGGACACCGCCCCCGCGGCGAACGCGGAGTGTGTCTGGTGGAGGAGCAGCCAGGGCAGCGCGAGGTTCGTCACCTGGTCCCCGAAAAGCGACGCGGTCTGGCCACCCCAGATCAACCGGAAGGTGCGGTCGCGCCAGAGGGCGATGGGACGCGTGGCGTCGCCCATGCGCTACGCCGCCCCCCGGTCCGTCTGCGCAGCCGTGCGCTCGCGCAGCGGCTTCAAGAGCTTGAGCAGCGTCCCGATCCCGCCACGCGTCCCGTCGAAGGCCGGCCGCACGGTCTCCAGCGGGATCGCCGCGTCCTGCACCTTGAAATGCCCCAAGCCCGTCCCCAGCGTGACCGAGGGCGGGCACGCCGTCACCGGGTCCGGTTCGTCGCTCACCAGGTACACCGCGTCCTTGTGGACGGCGACGGGCGTATAGCCGTCCCGGTCCATCTTGTGCAGCGCCCGCGACAGGTTGGCGTTGGCCTGCGCGATGATGAGGTGCCGCCAGTCCGGCCGGTACAGCGCACTGCGCCGCTCGCGTTGCCACGCGCTGTTGAAGCCGCTGATCGTCAAGCTGTAGGTGTACTTGAGCGCGCCCAGGGCCAGCCGCCCCGCCGGCGTCGTGTCCGCGTAGAGCGCCGTCCGCGCCGTGCGCAGCCGCTCGTACCAGGTCTCCATCGCCCGGCTGTGCTCCGTCCAGACGTGCGCCTCGGTGATCGCGACGGCTTGGCCGCGTTCCACCGCCCACGCCACCGTCGGCGTGCAGGCCCACCGCTCCTCCGCGCCAGCGATCCGGGCCAGCCAGTAGCCCGGCAGCCGCTTGTCGAAGGGCAGCGTGCCGCCCGGATCGCGCCGCTCCTCGATGCCCGACAGCCCTAGCTCCACCACGCCGGCGGCGCTCAACCATTGCGCGTTCTTGTCGTAGCTGTGCAGGTACGCCTTCGCGCGCTCCGCCGGCGCGAGCGTGCGCATCCAACTCAACTCCGTCACCGTGTCGGCCTGGCCCGCCGGCGCCGGCAGCCGTTCCGGGTACTCCCGCTTGGCGTCGGCCCCGCGCTTGCCCAGCTCCTGCAGCAGGTCGATCCCCGTGCGGCCCGGCGAGCGATAGTAGGGCGTCCCCATGGCCCGCGCGTAGGCCAGGAGTGCCGTCAGGAGCGTCGCCCCGTCGGTGTCGAGGCCCCACACCGCGTGCTCGTCGTAGAGCGGGAACACGATGGACACGCCCGAGCCGGCCTCGCCTTTCTTGCGTAGGTCCAGCCAGGGCGTGAGCGCCGTGGGGAAGGCGTGCAGGTCGTCCAGCCCGTCCGACACGAACGCATGGCGCAACTCACGGAATTGGCCCGCCACGGCGAGCGTGTCGGGCAGCTCGGCCGCGCGCACCCACGCATCGGTCAGCCAGAGTTGGGTCAGTCGGCGCCGCCGCGCGCCGTTATACAGGTCGCCGACGTGCCGGATCGCGCCCCGGATGGGCACGAGGGGCTGTCCAGGCAGGTGCAGCCCGTCCACGTCGAGCACCCCGATCGTCGGCGCCGTTGCCGTTGTGGTCATGGTATCTCCTCCGCAGCGCCGACGCCCTCATCCGCTGGGACAGGTCTCGTCCCCAGGCTCTGGGCGAAGCGCAGCAGGTAACCATCGGGGTCCATCACCAGAAACTGCCGTTGCCCGATCGCTGTGTCATCCCGACGGTACCAACGCTCCTGTGGCTCAACCATGAGCGGGTACCCGTCCGCGCGCAGCGCCTCGACCAACGGAGCGATCTGATCGACCCCCATCTCAAAATTGACGCCACGCCCGTAGGGATGCTCCAGCAGCCCTGTCTCCCACACCCCATGCGCCTGCTCGATCATGAGCTGGCTCCCTTGATAGGAGAGGTAGGCGAACTGATCCTCGGGCCGCTGGTACTCGATGTTGAATCCGAGCACAACGGTATAGAACCGGAGACTCACGGCAAAATCGGACACGCTCAGTTCCGGGACCAACGGATTGTACATCATGGCGCTTTCTCCCCTTTCTATGTGTGGCGCGCGCGCTCGCGCGCCCGTCGCTCCTTGCGCGGGCAACGGCACGGCGCATGGTGGCAGTGGGCGCACCGCTCGATGCGCGCGGGCGCTCCTCTCGTCGGGGCGGCGACCGTGACGGGAGGCGGCCCGATGGCCGTGGGCGACGCCCTCCCCGCGCAGGTGCAGTCCTCCCCGCGCTGGCCGCACCCCGCGCACACGATCAAGTGCCCGTACTTCCCGCCGAAGTAGTCGATCGGGGCGGCCGGCTCCTCCAGGGCGGGGCGCTCGCGCCGTATCTTGTCCAGCTCGACGCGCACCGTGTTGATGGTGATGGTGCGGAAGTCGGCCGCGCCGCGCAGGGCCTCGATCAGCAACTCCTCGCCGACGGCGGGATCGACGGCCAGGCTGTGGAGTTGTTTGTTCAGCCGATCGGCCGGCTCCGTGCCCATCAGCTCGCGGTAGACGGCCCGCCACTGGCGATCCTCGGCGGCCATGTCCACCCGGTCGAGCACCGCCATGACCGGAGCCGCCCCCTTCCGGGCCGCGCGCCGGCGCATCTGCGGCGTCCCCACGTCGTAGACGTTGGGCAGACCCCGCCCCTGGGGCGTGCTGCGCACGTAGCCAGCCCCCTCCAGCTCACGCAGGTAGTTATAGGCGCTCTTGTAGCACCCGCCGACGTAGCCGGCGATCCGCGCCACCGTACGGATGCAGCGCCCCTGCGTGTTCGCGTGGTGTGCCACCATGACGTAGGCCCGCTTCGCCCCCTGCGAGAGGGCGGGGTCGCCGAGCACGGCGTTGGGGACCGTCGCGTAGCCAGTGTCGTCATCCCGCGCCGGCGCGGCGGCGAAGTGGTAGACGTTGGCATGGCCGCGGCCACCCCGCGTCACCGTGATGAGCGCGGCCCGGCGCAGGTCGGCCGTGCGCCGCTTCACCGTGCGCGTCGAGCAGCCCAGCTCCGCGGCAAGGTCGCCCTGGTAGGGGTGACACTCATCCTCGTCCCAGGCATAGGAGATGAGCAGCACATGGGCGAGCCGGTCGTTGTCCAGCGGCGCGGCGTCCAGGAACGGGCGCGGGATCTGCGTCCAGCCCGCGCGCGGCGTCGGGCTGGGCGTGGTGACGGGCCGCTCCACCGGCGCTGTCGTGCGCGCGCTCACCAGGCGCTCCCCCCGCGCAGGGCGCGCAGCCGCCAGTAGCGGTACTCGTCCCACTCCCGCGCGGAGGTCGCGGCCAGGGCGCGCCGGCACCCCTCGTCGCGCCGCGTCCGCAGGCCCTCGTCGTCGGCGCGGCGGTGACCGGCCAGGTCCGCGCGCGCGCGCTCGAGCACGCGGGCCAGGCGCGTGTCCTGGGGCAGGGCGGCCCTGATCCGCGCGCGGCTGTTGATCGTCGTGCTGTGATCGGCGCGGCCCAGAGCATGGGACGTCGCCATGTTGGTCAGGTGGTAGTCCTCGGCCAGCAGGTAGGCGCACAGGTGCCGCGCCTGGGCCACCGCCGGCGTACGGCCTGGCCCCAGGATCACCGCGGGAGTCACGTCGTCCGCGCGGTGGTAGAGGGCGTTATAGGCGCGGGCGACGGCCGCGATGATAGGCTCCGTCTCGACCATCCCCAGGCGTGTCCACACGGGAGATGCAACAGCCTGTTGACAGGCGCGCGGGTCCGCGCTATCCTGTCGGGAGAGCATGGGTGTGCTTTGAAGCATAAACGCCTCCTGTGCAGGTCCGCGACCCGGTTCGGGAGCCTTGGAACTCCTTCGGGCGACGGCCTCCGTTTTGGTGGCTCTGGTGATCGCTTGTAGGCGTGGACACCAGCGCCGGTCACTATTAATAGTTAGTCCTGGCAAGGTAGAGGCTCACCGGTTCCCGCCGGTGGGCCTCTACCTTTTGCGGCCGCTACGGCCGCACCTCGTGCTACATAGCGCACTCCTTCATGATGGGCATTGTAGCCCACACACCCCCCCCGCGTAAAGGCGGCGCGCGCGCGCACGCCCTGTCCCTCCCTACATGGCGCTATCCGGCGCGGTGTGTGCGCGGTCATGGCAGGCCCGTCCAATCGTACGCCGTGCCGCGCTTCACGGGGGCTGTGGGCAGCCGCACTGGCCGCGCCGGATCCGTCGCCGGGTCCGTCGCCGCCACCGCCACTGTGGCTGCTGAGGGGGGTGTCGTGGGGGCGGGCGTCGCCCGCACACGCACCGGCGCGTGGGGTGTCGCGGCCAGCACGGCTCCCCGCGCCGGGGCTGGGGTAGGCGCCGGGACCACCCGTGCCTCCTCAGGCGCGGGGGGCTTGGCGGCTGTGACGGTCGCCGGCGCGGGCGTGGAGGGGACAGGGGCTTCCAGGCACGCGCGCGGGGCCGGACGCCGCATCAGCCGGCGCATGGCCCGGACGGACCACACCGGCCGCGTGCGCAGGTCCAGGGGCCGCGCCTCGCGCGCGATGGCCACCACGCGCCGCCGCGAACTAGCCGCCAGGTCGTCGGGGAACAGCAGGGGCACGCCCGTCTCGCTCGTCGAGCGGCTGTCGCGCTCGGGCCGTCGTCCGAACAGGCCGCCCGGCGCGGCCGAGTCCCCCTCCCCGTGGGCCAACACGGTGCGGTTGCCCAGCGCCTCGCTCGCCCAGCGGGCATCGTCCCCGCGCGTGCCGCCCAGCCAGGCCAGCACGTTGCACGAGTCGATGATAGCCTTGGCCCCCAACTCCCCGTAGTCGTCCACGAGTTGCGAGAACGACTGGAAGCTGATAACACGCGAGATGCGGGGCTGCCGACAGATATTGAACCACTTGGGCGCGTTGGGGATCGCGCCCATCGTGCCGAACTCGTCCAGGAGCATGCGTACCTCGCGCTCTAGCTCCCCGTTCGGGAGTGTCCGCGCGCGATCGAGCAGCACCGTGAACATCGTCGTGAATAGGGCCGCGACGAGGGGCCGCAGCGTGTCGTCGCCGGCCGGGATCACGATGTAGAGGGCCACCGGACGCCGTCCTGTCCGGCCAAGGCGGTCGAGGTCGAGCGTGCCCTGGCCGCCGACGACGGCCTTGATGGCGGGGTCGGCGAGCGCGGAGAGGCGCGGGGCCAGGCCCGAGGGGATGGAGGAGCGCAGGTCGCGGTGCTCGGCGATCAGCCCGAGGAACTGCGCCGCTGGCCCCGTTTCCGCGCCGCTCGGGCCGTTCTTCAATGCCCGCTCGATGGCCTCCACGTTCGGTTGCAGCAGTAGGGCCAACAACTCATCGAGCGTGCCGGAGGGCCGGCTGGCCGCGGCGGCGACGGCGTGGACGTGCATCACGCCCGCCGCCATGAGCAAGAGGACGGCCTGCTCGAAATAGGGCTGAGGCGGGGCGCTGTCGGCGGGCTTGGAGTTGTGCAGCCAGGCGCGCGCCCAATCCTCGGCCTTCGCCGGCGTGCGCACCAGGGAGAGCGGCGCCCACGTCACGCTATTGGCGGGGTTCTGCATGTCCAGGCGGTAGCAGTCGTGCGTGCGGGACAGCGCGGCGGCGGTCTGCGTCCACCCGTCGCCCTTGTTGTCGGTGGCGACGTAATCCACCCCTGGGTCGGGCTCTAACAATTGCGTCTTGAAGAAGGCATTCGACTTGCCCAGGCCGGTCGGCGCGTCGATGGCCACGCCTTCGAGCAGCAGCGCCGACGGCACGCCAATGGTCACGCGCTTGAAGCCGCGCCGCGCCGTGCCCAGCACCATGTCGCCGGGTCTGGCTCGCCGCCGCCGCAGCTCGTCCCAGGTTTGCCAGCGCGCGCCGCCGTAGGTGTTGGCCCGCGTGGGATCGAGGGCGCGCTTCCGCCGTCCGATCATGATCAAGACGGCGCACAGGGCCAGGAGCGCGAGGGCGCCGCCCAGCTCCACGGGGAGCGCCGCGCGCGCGGGCGCCCCGCTGGGGCTGTGCAGCCGCGCGTAGCGCCAGGCCGCGCCATGGCGCATCCAGAAAGCCCAGGGGGTCGTGTGGATCGTCGGGGCGAGTCCGTGGAAGCCATGGCGCGCCCACGCCTGCGTCGCGCGCAGGGCGAGCACGCCGTTAGACGCCGGCCAGGCCACGGCGTCGTAGGCTGTCTGAGACCACAGCGTCGCTGTCGCGGCGGCGTGGTGATAGAGGGCCGTGGCCTGAACGGCGACCCACCGCGCGCCGGCGAGCGGTCCGAGCCAGAGGCCCAGCGCGGTAAGCAGGCCAGCGATGAGGCCGGACCACCCGCGTAACAGCCACAGCAGGTGGGTGAGCAACCGGCGTCCGGCGTGCAGCAGGGCGCGCACGAGCGCGCGCGCTCCCCGCGCCAGGCGGCGCACAGCGAGGCCGGCGCGCGCCCAGGGGCGACCGGTCAGGGGCGGGCTAGCGGGTGTGCTCATGCTCTCTCCTCATCCTTAGACATCGAGAGTCGGCGTCAGGTCCCGGTCGAGGTCCACCACGGGGGCAGGCTCCTGGGAGGGCACCGCCACTGCCTCGTCGTAGTCGGCCGGGTTGGCGATCTCGACGCCAGACGGCGCGGGATGCGCCTCCGCGTAGGCGGTGAGCAGGACGGGATCGGTCACCTCGTAGAGCTGCCCCTCGCCCACGGCCGAGCCGGTCTGCTCCCAGGCGTACACGGTCGGCCCCTCCTCTGTCGGGCTCAGGTCTCCGGGGCCAAGCGCGGCGGGGGCCTGGTCCACCCAGACCTCATACGGCGGGTCGATGCCCTGGGCCAGCGCGCCCTCGATGGTGGCGATCTCAGCCGGGTCGGTGATCGGCTGCCAGCGATAGTCGTCCGGGCCATAGCCGTCCGGTTCCCGCGTGTAGTACGTCACCTCCTGGGCGCCCTGGGCGAGGCTTGGGTCCAGCGGTATGGTGTCGAGCGCGAGCGCCGACCCCTCGGGACCGCCGGCAAGCGTTCTGTCATAGGGCGCGATCTCCCTCTCGTCGCGGGCCGCGTGTGTCATCGTGCGCTCCTTTGTCGTCGTGTCGTCGGGGGGTGTGTCGCCGCCCGGCAGGTGTCAAGCAGTTCGGCCGCGGTCATCCCCTCCCGTGCGCCCCAGGCGAGCAAGCGCTGCACCGGCTCCCAGGTCAGCGGGGCCACCAGGGTCCGCAGCGCGACGTACGGCGGGGTGTCCGTGCGCGTCGTAGCCGTGTCGGGGGACGTCGCCTCCCGCACGGAGAGCACAAAGCCCTGGCCGTCGACGGTGTAGGCGAGCGTGCCCCCTGTCCCGTAGTCCATCGTTCTATCCCTCCCCTCACCCCTCGCGCGGTCAGGCCGCCGTGCCGTCGCCGTTGAGCGCCCGGATCTCGGCCGCGCGCAGGTCGCCGCGCTCACGGAGCAGGGCGTAGTGCGGCGTCCGCAACTCCACGCCCACCATCTGCCCCGCGCGCGGCCACTGCGTCCGCTCGGCCACGCCCGCGAGGAGCACATGGACGTGCGGATCGTCGGTGTTGCGGTGGGCGGCGGCCACCCACACGAGCCGCTGGCCGAGGTCGTGGCCCAGGTCCATCAGGAGCAGCCGCGTCCAGGTGTGCAGGTCGATCGGGCGGACGACCCCGGCGCGTCGCCCCGGCGAGAGGACGAGGCGGTGGAACACCACCTTGGGGCCGATCGCGGCCATCAGGACGGCTCGTGCGGCCGCCTGGTCGGCGACCGGGCCGTGGGCGTCGAACAGCGTGCGCTCCTCGCGCGCCTCGCCCGGACGGAAGCGCCCCTTGAGGTGCTGGACCTGCCCCTCGATCTTGCGCGCGGCCCACGGCCCGGCCGGCACGTAGCGCCCCTCCACGAACGTCCGCGTCGGCGTCGTTGGCGTCGTCGTCATCACGCCACCTGCTCCGCGGTCACGCGCATATTCAGGCGCGCCCGCTCGCCCGCCGCGCGCGCCGCCGTGGCGCGCTCCTCGGCCGCCGCTTCAAGCTGTTCGCCCACCGCGGGGCCGTAGTCATTGCAGATGTGGGCGAAGCCTTCCAGGCGGGCCACCGTCGCCTCGTGATGGATCGCCGCCAGCTCCGCGGCGAACGGGTGTACGACCAGCGCGCGCAGCAGCTCCTCCATCGTGCGGCCCACGGCCTCCACAATGGCCGGGACCGCGTGCGCGCCCGCGCCCTGCGCCGCCGCGACGGCCGCGCCGCGCTGGATCAGATCGTCCGCCGCCGCTGAGACCGAGAGGCTCGCGCGCCTGGCGTGCTCCGCGACCGCCTGCACGGTCTCGTCGGCGAGGTAGTACCCCGTCCGCTTCTTCTCGTTCTTCTCGTCTGCCATGTGTCCGCTCCCGTCTTTCTCCGTGTCCGCTCGTCCTTATCGTGCGCCCTGGTGGCGCGCTATGCCGCCGCGTCGTGGCGCAGCAACCCCGCGCCGGTCGTGACGACCGTGGCCACCGCGCCCGTCGCCCAGCCCGCGCCGCCCGCCCCCAGCAGCAGCAGCACGCCGCCCGTGGCCGCGCCCCACGTCACCCCGAACGCCAGCGCGCCGCGCCACGGGGGCGCGTCGGCGGGCCGGTACGGCGGCAGTGCGGCGAGCATCTGGCGCGCCTCCTCGCCACGGGGGGTGATGCGAAAGTGCCGGCGCGGCACGGCGGGATTGACGGCCGGATCGATCCGTTCCCCGGCCTCGCTCACCAGGCCGTCCGCTAGCAGGGCGTCGAGGGTGCGATAGATCGTCCCAGTCCCGCCGCGTCCCACGCCGTCGGGGTCCGCGCGCAGGGTTGTGAGGAGGCCATAGGCGTGCCGCTCCGCGCCGTCGGCGAGGGCGCACAGCAGGGCGTACCGGCGCTGCTGGTCGGCGGTGCGCGCGGGCCGGGGCAGCAGCCCCGGCGTGCGCAGGGCCGCCGTCCCCTGGGGCGTGATACGGTAGTAGTCGCGCGGCTCGCCGCCCAGGGCGGGGTCGGGCCGTACCGCGCCCTCCGCGACGAAGCCGTTGGTGAGCAGGCGGCGCAGCGTGACGTAGAGCGTGGTCGGGCCGAGGGGGGCGGCCCCCGGCAACGCCGAGACCGCGTGCAGGAGGGCGTGCCCGTGGCGCTCCTGGTCGTCGGCGAGCACGCGCAGCACGTCGTACTGGCGGTGGGCCGGGCCGAGGTCGTCGGGCGACGGCGGCGGGGCGAGCGGGGGGAGCGGCGTCCCCGGATGGGCGAGCAGCGCCCGGCCGCGCGGGGTGATGCGGTAGTAGCGCCGGCGCTCGTCCTCCAGCAGGGGGTCGGGCCGCCGGTCGGTCTGCACGATCAGGCCGTCGTCCAGCAGGCGCCCGATGGCCCGGTAGAGCGTGCCAGGGCCGAGGATCACCCTGCCGCTGGTGTGCTCCTCGACCGCGCACATGATAGCGTAGCCGTGGCGCTCCTCCCCGTCGGTGAGCGCCCGCAAGATGTGGTAACGATCCGTGATGGCCATTGTCGTACTCCCTTCCCTCACTGGTGGTTAACTTGGACGGGGCGCTCGAACACGTAGAGGAGCTTCCCCGAGGTCCCGAGCGTCACGCGGGCAACGACCGGCGGCCCAACCAGCCTCCACCCTTGCTGCCCCAATTGATTCAGTCGCGTGGGTGTACACTCGGCTTCTTGCCAGTACTCCCACTTCTGCTGTACCTGCCCAATCATCGAGATGCGCGGGCGGCGCTCGTCGTCCTGTTGGTTAGCGGCCATTGATCTCCCCCTCCTCGTTTCCCGGTGTGGCAGGCTCTAAGCGCCGGCCGAGGGCACGAAAGATACGGCCCTGCCACGTCAACCCTCGTCGGGTAGCCTCCCGCTTCATGTACCGGGCCAGGAGTGTCCGTTGCGGACCAAGCGCCCCCGAGACGGCCAGGATCGCCAGCGCCCCGAGCAACAGCAGGGCCTCGCGGGCCACGCCGACGCCGACCTGTCCCGCGCCGCGCACGGCCAGGACCGTCCCGACGATGACGACGAACACGGCGATCCGCAGGGCGAGGCCGGCAGCGGGGGTGACGGTGGCGGGGAGGGCGCGCCGCAGTTCGGCCGTCGAGGTGCGTACCGACTTTGGCAAGGCCAGGACGACCAGACCCCGACCTGTGGCGCGCAGCGCCCGCGCGATCGCCCGTTTCATTCGATCAACCCCCACTCGGCCTCGATCGGGGCCGACAGCGCCGCCATGGGCGACCCCATCTCGGTCACGGTCGGCGCGGCCGGTGTAGCTGGCCCTCCGGCTGCCCCGCCGCCCGACGACTCTGCAACGCCACGCATCATGCTCGCGATCCCGCCCCCCGCCGCGCCGAGGGCGGCGCTCGCCCCGACGTTGACGGCGGTCCCAAGCAGCGGGACGTTGCCGATACCCAGCGCGCGGGAGGCTCCCCCGCCGAGCAGTGCGTCGGCCAAGCGTGGCGCCCCGTAGATCACCAGCGCGCCGGCCAGCGCCTCACACATCGCTTGCAAGCCACCCGAGAAGGCGGGCTCCCGTGCGAACACCGCGAGCATCGCCCGGTCGGCCACCAGCGCGAAGGCATAGGCCACGCCCCACAAGGTCAGGCTGAACCACAGCCGCGCCCACGCCTTGGCCACCCCGCGCGTGAGCGGCGTCGCCATGCACACCACGCACACTGGCGCGGCTAGGTAGACTGCCATGGCGTAAATCACGCCGATGACCCGCGTGATGATGACCAGGATCAACAGCACGAAGAAGAGGAGCACGAAGCCCAGCACCACGAGGAGGAGGGGCGGGAAGGGAAGCGCCAGGGTCAGCAGGTCGGGTGTCACCAGGCGCGTCACGAGGTCGCCGACGATGGACGCGCCCTGCCCGTGGGGATCGGAGAGGATGAGCGTGGCCGCGCCGTTCACCCCGTCGATGTACAGATGCAACATCCAGGGCAACGCCGTGGTGACGGCCAGGCCCAGCCCTCCCTCCACGACCTGCGTCAGCGACTCGCCAGCCGGCCCCAGGCCCAGGCGGCGCGCGTACCAGGTGAGCGCGCCGGCCAGGAACAGGACGCCGAACAGGTCACGCGCGAGACCCTGCACCACGGCGAAGGTGGCGCCCAGTTCGGGGACCGTCGTGTAGTCGGGCTGCGCGATCAGGGCCGAGGCAACCTGATGGCCGATGGCATTCCCGGCCGCCGTTGCCTGGTCGCGCAGCCAGGAGCCGAGCCAGCCGAACGGGTCGAGGCAGACCGGTGAGCCGAAGGGGATGGGGATGGACAGGCCGCCGCACGCGGGCGGGGTAGGCTGCACCGTGTAAAACGTGGACGCGGCCAGCGTCGGGTTTGAGCCGGCGGCGTAGAGACGGTGCGCGCCGTCCGTCACGCTAAAGCCCTGGCCGATGGTGATGGTGTGATCGGCGTTGCCGCTGGTGTCCGCGCGGGCCGTCCCCAGGTCCGAGCCCCCGACGCGATCCCAAGAGAAATGCACATCCTGATTCGGCGCGAAACCCGTCGCGGCGAGGGACACAGGCGCGCTCCGCTGGCCCTGGGCGGCGTCGAGCGCGAGCGCCGGGTGGTAGACCTGGGCCGGGTCCAGCACGGTGACGGGGGCGCTGGCCGTGGTGTGAGCCGGGCCGACGACGCGCAGCTCGTGCGGCCCGGCCGATGAGCCCGCCCCCGTCGCGGGGAGCGCGGTGTCGAGCCGGGCGGCGCCGGCGTCGTCGGCGGTGGCGTGGCCCAGGGTGGCGCCGTCCCAGGAGAGGGTGACCTGCCCATTGGGGGGGAAGCCACTGGCCAGGGCGACAAGCCGGGCGCCGGGGAGGCCCTGCGCCGGGCTGGCCGCGAGCGCGGGGTGGTACGTCACTGCCGGGGGGGCGGCTACGGTGAAGGCCGCGCCGGCGGCGGTGTGGGCCGGCCCGACGGCGCGGACCTCGTGCGGCCCGTCGGCGGCGTCATGGGGGACCGCCGTGCGCAGGGAGAGGTAGCCCGCGTCGTCGGTCGTGCCGCGCGCCAGATAGGCGCCGTCCCAGGAGACCGTGAGGGTCGCGTTGTCCGGGAAGCCGCTGGCCACGACGATGAGCGCTTGGTCGTGCGTGCCCTGCGTCGCGGAGAGTTGGAGCGTGGGGTGGTACGTCGGCGCCAGGGTGGGCGGGGGCGGCGCGGACGCGGCGCGCGCGCGGGCCGTCCCCAGGCTGCCGAGGGCGAGCAGCACCAGCAGCACGAGGGCGGCCAGGAGTGCGATCAGTCGGCGCATGGGGCGTCCTCCGTGTGTCTCGATCATCGGGCAGCGGTCCATGCCGCACCGCCTATCCTGCCGGGCACGGTTTCGGGGGCGTCGGCGGGGGCGTCAGCGCGCGCGGGGGCCACGCGGGCTGCATAGACCTCCGCGGGGGTGGCGCCCTCGGCGAGCAGGCACACCGCCTGGTACACCTCGTCGCCGGTCGGGCGCTCCGGGTCGGCGGCGACGGCCCGCACCATCTGCGCGCGGTACTCCTTGTCGTCGGGGTCGGAAGCGAACAGCCACGCCTCCTCGGGCGCGGACGGCACGTTGACCACCCCGCGCGCCGCGCGCGCGGCCGTCTTGGTGGTGCGGATCATGAACATCTGCGCGTACTCCAGGCGCTTCTTGTCGGCGGCCTGCTTGCCGGCCAGGTCGCCGATGTGCGCGGCCTCGTCCTCGGTCAGGCCCAACTTGCGCGCGACCCACTGTCGCGGATCGACGCCCGACTCGTCGTTGGTGTCGTGCATGTTGAACAGGAAATGGAGCGAGGTCTGGTCGAAGTAGGCCGCGGCCGCCTTGTTGGCCGTCAGGTCGGAGAGCTTCTGCGACACGAACATGGGGACCATGCCGGAGTGCCGCCCCGTGCGGCCGATGCCCGCCACCCAATCCTGGCCGGCCTCGTGGCGCAGGATGTTCCAGCCCTCGTCAATAGCGAGGAGGTGCTGCACCGTGCCGCGCCCGGAGCGCCGGCCCCACGCCTGCGCGAGCGCGTCGCGGCGGTCGGCGATGTCGGTCATGGCAAACATCACGAAGGCGTAGATCGGCGTGTCCGGCCGCAACTCCTTGGGGTCGATGTGGAAGGCCAGCAGCCGGGTGTCGAAGCCGAATGACGTGGGGCGATCCACGAGGGCGGCGTGCTCGCCGTCGCGGACATAGGGGTAGAGGTCGGCGGCCACGTCCTTGAACAGGCGCTTGTCCTCGTGGTCCTCCTGGCGCGTGGCCTGCTCCTCCAGCCAGTCCACCAGACGGCGCTCCGTGGGGGTCTCGCCGCAGCGGCACGCCGTGTAGACCGCGCGCACACCCTGGCCGATGACGGAGCGGATGCGGCCGGTGATGGACCGGCCGATCTCGGCCAGCAGCACCTCGTGTGCCCGCACGACGAAGCGGACGCGCGCGGCCAGCTCCTCCTCGCTGGCGCGCGGGCCATCCCAAATATTGATCGCGGCGGTGCGCGGGCCGCCCAGGCGGATGGTCTGGCCTCCCGCGATGGCGCACAGGGTCTCGTAGCCGCCCACGGTATCGACGGCCGTGGCCCAGGCGTCCCATAACAGGAACCACAGCATCAGCTTCTGCGCGAAGAACGACTTGCCCTGCCCCGAGCCGCCGAACACGTCGATAAGCCTATTTTTCAAGCTGCGGTCGCCGATGTTGAGGCGGACGAGCGCGCCGTCGGCGGCGGCGCGGCCGATCAGGACGCCGGCGGCGGTCCCCGGCGAGCGCACGATGGCGGGCCAGGCGTTGCCCACGGTCTCGGCATACATGCGGTAGGTCGTCCACGCGGGGGCGTCGGTGCGGCCCAGCGGGCGCGTCGCCCGGAGCAATGGCCCCTGGACGCCCCTGGCGCGCGCGGCCTGGGTATCCATCGCACCCGCGCCCGTGCTCGTCAGGAGGCCCCACAGCGCATCGGCGCGCACCGCGAGCGCCGCCTGATCGGGCGCGAACACGGTTACGTAGAACCCGGCCCGAACCACAGCGAGGCCGCCGGTGCGCATCTTGAGGGCTTGGGCGCGGGCCTCGGCCTGCGCGGTGCCGGTGTCCACGTCGGCCTGGCGGCCCTGCGTGCCCGCGCCCACGACGAGATCGCCCAGGAAGCGGCCGCGCCGCTTGGCGCGCGTGCGCTCCTTGTCCTGGTCGAGGCCCGCGATGTGGATGGACAGACGCAGCGGGGCGGGGAAGGCGAGCAGCGGGGCGGGCCAGCCGGGGTTGGTCACGATCGCGGGCACGCGGACGTAGAACGTGCAGGCCCAGGAGCGCGCGCCCTGACCGGGTGTGTACACCCCGTCGATGGTCTCCCTGGCGTCAGGGTCGGCGCAGGGGTCGGGGAACTGGGCGACGAGCGCGCGCACGGCCTGGCCGTCGAGGCGGTGGCAGGCGACGCCGAGGCGGTGCAGGGTGCGCTCCACCTCGCCCACCACGCGGGCCAGGGTGGTCCCCTGCGGGGCACGGGCGGGGCCGGAGATCGCCAGCAGGAAGCGGTGTGTCGGGACGTACTCGCCGCCCAGGTACTCCTCCCACCAGGCGCGCAGACGGCCGCCCAGGTCCCGGAGCGCGTCCGTGGGCGGGCGGGCGTCGGCGAAGGCGCGGGCCACGGCCGCCTCGGCGGAGGTCGGCGTCGAGAGCACGCTGACCTGCATCGTGTAGGGGACGGGGGGCGTGAAGGCGTCGGCCGTGCCGTTGGTGAACGTGTCGAGCACCTCGCCGGGCAGGCTGAATAACTGCACCCCGTCGAGTTCGATCCAGATGCACGCCGCCTTGCCCTTGTCGGTGCGCGTCCCGTCATCCGCGATCGTGACGCGCTCCGCGCGCGCTGTCGTCGGTCGCGCCATGCGGGGAGGCCGCGAACGGGTATCCCGCTCGGCGCGGGCGGCATGATCGGCGCGGGTCAGACGCTCCCATAGCGCCCAGCGGACGGGGTACGCGTGCAGCAGCGTGAGCAGGCTAGCCATGTGCGACGACCTCCCAGCGGGCGGCGCGGCGACCGGCGCGAGTGCGGCCCTCCAGGTCCACTTTGCGGACCAAGCCGGCGGCCTCCAACTCGCGGCGGCGGGGGCGCACGGCGGCGGGGGTGAGGCCCGCGCCGTCGGCGATCTCCTCGTTGGTGGCGCCGGGATGGGCGGCGAGCCAGGCGAACAGGCGCGCGCGCTGGGCCTGCGCCAGCGGCGTGGCCATCAGCGGCGTCACCGCGACGACCGGGGCCGAGGCGAGGGCATGGACGGGGGCGCGCAGCGCCGTGATGTCCGTCGCGGTAGCGGCGGCGCGGATCGCTCCAGTGGCCGCGGTGGCTCCACCGGCGCCGGCCGCCGCGCCCGCTACGGCCGCGTGGCGGCGGCCGGCGACGAGGCGGGCCGCGCGGTCGGCCAGGCGGCGCGGGGTGGCCAGGGCGGCGCGCCACAGGTAGCCCGTGAACTGGCGCGCGTAGGGCTCGACGGTGCCGCTGCCGGCGAAGGTCACGATGAGGAGGGTCAGCAGCGCGGGGACGCCCACGACGAGCAGCAGGTGGAGTTGGCCGAGCCCCGACTGGCCAAAGGGGAGGTGGCTTGTCGCGCTGATGAGGGCGTAGGTGAGCACGACGATCCCGGCGACGTAGACGGCCTGGCGGATGGTGAAGACGCCGGCGACGATCTTCACCGGGTCGTTGATGTAGAGGGCGGTCTGCGCGTTACGGGCCATCGGCTCCCCCTGTCTGCCCCTGGGGCTGCCCCTGGAGGGCTTTGCTCACTGCGGACCCATAGAGCACGAGGAGGGCGCCGGCGCACATCAGGGCGATGTCGCGGCTGACGACGGTGAGGGCCAGGTAGGCGAGGACGCCCCCGAGCAGGTACGGGTACGTCACCCGGAGGGCCGCGCCGACGCGGGCGCGGGCGCGGGCAGCGCCAGGCCGCGGGGCGTGGGGGGCGTGGGGGGCGTGGGGCGCGTGGATCATACGGGCGACTCCTTTGCGAGGGGATAGCTGGGGGGGCGGTTATGGGGTGGTGGATGTGAGTAGGCGCAGGGCGGCGTCCAGGGCGTCGGCGTGGAGCGCCAGGGCGTCGATCACCGCGAGCGCGACCAGGGGTGCGCCGAGGGCGAGCAGCGGGGCGCACTGCGCGTGGAGGCGCCGGAGAATCAACACCATCGGTCCTCCTGTCAGTCGTGTCTCACCGGGTGAGGGCGCGGGGCGAGATGTCTATACGGACGCCGCGCCCCGCGCCCCGCCCGCTACTTGATGTTGGCCTGGAGATACGAGGCCGCGCCGGTGGCCCCGAACATGAACACGCTGGCGAGGGTGGCGGTGAGCCACGCGCCCTGCGCCCGTGGATTATGTAACGCTTGCATCGCGCCGGCGATGATGAAGGCGATAGCGGCAAAGGGAACCTTGACGGTGTTGGCCACGTCGAGGAGGGCCTGGGCGAGCCCGGCGAAGGGGTCGGTGCCGGCGGCGATGACGCCGAGGGCGGCGGGGCTCGTCAGGGCAAAGTGGGCGGACGTGACGACGGCGACGGTCTCATGAAGCATGATGATGTGTCCTCTGGTACAGAGCTTGCCCGGTCGAGGACCGGGTCTGACGTGTGTCGCGTGGGCCTGGGCGCGCGGCTAGCTGTGATGGGCGGCCGCGCGCTTGACTATCGGGCTGCGTGAGCTGCGAGCGGATGGGCTGTCGTGGGGCTGTCCGCCGCGCGGCGGCTGTCAAACTTGTCGAACTGGTCTTCTCTGAGGAGCAGCAGGCGCTCGCCCGTGCGGGTATCTTCGGCCTCGACCTGCCACGCGACGGCGGCGGACCAGGCCCGACGGACCTTCAGAACGCGATAGCCCGGCGTCCGCTCGATGCGCTGCGCCAAGGCGTGTGCCTGTTCCTCATTCACGCGACTAGTCACCTCCTTTGCTTGCACCCTTAAAGCAGCTCGTGCTACCCTTCCTCAAGAGGGCTTGAGTGCATAAAGCCAGCTTCCGTAATGGTTATCAAGTACTCTTTAGTATCATAAAGCCGGCTTGATAGCCATTAGCTTGTACTGTACCCAGTCGTTTTATCGCTGTCAAGGAGGTACTCCCCCCGTACTAACCCCTCAGGCACGAGGAGTTGCCGCAC
>JAABUP010005251.1_pt1 | contig 19965 bp, 9 predicted proteins | sample 5559201 | NCBI WGS metagenome assembly JAABUP01 (sample SAMN10711887, study PRJNA513373) | rock metagenome | isolation source: Antarctica rocks | place: Antarctica
CGGGCATCGGCCTGGCGAGCGTGCGCGAGATCGTGGAGCAGCACGGCGGGACGGTGACCATCGAGAGCCGGGAAGGGACGGGCACGACGGCGACGGTGCGGCTGCCTCTGCCGGGATCGGAGGCGTCTTGACGCGCGGCGTCGGCGTCAGGACGCCACGACCCGATGGCCGGACCCGGACCCGGACCCGGACCTGGCCTCGGTCTCGGCCGCGGCGGTCACGCCCCTGCTCCGGGCGCGTCCTCGAGCAGGCCGCGCAGCAGCGCGCCCAGCGCGGTGTCGTCGCGGCCATGGAGCCCGTGCGCGTGGGGGTCGCGGGACAGATGCGCGCGTTCCTCCGGCCCGGCCACGCCGAGCAAGACGACGGGGACACGGCCGAGAGTCTCCCCGGCGCGCAGCGCGCGCACGAGGTCGAGGCCGCGCCCGTCGGAGAGGATCACGTCGACAAGGACCGCCGACGGGCGCACCTTGCGCACGAGCGCGATCGCCCGCGCGACGAGCGGCGCGGGGAGGGGATAGGCCCCTGTGTCGCGCGCCATCGCTCCGCGCGCGCGCAGGCACGCGGGGTCCGAACTCGCGACGAGGACGAGACGGGTGGCGCGGCGTGGCATCGGTGAACTCCTCTCGCTGGCCTCCTCGGGGGCGCAGGAAACGTGCCGCCTTGTGCTATCCTGTACGCGTCACGGTGGACAACCGAATCACGAGCCCGACGGGATGGGCGAAGTGGAAGAGAAAGTGGAGGGGCGCGCATGCCCGGGCGTATCGCGGTGGTCGACGACGAGCCTAGCTTCCTCGAGTTGCTGCGGGAGGTGCTCTCGGACGACGGCTACGAGGCCCATTGCTTTCCCGGGGGTGCGGCGGACTATCCGCGCGTGCGGGATCTCGCGCCCGCCGCCGTCATCCTGGACATCCACATGGAAGACCCCCGGACGGGCTGGGACATGCTCAAGCGGATGAGGCGCGACGCCGTGCTCGCCGCGACGCCCGTCATCGTCTGTTCCGGCGACCTGCCGCTGCTGCGCGAGCGGGCCGCGGATCTGGAACGGCTGGACGCCGCGATCCTCGTGAAGCCGTTCGACCTCGACGACCTCTTCGCCCTCCTCGATCGCGCGGGCGGTGGCCAGGCGTGAGGGACAGTGACACGGCCGCTGCGGCGGGAACCCTCCGGCCTCTCGCGGCGTAGCCTATCCCGCCGATGCGGCGATACGGCGCGGATGATCACCACGCCCCCCACAATAGGCCCTCGCCCAGACGGAGGACGGCACGCGCTGCCGCCGAGCGTGCGGACAGTGCGTGCCTCACGAGCCCGCCCGCTGGCCCACGTGAGCGGCCGCCAGGGTTGCGCGCGACGACGTGACGCCGTCGCCCAGGCCTCGCCACGCTCAGGCGGATATCACGGCCTCTGGACGTGCGTGGTCCGCCGAGTGCGCGCGCGGGGCATGGGGCTGATGGCCCCATGCCCCGCGTGCGCACTCCGGGCGGTGAGAAGAAGCGGAGCGTTCACTCCGCTCGACGACACCCGTCCGCCGCCACCTTGCGCGTTCGGTATCCACGCTATTTCACACATAGGACCTTGGGACAACCTGTGGACAAGCAGGGGTCGCGTGTGGATAACTGCTCGACATCCTCCTAACCGGGACAAAAGACCCACGCTCTACGGCCAATACGCTGGGATGCCGGTGCGCAGTCGGGACATGGCAGGGTCGTCCGATGATCGGCGACAATGGGGTAACATCCCCGCCGCGCACAACCGTGGAGGTCTGAATGTCTCGCCAGCCCGCGCGCCCTGCGCGCATCCTTGCCCTCGTGTGCATCGCTGCCCTGGCGCTCGGCCCCGCCCGCCCGGGCCGTGTCGCTCCCGCCTGTGTCGACGACGCCCGCTGCCGTCGTCGTCGACGTGCCCGTGCTCAACCTGCGCGCCGCTCCCCGTCTGTCCGTGCCGGTCCTGCGCCGCCTGCCGCGCGGGTCCGTCCTGCGCGCGCTGTTCTATCGCGTGAATTGGCTCGCCGTCGCCGCCCCCGATGGCACGCGCGGCTACGTCGATCGCGACGACGTGCGCCCGCTGGTCGCGGCGCCGACAGCGGTCGCGCACGCGGTCACGGCCACACCATCACCAGCGGCCACGCGCGTGCCCGTCCGGCCGCCGTATCTGACCGTGGCGACAGCGGCGGCCACCCGACGCGCTGCGCCCGCCGTGTCCGCGCCGATCCGCGCGGTCGTGCCGCGGCGCACGCCGCTCGCGCTCGTGGAGGTGCGAGGGACCTGGGCGCGCGTCGCCACGCGCGACGGGCGCGTCGGGTGGGTCGCGCGCTACCTGACACAACCGGTTTAGCGGCGCGGGCATCGTTTCGGGAAATGCACCGGGCGGGCCGCGGCCGCCCCCCCCCCCCCGCCCGGAGCAACTCATGAATAACGACACCTATCGCATCCCTCATCGCCGATCCCCAGACGCGCTACGACACCCATCCGGCCACGACCCGGGAGGGAACGGTAAAGGGCACTGTTTTACGGGTAGAGTTGCCCTACATCGTCCGCAACAATCCTACGTGGTGTACCATACTTTGGTGGTCTTGCGCTTCACTTCACTAGTGCGAGACCCACCGTAGGGGAGAGGTGCGTTACTCCTAAGACACGGGAAGGGTGAAACCATGATCGAAGTTGTGAGTTATCCAACCGATTTATCCGCTTGGGACCCGGCCGTCGCGGCGTTGCAGGGCGAAGGAGTATCAGAGGTTTCGAAAGAGTTCTATCTGGAACTCTATGGCGAAACTACCCCCGTCGTGGACATGGACTATGCGCAAGTCCTACCGGCGGGGAACCCCGATGGTACGCCCCAGACTGCCCAAGCGGCGCCGATCTACGAATATTGGTGGACGGTCGGGCACGGGGGGTTCTCTGAACACAGAGAGCATTTCTGGGATCACCTGGGCGCACAAGCCCAGGACCACGACATCTGGCATGATCTCAACGATGAGACCGCCGCGCGTGTCTACGTCTTCTTCCCGATCGATGCCGGATGGAGGGTGAAAGAACTTATCTCGACGGTGAAATATCTGACCCCGATCAAGGGGCAACACTCGCTCATGGAGGCGGCGAGCAAGCGTTGGAAAAGCGCCGCGCCCCTCGTCGCCGATGCAGGTCAGGTGGCAGGGATGCTCTCGCCTATCCCTGGAATGGCTGTGGCGTCGGCCGGCGCATCTACTCTGTTGTCCGCGATGTCCAAATTGCAAGTCAACAACATCCCCCAAGCCGATGGATTCGAATGGTCGACGGCCAAAGTGTCCTCGAAGATACGCGATCACGGCGTTATGCACGGCGTGATGTGGACACTCCCGAAGAAGATGTTCACGCAGCTTGGGGGGCGCATCACGGGCAGTGTCGCCCTGAGCTTTATCCCGGCGCGTCGCCAAACAGCCGGGATGTCGGCGACGGATAGGCCGGCGTTTGCGCCGAGTCAGATCATCGCCCACGCGGTCGTCTATGGGTCCAAGCGCACGGTTTGGGTCCCCGACGCGCGAGAGTTCATCAAGCTGTGTGTCACCCCCACCTCCCCGTCCTGAAATGGCTGCGGGGGAGCCACCTCCCGGTCATGGTTATGCGAGGCGGAGCACGTAGCCCAAGGAAGACATTAGTTCATCTTCGAGCGGCTAAAGCACAGCATCTGGTATACCCTCGCTATTGCGAAGGTTAACCAATGCGCCCGATGATCCTCTCACACGTCTTGTGCGCTAGCGTACGCCTCTCGCATATGACACCGGCCGTGGGCGCACAGCCTACCCTCTCATCCGATGCACACCCTGCTCGGTCAGGATACATCCTCCGCCGCGCGCATCCGGACAAGCAGGGGCGCAACATGTTGGGCGTCGGACAGAGGTAGGCTCTCCCATATATTGCGCACGACGGGCCTGTATAGAGGGATCAAGGCGGCGCACGCCCCGATCAGACGGGCGACAAGATCGGCGAACGCGGATAACTCCTCGCCCGCATCCCCGCCAACCGCGCACAGATTCCGGGCCAGCGATAGGAGGATCGGGTCTATCGCCTGCCGCTCGCGGGCCACATCGTCGCCCGCAACTGTCCCCGACCGTGCGCTCACCTCGCGCTCCGCGAGGTATTCCGCGATCTGGACGGCCTGATCCTTCAGATGGTCGCGCAGGGGCGCGCCGCCATAGTTGGCGACCTGGAGCGCGGCGACCAGCAACGCCATGAGGCCCGCAGGCGCGCGCGCGCGGAGCAGATGGGCGATATCCGTCCCGCGCAGGATGCATTCGAACGCGTCCGCCACCTCTCCGTACGGCGGGAGATCCCCGAGCACCATGTGCAGGACGGACCACGCGTCGGTATCGTCGGACGCCTCTGCCAACCTGTCGACCTGCTGGCCTACCAGCGCGCGCAGCGCCGCGACGGTCACGGGGCCATCGCCGGAGCGCAGGGCCAGCCTGTCGACGAGGTCGCCGCCCAGGAACGAGTCGAGGCCGTCGCGCGACCGCGAGGTATCGACGACCAGCGACGGGTGCGACACGATCGTCCCGCCGGTCCCCGCGGGGGGACGGCCACCTGAGAGCGCGGCCAGCGCCACGGCCACGAGCCCGGTTGTCCCGTCGCCCTGCGCGTCGGCCACCCCGGCCACGAGGAGCCTCTCGAGGCCGACCCGTTCGGGGTGCGCGCAGTCGAGCCGATAGTCGCGCTCCCGGTCGAACAGCGCGCGCACCGTTTCCCGGGTCGGCCGCCCGAACGTCGCCGCGACCCAGCGGGGCGAGGCCCCGGCCGCCGCATACGCGACGACGAGCCGGTGGGCGTGCGCCCACACGATCGCCAACCGGATGTGCGGCGCGAGTCCCCGGACGTCGGGCCGCCGCGCCAGGTGGTCGCCGACCCAGCGCAGGACGGATAGGTGCGCGGCCACCTCGGCCCGGCCGCGTTCGCCCGCGAGCCGGGCCACCAGGCGCGCGGCCCGGCGGCGATAGGCCGGCGTGTCACCCTCGAGGCGCACCAGGACGCCCGCGAGGTGGATACGCGAGAGCGGCGAGCCGCGCGCCCGGAGCAGGCGTCCGACCAGCGCCCGCCGCGCCTTCGCGGAGAGGCTTCCCAGCGCGCCGACGATGGACGGGGGGAGGGAAACGGGCAGCCCGGCCAGGCGATCGAGCGCGGCGTCGATCCCCTCCTCGCGCAAGAGGGTCAGGGCGGCCTCGTCGAGGGCACGGCCGAACGCGGCTCCCTCCCCCGCGTTCGCGTCGAGGCGCAGGTGGCGCAGCAGCCCGTCGACGCTCGGCGGCAGGAGATCGGTGTCCCGGAGGGGCGCCGCGCCCCGCCGCGCGAGGAGCGACGGGAGCCGCGCGTTGTACACGGCGGCGCTCGACCGCCGCCACTCCGCGACCTTGTCCATCCTCCCCTGCGGGTCCTCGGTCGTGGCGATCTCGGCGATAGCCCGGTCCACCACCGCGTCCGGGCCGTCGAACCACTCGCGATGACGGCGCAGGAACTCCTCGCGCCCCGCGACCGACGCGCGCAGCAGGCCGAGGTCGTCGGTCGCCACGTCGATCCGGCGCCCGGTCCCGGGTTCCGCGAGGTAGATGGCATCGTGGCCCGGCCGATCGTCCACCTTCGTGAACGTTACGGGCTCCGTCGCGTCGTCGGGGACGAGCGTCGCGTCGCGCCCGTCGAGGGCGTCCCTCGCAGCCGCCCAGAACGCGTCGGGATCGAACGCGAGACCGCCGACGGCGACCCGCGGCCGCACCTCGTAGCCGAGTCGAGCCATGAGGGCGACGTCGCGCTCCAGTTCGCCCCGGATGGGGGCCGGGAGTTCCTCGTGGAGCGTCTGGAGCGTGGCGACCACAACGTCGACCGGCGTGTCGCGCAGCCCATCCTCCCGGATCAGCAGCAGGATGGTCCTCACCATGTCCGCCATGGCGACGACGAGGGGGGGCTCGGCCTCGCAGCGCGGGCCGAGCAGGCGGCCGTAGAGCCAGTCGCGGTACCGCCGTCGCGCCGTCGCGGCCTCGGGGTGCGCCTGCGTGTCGATGGGCAGGGCGTAGGCCAGCAAGGTCACGAGGCCGCCCGCGCCGTCGTAGATGTCCCCCCGTCCCGGGCGCGACGGCGTGGCGACGCGACGCCAGCTCGGCCCGTCGAGGTAGAGGGCGTCGAGGACCCACTCGGCCCGCGCCCGGCCCGCGATGTCGTCGTCGTCCATCGCCCACAGGTACGCCAGCGCGGCGGCGATCGCGCCCGCGCTGCTGTCGAGAAACGCGTCCTCCCCGGCCAATTCGGGGGCGCGGCCCGCCGGCGCGGGCGGCTGCAGGTCCCGGGCGTGCGCCAGGCACGCGGCGAGATAGCGCCGCAGGGTGGCGAGCCCGGGATGCTCCACGAGCGCGCCGTCGACGACGCGGGCCCGCCGCAGGTGGTGCAAGATCTCGTCCGCCTCGATCGGTATGTAGCGGACGTTGGCCGCGCGCAACCGCCCGACCTTCTCGTAGTAGGCGTCGGTCGTGAGTTCGCCGGCGCCGCGCACGCCCTTGAGGACCTCGCAGATGCCGACGATCGGCGCGCCGCGCTCCTGCCGGACGTACCCGTTCAGGAAGCGGTCGTCCATCCACACCGCGTCGCCCGGCCGGGGCTGGAAGCCCAGGAGCGTGCCGATGCAGCGCACCGCGGGGGCGTCGCCGCCCGCGTCGTCGGCGTCGTCCCCCGCGACGCCGGATCGGGGCATGACCGCGTATGTCCCGTCGGCGATGCCCCGCCTCACCCTGTCCACGAGGCCGCCCAGCCAGTCGGCGAGCGCCCGCGCCCGCTCGATGCCCACGATCGCGGCGCGGGCGCGGGCCAGTTCGTCCGCGCCGATGCGCACGGAAACGTGGTCGCACACCACCCGCAGCAGCTCCGCGTCGGCGAGCGTTTCCGCCGTGTTGCCCGCGCAGTAGAGCGGGGCGCCGGCCTCCGGTCTGGCCACGGCCGCGAGCGCCTGCCCCTCGACGCCGAGCCCCCGCAGCGCCTCGTCGCGGGCCCTGTCGGTCAGCGCGCCGTGCTCCCACAACGCCTCGACCAGCGCGCGGGAGTTGACCACGCGCCGGGCGTCGCCCTGCGGCAACGCGGCGGGTGGGCCTCTCCGGTCCATCCTCTGGAGGGGCAGATAATCGAGGATGTAGCCCCCATCCGCGCGCGCGCGCCTATACAGGGCCACCCACGGGGCGCCGAGGTCCGCGACGAGGTCCGCATCCTCGGGCGACGGCGCCGCGTCGTCCACGACGCCGATGGCCCCGCCCTCGACCAGCGCGACGATCTGACGATACGTCCGCTCCCGCATCGGCTGGTGGGGCGCCGCCCGCGCGCGCATCTCCAGCAGCGCGGGCACGAGGTCCGCCGGGATGTGCAGCGGCCTGTAGGCCCGTTCCACCGCGGGGAGCGCGTCGAGGTGCGCGGCCAGGAGGAGCGCCGTCACGTCCAGGTGCAAGCGCCACCGGGGGGCGTCCGCGACGTCGGGCACGGGCGCGCGCCCTCCGTGCCGGGCGAACAGGGCGAACTGCCCGACAGGGTCGGGCGCCGCCTCGTTGTCCAGCAGCCGCCGGTGATAGAGCTCCGCCAGCGGGAGGTTGAGCGACGCGGCCAGGACCTGGATCGGGGCCGCTCCCCTGCGGTACAGGTCGTCCAACTCCGCCTCTCGCTCGCGCTGCTGTCGTATGAAGGGGATCAACTCGTCGACCGTCATCGCCCTGGTGCCGGCCTGCCCCCGCTCGGCGAGGAGCCGGGCGCGCTCGAACAGGGGGGCGGCCTCGGCGTCCAGCCCGAGGCGTAGGCCCAGGTCCAGGGCGGTCGTGACGTCCTCGTCCGACAGGTGTTCGCGGCCGACGACCTGCCTCCAGAGCGTCGCCGCGAGTTCCGTGGCGTCTTGCACGATGAGGGACACCACCCGCAGCGCCTGGGTGGGCGGCAGGTCGGCGCGCCCGTCGAGCCGGCGCGCGACCAGGGCGAGGCTCGCCAGGTCCCCCTGGTCGGCGTAGATCTGCATGAGGGACAGGATGTTGCTCGTCGTCGGCTCCTCGTGGGCGAGCGTCTCCGCGGCGGCGGCGGCCTCCACCAGCACCCCCTGCGCGCGTAGCGCCGCGACCCTGAGCCTCCTGAGGTCGGCGGGCGGCCTCCGCCCCGCGAAGAGGTCGAGGTGGCCGTCGAGGAGCCGGAGGCAGAGGTCGTCGCGTCCCGCGTGGTCCGCCGCGGTCGCGGCGAGCCTGAGGGCCGCCTCGGTCGCGCACCGCGAGACCAGGAGGTCGGCCCGGTCGGCGACGTACGCCCAATCCCCCAGCCGGTCCATCGCGGCGCAGCCCTCGAAGAGGAACGCGGCGTCCCCCGTCTCCTCATAGCTGGCCTCGAGATGTCGGACGAGCGGCGACCACTCCGCCGTCTCGCGCGCCCGGGCCTCCAGGACGAACGCTCGGACGTGGCGCAGGTCGCCGGGCCGCGGCGCTTCCTCCAGCGCCCGCGCCGCCCGGTCGACGTCCCCGTCGGCCAGCGATGCCTGAACATACCAGGATACCCACAGCGACAGCGCGTCCTCGCCGAGCACCTCGAAGACGGGGCGTGTGTCCTCGAGCAACGCGACGGCCTCGGGCGCCTTGCGCTGCTCGAGGTAAGAGATGGCGAGGGCGAGGATGTGGGGGACCGACGCCTTCCCCCGGAAGATGCGCCTGCGCAACGCCGTCGCGCTGGCCTTCCGGTCCGTGTCGTAGGCGCGGGCCGCGGCCCACGCGATCGCGCGGTAATCGGCCGGGTCGGCCGCGAGCATCTCCCGGCAGTAGGCGGACGCCTCCTCGGCCCGTCCCGGATCGTTCGCCAGGCAGGCCAGGCGCCACGCCTGAGCCACCGCGCGCTCCTCCCCGTCCGCCTCGCGGATGAGTGCCGCGAACGTGTCCGCCGCCCCGCGCAGGCGGGCCATGCTCTCGTCGTCGCGCTTGACGAACGCCCAATCCGCGGGCTCGGGCCACGCCACGATCCGACCCGGCAGGGCGGCCGGCGACAGCGCGCCCCAATAGTCGACGGTCGCCGCGGTGTAGCGGACCGCCGCCCAGCGCGGCTCGAGTTCCAGCGCCCGCGCTATGGCGAGCCGGGCTAGATCGATGTCCTTGTCCGCGAGATGGACGAAGGCGCGCAGCCGCAGCGCCTCGGCGTCCGACTGGTCCGTCGCGTCCCCGCGCGTCAGCGTCGCTCGGCACTCGTCCGCGCGCCCGGCCTCGACGAGGAGCCCGTGCCGCAGGTTGGCGCTATCGGCGTCGTCTTTGCCGTCGAGCAGGCGCAGGGCGGTGTCCGTGTCGCCCCCCCTGTGGGCGATCAGCGCGCGCAGCCTGGCGTCGCCATCCGACGAGTCGAGCACGGCGGCTTCGTCGGCCAGGCGCGTGGCGCGCGCGGTATCGCCACTGGCGTCCAGTTCCAGGCTCGCCTCCAGACGGAGCGCCCGCGCCTTGACCTCGAGGGTGAGGGTTGCCCACAGGCCGGCGTCGTCCCGGAGACGGCGCAGCCCGTCCCGGGCCTCGCCCCTCCGCCCCTCGCGCCACGCCGCGCGGATGTCGTCGAGGCGGCCGGCCACCTGCCCCGACACGAGCGCGATGAGCCGCTCCAACTGCCCGATGTCCGTCGCCGGGACGACGCCCGACGAGGATGTGGCCGATGCCTCGGCCGGAGGCGGGACCACCCCGCAGATGTCGCGCACCCAATACTCGGCGTTGGGGAAATACGTCGTCACGATGGGTGGATAGGGCCGGAGCTTGTTGCGTATCGTCGCCGGTGACCACACCTCGTACACGATCCCGCGATCGGCGAAGCGCCTCTTTTGTGCAAGGATCTTGTCCTGGCGTTGCCGCGGTTGCATGTCACTCGTGACGAAGAGGATGAAGCGCCTGACGTCCTCCGTCGCCCACCGGCCCCAGTGGGCGAAGAATTCATCCGAGGCCGCCTCTATCATGGCGGGCGGGAAGTCACGGTAGCGCTTGCACTGCCCGACCTCGACGCTATCGCCGCCGACGCGGTGCGCGAGGAGATCTATGCCGTCTTGCGGGACGCCCCGCTGCCCGTATACCTCGCACGTGGCAACCTCCTGCTCATGGTCGAGGAGGTCGCGGCAGAGCTCCTGGAAGGCGTATTCATCCAGACCGTGGAAAGGAGGCAATTCCCCCGGGCGTATCGCGGCCCGCATGGGGACGGATCGGGCTCGTGGCATGGCGTTATCCGGCGTGATGCGGGCGCGACGATGGCGCCCCCGGGGGCGCCATCGTCGCGCGGGACGTATTCCCTGTAGCGTACACCTCCCAGCGCCACGGTACAGCTCGTTATGCACGGCGGCACGGCGTCCGCACGACATGACTCACGGACACGGCGCACGGCGACATGGCGGGGGACCACCCCGCCGACGATGCGCCCCGGCCCTGTTAGATGGGCAGGTGCGGTGCCGCGGGGGCGAGGGCGTCGTGGGATGGTGGCCGCGGAGGGGCCGCGACGTCGCGGCCCCTCCGCGGATGTGCGTCGCCTGGTCAGGACCGTCATGCGGGGGCGAGGAGGGCGGCAATCTGCTCGAACGGCATGACGCGGACGGGTGACTGGCGCACGTACGGCGTCAGCAATTCTTGATCGACGACGATGAGCCCGTCGACGACCCACCCCGTGGTGTCCTCGATGCTGAACTGACGGGCGACATCGGCGACGTGGGCGCGCGCCCACGCCACCCGCCGCGCGTGCTTCTCCACCGACGACGGCTTGCCGCCTTCGCCGACGAAGAGCTTGCCCATCTCGCCCTGGAGCTCGTGCGGCATCCGCCCCGCGGAGAAATCCTTGCACTCAATCGCCCAGAACCGCCGCCGCCGCGGGTCGGCCACCAGGACGTCGATGTCCCCGAGGTCCCGCCCCCCGTCCGCGACCGGCACGCGAGAGCGGACGGCGAGGGGTGGGATCGTCCCCAGGAGATCGGTGACGGCGTCGTTGAACGCCTCACCGCGGCCATGCACGATCGTCCCCTTCAGTCGTCGCCAGTCCGCGCTCGTCCCCTCCAATCGACCGCTCGCCACGAGGCCCACGAGATAGTGCCGCGCGGCGTAGAGATGGCGCGGCCCCCACAGCACTTCGACCCCGCGCGCGCCATCGCGACGGAGCAACGGGCGTCGGAGATACGAGAGAGCCCGGTTATAGCGCCACGGGTACACATCCCGCCGCCGATGCGGCGGCGAGGGCGCGAGGAAGTCCGCGCGCGGGCCGAGCGAGAGCAGGTCGAGCGTCGCCCCTACCCGCGCGCGCGGCCACGCGAGGCGGGCGGCGAGCCGGTTGCACAGCTCGTCGCGCGGCAGGGATGGGCAGACGGGGTCGACGTCCTGCCCGATGGCCTCCAACGCGCCCATGAGGTCCAGGACCTCGGTCAGGGCGACGCCCCACTCCGCCCGCGTCGCCGCGTCGACCCGCGCGATGAAACCCGTATCGTCCCCGCCGTCCCCATCGGCCCGCGCATCCCAGCGGCCCGCGAACGCCCGCGTCATGCGCGCGGTCTCGCCGTGGACGTACGCCTCGCCGTACGCCCGCACGGCCGCGTCGTGGGTCCGGCGGCGCTCGGACATCTCGCGCGGCGAGAGCGGGGCCGGGCCCACGGCGATCAGGTCGTGGCGGATCAGGTCGGCCTCCACGCCCGTCTCGGCGACGAGCGAGGCCAGGGCGAGCAGGCGGTCGTACGCCTCGATGCTCATCGACGCCGTCCCGGACGGCGGCCGCGCGACCGCGTATTCGATCGCGAAGCGGGCGGCGACCGCGGCCCGGTCGAGGTCGTGCAACCCCGCCCATTCCCCGCGCAGGACGTGCGGCACGTCGGCCAGCCCGGCGGAGATGGTTGGGATGCTCAGGCGGCGGGACGCCCGCTCCGCGACGAGCGCCTCGTGGCGCGCGACCAGCGTCTCGAGGAGGCCGCCCGGGTCGAGCGAGGCGACGACGCGCTCGAGTTCCCCGTAGTGGGCGGCCACCAGGTCGTCCAGGAGGGCGACCCACCGCTCCTTGGGCGCGTGTCCCGCCCGCGCGTCCGTCGCCATCCAGGAGCGTATGCGCGGCCAGGTGTCGTGCCGCGCCGCTTGCACGGGGGCTTGCCGGATGGTGCGGGGCCGCGGCACGCCGCGCCGGTCCAGGTCGGGTTCCGAGAGGTCGTCGGAAACGATCAGGCGCTTCTTGATGCCGGCCGGCGCGTGCCGATCGACAATCTCCGCCAGGGCGCCGTCCGGCCAGGCGGCGCCCGCGCCGGGGGGCAGGAGGTCGCGCAGGCCGGACAGGGTCGTCCGGAGGAGCGCGCGCTCGCCCTCGTTGCCGGGCCCGTCCATGAGCGATTGCGCCGTCGGCCGCACCGTCAGGGTGAGCATCCCCCGCCCCGGGTCCGCCGTCGCCGCGATCGCCGGGTGCGGGGGAGCGTCCGGGCCCGGGTCCCGATGCGGGCCCGGGGCATCCCACTCGTCGACGGGGAGGTCGAGCAGGATGTAGGCGCACGCGTGCGTGGCCGCGAGCGGGCGGAGCAGGGGTCCGAGCGAGGGCGTGCATTGCCACATCCAGTAGGCGACGGCGTCCGCGAACGCGATGTACCGGTCCATCAGCGATCGCACGCCGTCGTCCACGGGCGGGCTCACGACCCAGAGCGGCAGCGGCAGCCCCTCGACCAGGAACGCCAGCCGCCGCTCGCCCGTGGACGTGGGTGTGTAGATCGGCTGGAGCGGGTTGTCGTAGGCCGTCGTCACCTCGATGACGCCCTCGCCGAACGGCGCCCCGTGCCAATCCCGCGCCCGCCGCACCTCCCGCCGCAGTTCCCCCGCCCCGCCCGGCCGGATGTACAGGGCGTGGGGCGCGTCGTCGGCGGTGGGCGGGTACATGTACCCGCCCGCGCGATACGCGTGGTACTCGTCGAGCGCCCCCACGACGATGACCGCGGCCTGTCGTCGCGCTCGCATGGCCGCGTGCGCGTAGTACCATAGGGCCAGGGGGTCGTCGCGCTCGAGCAGCGCGATCGTCTGCAGGTCGGCGGCGGTCATGACGAGGGTGGGATGCGTCGGGGTGTCGGGGAGCCCCTCGAACTGGAGATCGGCGGGCCGGCCGACCCCCTGGATGAGCACGAGGGACAGGATGGCGCGCGGGGGCGACGGCGCCCGACCGATGGCCTCGTGGGCGGCGCGCACGCGCCGCTCGACCCGCGCGGCCAGCCCCTCCACGGGCCACGGGCTGTACGCCGTGCCGGGGTCGTACGCCGCGCCCTCGTCCGCGATGAGCAGGGCGTACAGCAGCTTATCGTTATCGAGCAGGAAGGCGCCGTCGAGCGTGCCGGGGCTGTCCGGCAGCCCGGACAATGCGCAGACGGGGCGGATGCCCATCCCCTCGAGGGACTCGACGACGGTGCCCCAGGCGGCCAGGGCGTAGCGCCGCATGAGCTCGCCCGCGACGCCGCGCGCCGTAGCGAGCCGCAGGAGCGCGTGCCGGGCCGCGACCGGGAGCAGTCCGGGCAGGGCGACGATGCGCGCGTCGCCCGCGGCGACGATGGGGGTGGCGTGCAGCGCGGTGATATCGATGCGCGCGTCGCCCACGCCGTCGTCCCCCGCGACCAGGGCGCCGAGGGGGATCGTGAGGGGATCGAGCGTCCCGGGGGGCAGGCCGCGCGCGACTAGGATCGCCGCATACTCCTCGCGGTCACGTGTCGCGGCGCGTGCGAGGGTCGCGAGGCGATCGTCGGAGGGCACGACGACGCGCCCGGGGACGGGGGAATCGGGCTCGATCCCCCGTGCGAGGCCGGCGCGCCTGGCCACCGCGTCGGAGAGCGCAAGGGCGCCCATGACGAGGTCGGACGCGTGCCGGTGGAATCCTACATCCGGGAACGGCTCGGGCGCGAGGAAGATGGCCGCGCACAGGTGGCGGAGGGTGAAGGACGACTCCTCGACGGACCCGGGGAGGAGGAGGTAGGAGCCGTCGTAGAACGCGAACTCCTCGGTGTAGGAGTCCTCGGGCGGGTCCTCGCGCCCCACGATCGCCTGGCGCGCGAGCGGGCCCGCGTTGAGGAGGCGGCGCAGCCGCGGACCGTCTATCGCCGTTGTCCCGAGGCGGTCGGGCGAGGCGAGCGCCGCGTAGGCCAGCGTCTCCAGCCGGACGGCACGGGCGGCGTTCTCGGGCATGAGGGAGAGGGCACCGACCGCGGCGAGGACGTGCGCCGGGTTATAGGGCGATAGCAGGGTGGCGAGATGGCGTATGGTAGCCTGGGTCGTGTCCTCCGTCACACTGCGCACGCGCGCCGCGTCCCTGAGCGGGAGCAGCGCATCCTCACGCCCTGTCAAGGTACACCGCGGGCGGGTGAGGCCGCAAGGGGTTGTGCTGGTCAGACGCATCACCCGGACGCGCCGTCCGGCGCCCGGGCCTACCCCGCGGCCGCATCGTGCCCGTCGTGCCACTGGCTGCGGGCGTACCGACGCGATGGGGGCGACGGGGGGCACACGCCGGGGGGCGACCGCGATTGCGTCGGGCGACCGCCGGACACACCGCCCACGCCGCGTCACACGCGCGCGTCACAGAACGTCGCTATCGCCGAGACCACATCCTTTGCGGACGTCGGAGCGCCTCGACCATCGGTCGAAGGGGGCGCGGAGCGGGCAAACCAATGGGTATTGGTCCGGCCGCCCCTCTCCCCGCAGGCAGATACCATGCACAAAGGGACCCGCGTGATAACAGCTAACCTTTGTCCATCACAGCTAACCTTTGTCACGCTACAACTACATTCTCACGTCACAACAGCGGCGCGCTAGCGTTCGCGGGAGAACTCCACGACCTCATGGCGCTCTTCCGCGCCATTCGTGGTCCCGATGAACTCCGCGCGAGACTCGCCCGCGCGTGCTGTTCTACCACACGCGGGTCCCCGCCCAGGATACGCGACCGGCAGGCCGTGGCATCCCCCGTGGGGGGATGCCACGGCCTGCGTCCGGTGCAACTCAAGAATGGCGTGGCTGTTTCTTCAGCGTTGATGGGGCTGGGGAGGCCGGTGGCGGCTGGGCGGACGCACTTCATCCCTGAGACAGACTCCCTCGCCGACACCCGTCGTGCCCCCTCCCCACCGATCCCCCAGCCGCGCCACGACACCTATCCGACGACGATACGCACGGACGGTAAAGGACTCTACTTTACACCTATAACAGCAGGCGGACCCCCGTATCTCGTCACCCCCTGCCCACACGATGGCCCACCCTACTCTTTGACCGCAGCCATGATGCGCTCGGCAGGCGACTGCCCGTTCTCATCCGGATCGCTGAGTGCAATCTTTGCACCAGCCGTCAGCCGGTGATACCGCGGTGTCGTTTCCTCATTCTTCCCCAATTGCTCCCACTTGAGGAATCCATTGAGGTCTGATCCGAACCGCCCCGTGAACTCCGGCTCCCGATACACCGAGTTGTCGTTTTCCTGAGTCAAGTAACGGTCGATCACGCTCACCGATCTGTTGAGGAGCGTCTTGAATGCCGCTTCGTTCCCTGGCTCGGCCAGTGTAATAATGGCGCGCGTCAATGCTCCGAGTGTCACCTTGACGCCTGCCTGGATGAAGACATCCCGTAGCAGGTCCAGCACGGTCAGATAGAACAGGAAGCGCGTCTGGCGTCTGCTTGGCCTGCTCCCCCGCCCGAATTCATAGCGGTTTGCCTCCTCCTGCAGGCGATACGCGGCGTATAAGCTGCTGACGCCGAATGGATCATCCGTGGTTTCAGTGTTGACGATTTGCTTGAAGATGGGGCCGCTTGGCAGGAAGGCGGCATTGCGCCCGAAGGCTGTCCCTGCTTCCTTGAGCCACCCAGCCCCGTACACCTTGATGAGATCGAAGGCGTAGGCCGATCTCTTGAACTCGTGCAAGCCAGGATTCTGACGCTGGAGTGCGCGCCGAGAATCCCAACCCCCACGTTGTATCTCCAGGTACAGGTCGTACGCCTCGGCCATCTGTTGGGACCACGTCTTAAAGTCGGAGGTCAGGGCGATGAAGTCCTTCTCGCGCACCGCGTTCTGGCTATTGGTATACCGCGTAATTTCCTGCAGCAGTTCCTCGCCCGCCGTCCCCACTTTGGCAATCTTGGTGACCACGACGCCTTGTTCGGCCTTGGCCCGCCATTCCTCGAACGCTTGGCTCTTGCCGGTGCCTCCCGACTCCATGCGCGGGTAGAAGACTTCCCAGATTGTTCGCGTCGTCTGACATCCGTTCACTACATAGGGGTCGACCAATTCGATCGAGCCGTCCCCGTTGAGCACGAAGTCCTCAACCACAACCGTGATCCCGTTGTTGTACAGTCCAAAACGATCGGGCCTTTCGCTCAGCGTCTTCGCCATCGCTTTGTTGACCTTCCCGCGCAGATTCAGAAAGCGCCTGATGTTCTTTTCATACAGGCGGTCGAGGTCCTGCGTCGTCCCCTGATACTGCTTGAGGAACGCATACAGGTTGAGGAGCGGGACTGCGCCAACCAGCAACCCTTCGCCCGACGGGGCTAGATCGGCCCGTAGTGGCACGGACACGTCAATCCCCACCATTTCCTCTAGCGAGCGCTGATAGAGCATTTCGACAGACACCGACTGAACGTCAAAACTCATCTTCAGTCGGCCCTGGCCCATAGCGCGCACATCTCCGAGTGCCTTTTGCTCCGCTGCGGTCAGCAACTCCTCGGTCGCAAACACAAGCACAATGCGGTCGTTCTCTGACGCTTTCGACCGGAACGCCTGTAAGGCGTCTAGAAGCCACTTTGCAAGGGATGAGAGATGGGCGCGCTGGCCGTCGAGCGTCTCGATGACCTTCTGGCCCTCGACAAGGAGGGTTTGTGTGCTCTGAAAGGCCGATCCGTACTTACTCTGGACCAGGTACCACGTATCGCCCTGCGGGGCATCGTCACTATCGGACTCAACGCTTTCACCCCGTTCCAGGAAGGCGATGTCAATCCCGCCGTCGCCGCTCCCATCGCAGTACACGATCTCGTCGGAGGACTCATCGATGTCACGCCACTGCGTGATCAATTTGCGGGCGAAGCGCCGTCCCAACTCTAGTGTGGACGGATTGTCGGCGCGTACGGCGCGTAGCCATTCCTCGCGAAATTGATCGAACGTGACCTGCGATTCCATCGCTCATCCCTTCTGCGCTACGCTGTCGCGCCCATGCATTGCCTGGCACTAGTGAATGTGGATGCAATCAAAGCTCCCCTTACCATTTTAGCCCCTCATGATTACCACATGAAAGCTAATTATTCCCAGCCAACAAAAGGGCCGGCACCTCGTCCACGCCGGGCGACGGCAAACCCAACCCTTAGGATGGCGCTCTCGTGGCATACATCCGCCCACGAAAGCTAATTATTCCCAATGAAAGCTAATTATTCCCAGCCCACAAACACACAGGGCGTAGGCGAGGAGCTGGCGGGATTGGGTGGGGCAGCGCAGCTTTTGCATGGCGCGCGTCTCGATCTGGCGGGCGCGCTCGCTCGACAAGATCGGCGCGCGCTTCAGCATCTCGCGCGCGCGCCCGGCCGTCGGCCACCAGCCCGTAGCGCAGCCGCACCACCTCCTGCTCGCGCTCGGTCAGGCTGGACAGGGCGCTCCGGGTGCTCCCCGCGCAACGTTTACCTGGCACCCATAACGGCAGCGGTTCTACCATGGGCGTCGTTGCGCCCCATGATTGCGATGTTATGCCAGGACGTGGAGGGAACAAAGACCCTCTGACCAGCCATTGTGGAAGCAACGCGATAATACCCGGCGGGACACGGCGCATCACGACTTGTGTGTCGGCAGGGTCGCGGGGCGGATGCGGCGCTTCCCCTCGAGGGGAAGCGCCGCATCCGCCCCGCGACCCGTCCTTAGCGACCGTGTGTGAGGCAGTACACCACTCCCGGGATAACCGGGGATTCAGCATCCCTACGTCCTGCAGTCCGTCAGCTTCGCCTCCCGACGCCGCTATGCCCCGTTGTCGCGCGACCGCCCGACGAAACCGGGGAGGGATGCGAAGAGCAGGTCGAACATGTCGGGGGGGACGAAATGGACGCCGGTATCCCCTTCTCCGGTCACGACGATGACACCGTCGAGGACGGAGCCGTTGCCGAAGTCGCTCAGACGATTCAGGACGACGCCCGCGTCTATGGTCCACCCGCCAGTATCGTTGGCATCTATGTCCATCGAGCGCAGGACGATGCGCTTGTGACGCCGTAGCCACCGCAAGCGTCCTCGCTGCCGCTCGACGACCAGCCCTCGCGGCTCTCGGGGATCCACCACGATCCGCGCGGCCTCGGCGAGTACCGGGCATTCGACCGCCAGGATGGCGCGGCGGCCGGGATGCGCGATCAGGATATCGATAGGATCGAGCGACGAGTCGGGCGCTCGCAAGGGAACGTGCGTCCGCACGACAAGCCGGTAGTCCCGCCGGAACGCGGCAACGATGTGGTCGAATATCGCCGCGTCGGGCTCGGTACGCGCTAGATGATCGGCGTCCGACGCGGCATTGTCAGGCGGGGGGTGCGTCTCCCGATCAGGGCCGACCGCACTCAGGTCGCCGGGCCTGCCGTCCACGGCGGCGCGGATACGCCGGTGCAGATCGTCGTCGATAGCGGCGTCCGAGGTGATGTGCGGCGGCATATCCTTGTCGAGTTCCCATTGGACGGTAACCTCGACAAGATCGTGCTCGTAGTGCGGGTAACGCTCGATCCAGGCGAAGAGCTTATCCGCGCCCGGCTCCGGGTCGCTCGCGATGTAGGAGCGGACGACCTCGTGGCGTCGCGTGTCGTCGGCTCGTTCACTCATCGCCCTGACCTCCCCGCACCCACCGTTCCACATCCTTCCGAGCCTGCAGATAGTGCGCATACAAAGTACTCCGTGGGATGCCCGTCTCCCTCTCGATCTCAGCCATGGTCCGCTTTTCGACCTTATGTTCGATGTACACTGTGCGGTGGCGGTCGTCCTTGATCGCGGACAACGCATCCCTGGCCAAACTATATTCCTCAGGCGAGGGCAGGGGCGCGCTGAGAGACGCGCGGACACCAAGGTTTTTCCCGGTGTCACGATCGGTGTAGGTCTCCGTCTGAGACAAGAGGGACAAGGGGATGCTGCCCATCATACGGCCACGGTCTTCGCGGATGCCCGGCTTCTTTAGCGCGTCCAAGACCGAGTAGTAGAACTGGCCCTTGAACCGCACCTGCAACCAATCGCCGCTATCCGTGGCGAGGTTCCCAAGCAGCAGGAAGATGTGGAGCATCATCTCGGCGAAAACATCCTCGCGGATGATCGCGGGGATAGACCAGACGTATCTCCTGTAGAGGATACGGCAGCGGCCCTCCAGGATGTTCTCGAGGCCGACGTTGATGGGCGTGTGATACACGCCGCGATAATCGTCATGCCAACGCAGTAGATACACGATAGCCTCCAAACTCAACCCCTCCGTATCGGACCAGGGTTCTCTCGCCCATGCGAGCAGAGCGGAGGGGTCCACGCGAAGCGCTCGCCCTATCTGACGTTCAACATGGGGCGAGCGCCTCAACGGATTGCCATCGCTGTCGAGATGGGTGAGCGGGCGGATAGGGGGAGGGGGGACTGTTGTCATCAGGCAAGGCATCCTCGCAGGTGATGTACACCACAGTCGGTCCCGGTCACCATGACCGTCGGCAGGGCGCGCCGTTCATACAAACGAGTATGCGCCTCATGCTCCGTCATCGTCTAGCCTACGACTGCCTGTGGACAACGTATATTGTCCTCCCCCATAAGCGGTCCCGTCCTCAAAACCCGCCCTCCGAACGTCCTGCACCCTGGGCCAACTTTCGTGACGCGGGGGCCAACTTTCGTGACGTACGACACCCGCGGTAGGGAGGCGCCTTTATTGCTGCGGGTCGGGGATCAGCAGCAAGGGGTCGATCTGCATCCCCGCGTCGCGCACCTCGAAGTGCAGGTGGGGGCCGGTGGTCCACCCTGTCAAACCTTCGTAGCCGATGATCTGCCC
>JAABUP010005252.1_pt1 | contig 19964 bp, 26 predicted proteins | sample 5559201 | NCBI WGS metagenome assembly JAABUP01 (sample SAMN10711887, study PRJNA513373) | rock metagenome | isolation source: Antarctica rocks | place: Antarctica
GGTCCCCAGGCATGTAGCCCTGAGGGGAAACGCTGTCAGTGGGGGGCGGCAGCCAGATGCATGTGATGCCCAGATCAGCAAACTCATCAGCCTGGTCCATCAGCTTGTGGTACCACCCTTGCTTCCACGACTCCCAGTTGAAGCCCTGTGCAGCAGCTCATGAGCAATCAGATAAGCTGTAACAGCTAAGGCAGAACAGCAATTTAGGCTGTGGGCAGTGAGGCTGCTTTATGTTGTGTCCTGACAATGTTTGACGCCACAGCTGCAGGCCACGCTGCTGCAGCACAGACTAGGAGACCCCATGAGATGCGCACATGTCCAACATGGAGCAGCAGTCTGTTCCTATTGCGTATGCATCACATACTGTTGCAGTCAAAAATGCTGTGTTCAGCTGTACAGCGCTTGCTGCAGCAGGACTGCTTGACTTGCCCAGTGCATGCAAGCTTTGTCAAAGCACATAATTGGCAATCTTTGACAGACTGGAAAAGTGGAGGGAACAAGCTGCATACCTGTAGCAAGATCTCATGGCCTGACCCTTCAGCCTGCAATTCTTCTTCGCCAATCTTGGGCGGAGGTCCTGCTGCAGGCTCAAAGAGCTTTGGCCTTTTTTCAGCTTCCTCCAACTCATTGACCTGGGGCTTCATCTGTTTTTTAGGCTTCCTGTCTTTTGGCTTGAGCTTGCCGCGACTCTCAGCCTTGTGCTGGGCTGTGTCTTGAGTCTTGGCAGATTTTGTTGTTTCCCTAATAGGCAATGCTGCCAGCTCTGCAGCTTGCTCTGCAGCAATGCTGCTCAGGAAAGAGTCCCTGTCGGCTGCTTCAAGCTCCTTTGCAATGGCCTCAAGCTTATCCCTTAGTTTGCTTATCTGTACATTGCAGAGCAAGCGTCAAGTTGAAACACCCGATAAACAACTTCACTAGATGCCAGACTCAAAATGGCTACCAGTCAATCACCTCGTCGTTGCCTGCGTATGCAACAATTTTGGATCTGAGCTGAGGTGCCTGTCTGCTCTGGCCAACTCCTGACACCTTTGTTGCACGACAAGAACTCAGACTACTGAGCTTAGTCCAGTAAAGACCTGGCAATTTATTCCATCCAGCGTGCTGCCTGCACACGAAATTGTTGCACATCACACTCAGCAGCGAACTGCCTGCGCATCCTGCTGTGCCAGAGAGCATACTTCCAAAAGGTCAATGTCAAGGGGTCTTTCAGCTTGATCACCTGACTAACCGTGCTGACACTGGAGCTTTGGCGTGCCCAATTGATTCAGTCAGAATGACTGCCCTCGGCGCACGGTTCTGGATGTGCGCTTACCCAATGAATGCGTGGCCTTTGCTCCGCTATAAAGCTTGGCGCTTCAGGTCGAGAAGTCAACAAGCTAATAAGGGTCGCCAGCTGCTTCTGACGCAGAAGCGTTGTACACAAGCTTTCAAGTTGCTCGCGGCGGACTTCCCGCAGACCTGAATGTTCTCGACGACGGCAAGGATTTTACGACGAAGATCAAGCTTTGGCAATCAGAATGGCAGTCATTGTCTTGGAGCCCCGAACGTCATGTTCGTGGCAACACCATTTGCAGCGTGCGATTGGGGAAGTAGACTTTCGTTAATTTGCCCACAGAGGCAAGCACACAGGCTCCAAGCCTGCTTTCGCAAAACACAAGCAGCTGCAGCTTTTCAAAAAGGGACGGTGACAGACTGATGTAACCATGGCCTCTGTCTCAGCTTTACCTGCAACCCTCATCTGGGGTATCCTGCTTGAGGAGGCACATTTAGGTGCTCTCTGCACAAAATGTGGACATGCATGGCAGGTAGACTTGTGTTCTGTGATGGCAGGCAAGCAACAAGCTGCTACCATTGTACTGCTGTAGAATAGTGAATAGTAACATAGAACAGGGTCTCTTGGGATTGCACTTCAGATTTTGTTCCAAACATAAAACAGGATTCTGAAAGTTGCTTGATGATCAACTACATATAAAAGTTGGGCGTTTCATGTGTCTGCCGCTGTCTGCAGCTAGCGAGCTACCTAAGACAATCAAACACTCACAGAACGCTGCTGAAAAGGGGTACAATATCTGAGTACAAAGGGAGGGAATCAGCACTTTCTGATCAAAACACTGAACATCAAAATTTAGCAATCAAATGCTTCGCCAATAAGTCAGGCACCTTGCTCACACTCTGAACCATAAGCTCTATGCAATAACAGCTCTCACTGAGTCAGCAGATACAGCCATCAGCTGAGGCTGCTGTCTAATTTTATTGAGGGGGCCAACACACAGCTGAAATTCTTGACAGGTTGCAACTCTGCAGCTCACCTCGAAAAGATCCAGAATGGCAACCTCAAAATAAACAAAAGGCACCAAACAAGGGAGAGGCAAGCTGCCCAAAAAACTGAAGTGCATCAAGATTCTCTGTTTTGCTACACCTATGCTTTCAAAATTGCAGCTTGCTGCACGGAATGTACTTAAGTACCAAGGAGTCATAGTAGTGCCTCAGCTCAGCGTCAGGACGTGGACCCTGACAACTTTGTTGACCAGAGCCCTGAATTGCCTGCTGACACACAGCACATTTAAGTCAGGCATGAATATCATTCAGCACCACAAACAGCTGTGCATACATACGCACACACATGCTGAACACCTGACTTGATGTCATCTCAAACAGCAGATGGCATGTTGCATGAAAGTGTGAATACAACAAATCACTCTGGGTTGTCCGCATTTGCATGTCAGCAGGAACTGCTGATCCGGCTGCATTGTGCTCACCTGAAACTTGCGCAACCAGGGCATCATGGCAATGTCAGTGCTATTCAGAAATTCAGAGTAGGCATCACCAGGGCGTGTCAGCGCCAGAAAATTGCAGTAGCGCAAGACAAACTGCAAATCACAGATCACTCTATCACACTTGCCATTGACTGTGAGGCATGTTGAAACAGCAAGCAAACACACATGATTGATGCATGTGATGCAAGGATGCTGACTGGCTGTTGTCTTGTGACAGGGAGTGCCAATATGCATTGTCAGGCAGAATGTGTGCATGTGCGTATGTTATGTCATGCAGTGCATCAAAGCTGCCTGCTTCCTCATTCAGCAGACTAGTGCATGCACCAGCCCAAAAAAGGCTCTGCCCCAAGCAACAATACACAGCAAAGCCAGAATCAAACTGTGACAGGGTCAAGGAGGGTTGAGGGTGCGCACTGAGAGTTCGCAAATCTCACCCGGGCAACAGGAGGAAGGGCTGTTTTGTTTTTCAGCAATACCAGGTACAGATACTCATACGCGCTCCAAGACATGTAAAGCGCAGCCAGACCACAATTGGGGTGGTACATGCCGGTTGCACTGCTGTACAGCCGCCGCCGCCGGTCTGGATTGACAGAGAAAGCATGGGAGCAAGTGATGCTGCTGGAGAAACGACAGCCTACAGGGAAGCTCTCAGAAGAGACTGCCCACTCTGGCTGCCCTCCAAACCTGCAGTGCACTGCAGTGCGTCAGCCTGGCACCAAATGTGATTCTGAGTTTATGCAACATGATGCGTAGTTCAGAGCGCGAGCTAGCATTGCTTTGAGCTGCAAGTATTGTGACACCAAGTCTCACACCGCAAGGTAGCCAATCTGGAATCTCATCAAAGAGAGAGAAAGTCATCACAATGGTCCAAATGACACATTCCTTTCCAGTCATGTTTTAACCCCTTTTTCCAAAGCAGAGGCAGATTGACATCAATAAGCCTCTGGCAATGTCATGCACGTGCGAGCAGCTTTGCAGAGCATTGTACCTGGGGAGTGCCATGAGTCTGCCTAACCCATGTATCAAGCCAACCAAATGGAACCACTCTTGGTGAGGGCTGGCCCGCCTGCAAAGCTCAGCAGTCTGCATTGCATGCTCAACAGCTGACATGTGCTGATCATCCACCAAATGTGCATGACCAGCATTCTGTCTCTGTGAGCCGTCCACAAGCCGCAACGCCTCCCAGACACCAAGCTTGCCTTTGTCCAGACGCCCAAAGGAAGCTGCCTACAAAAACATACATGCAATATTACTGTCGACCTCAGATTGTGAAGCCTAACAGCAGCCCGTCATGCACTGAGCCAACAGCATGGCGTGGTATGGGCATTTTGGGGTCGATCAAAATGAGTCATGGCTTGTGCACGCTGTGCAGAAGAGCTGAAAGCTTGGACTAGCATGTATTACAGCATACAGGCATGACAAGGCAGTCATGTGCACTGCAGACCATCATGCCCATGATGGTTGGCATTGGTGCAGTTGCAGACTGCACACACCTGGCGTTGTACATACTCCACAGTTTGACGGGCATGATTTAGCCTGAAAGTCATTTCTGTTTGAGCTTGCTGCTCTGACAGCTCACTGCCAGCATGTGGCATTCTTGGAGTTGTAGCAACTGGCAGACAACTATCCCTCTGCATGCAGCATTCTGACTTTATGCTGCCGTGTGTGATGGCAAGACTAGCTGCAGTTATATATGCATAGGAGGCAACTTAAATGAACATGAGACTGTGCAACAGCACCATACCTGACTGCCTTTTGTGTCAACATCTGAGAGCCTTTTGTGGTTACTGAAGCCCTGAGCACTTGCCGTATTGACAAAAACCTTAGGTGAAGGAATCTTCAGACGCGTTGGTGCTGTTGGGTGCGTTAAGCATAGTTTGCTCATGGAGCCAGAATCACCACAGCAGTCCACATCAACCGCAACATCTGCATCTGATTCCTGTACATATTGCCAGTGTGAACTAGGCCGAGCTACACCGCTTGATTTTATGGGCCAAGGCAAAGTGCAGTTGCCTGGTTGCTGAACAGGATGAAAAGCTGGTCTCCAGATCGGCTCACTGCTTTTTTGTTGCAACGTGTTCCTCCAATCATTCTGGCAGTCTGCAGGACGGCTTGTACGCTCGCTGTTGCAGCCCCTGTGCAGATGGCTTTTATGCAGACAAGGTTCTACCAAAATTGGCTGTATGGCATGTGTATATGGCCTGGCCAGTTGGTCTTCGGAGCTGGGCTGCTGGAAACAATTCTGGGATCTTTTCTTCAAACTCCCAGAAAGAGACTGTGCAGGCTCGGGCGTTGCACCGAATGCACTGCTTTTGTGTACTGTTAGGCTTGCGTTTGAGCAGGGTGTCCAGGGCCCCTCATAGTCTGCACATCATACACTATTGAGCTGACTTTGGGTCGGAAGTATCACGAGTTACAAAGTAAAGCCACCTTGCCATGCAACCGCGTGACTGCAAGAAAAAGAAGTAAAGCTACAAACAAGAAATTCTTGCACCTGGCGGGATGGACATCGAAACGCTGCGCCTCATTTCGAAAAACGGCTAGCAAAGGTACAATCTGCCATTCCAGAATGTCAACTCTGCGACGCGGCTTGCGTCACGGTTGACAGCCGCGCGTTCAACTGGTCGTGCGTGACCAGCAAGGACGAAAATGAAGAGATGAGTCAAATTAGTCAATTGGGCATGTCGGCCTTGTCTTCAAACATGGGGACGCTTCAGACCCCGCCAACTACAGACCAATTGCAGTTGGGGAGCCACTGTGCAGGCTATATGCAAATATTCTCAACCACCGGCTGACTCAGTACACAGAGCAGCAGCAGCTTCGCACACACACACACAAGCTGGATACCGATCTCACCTCAGCACTGTCCACCAAGCATTTGTTTTACAACATGTCATTGATAAGCAAACACATGCACGTGAACCATTGTACCTCTGTTTTGTAGACCTCAAAGCTGCATATGACAAGGTTCAGTGGCCACTCATTTGGCAAGTGTTACAGCATCTTGGCATACATTGTAACATGTTGACTGCTATTCAAAGTTTATACACTGATTGCTCCTTAGCTATGAAAATTAATGACTTTCATGGTGACATGCATAGCCCATCTGTAGTTTTACGTCAAGGATGCCCACTCAGTGCTACCTTGTTTGGTCTTAATCTAGATGGACTTCACCATCCTCTGCAAGTCTCAGTTCCAGATGCAGGCATCAAGATTCAGCACACGCGGCCAATTGATATGGAGTATGCTGATGACGTCTTCCTACTGGCACATTGCCCCTCACATCTACAAGCACTCATCACAGCACTGGCAGACTATTGTCAGGAGCTACACATGCAAGTCAGCATAGCGAAGACAAAAGTTATGATCATTGGTGATGACACACAAACCATTTTCACATGCATGAACCAGCCTTTGGAGCAAGTTGAAAGCTTCAAGTACTTGGGCCTGCCCTTTCATCAGTCTGGTCACATTGCTCACCTCGTCACACCAAAGCTCAACAAAGCAGCAGCATCTTGGGCAATTGTGCAGCAAAAGCACGCACAGTTGCAATGTAGTGACACTGTTTGTCTGAAGTTTCGCTTGTTTCAATCCATTCTTGCCCCTGCCTTTCACTATCGTTGCCCTGTTTGGGGCATGCATAGTCCCACAGATTCAGCTGCCAACAATATTCGCAAACAGTTAGAACAGAAATATATGTTATATCTTAAGCGTTTATGTGGAGTACCTTCCACCACTTCTCATGCTGTCGTTCTGGCAGAGTTGAACATGCGTAGTCTGAAGCACTTTTGGTGGCAACAAACCATAGATTTTTGGAATGCCTTAGCTTCAGCTCCAGCTCCTTGTTTACATAAACTTGTTCTCGTTGATAATTTACAGGATGCGTTTCTTCATGGTGTTCAATCTCTCATTGCCTTCGCAGTGTTGGCTACCATTTACCTACTCAAGTCCAAAGTATTCCTGTCATAGATGTCAACACAGTCATAGCTGGACTTGAACATCAAGCCTCTCTTTCATGGAGCAAACTGTCATCCAACCCACGCACAGCGCCCACCAGGAATGCCAAACTGTGTACATGGCATACTTGGTTTCGCCCCTTCAACCCCTCCAACCCACAGGCATCACAGAGCACCTATTCCCAGATCATCTAGACTTTGCCCACATTGTCCCCTATCTAGCGTTGGGAATGAATATCATCTTGTCTTTGAGTGTCCAATTTTCCAGCCACTCAGAGATAAGTATCACACCCTTTTCAATTCCCGAACCTCTTCAACGCGATCCTTCTTTGCCCAGAAGGATCGCATGATTGTCTACAAGTTTTTTTCAGACTGTTTAGACATGATAAACGCTTAGTACTGATGTTTTTGACCAGGTTATTGACAACCCTGGCACATCTGTACAACCTAGTTGATTGACTGAAGATGTAAAATCCTCCTCCTCCTCCATGCGAGTCCGTAAGCAGTACAACAGCGCCGCAATGCAGAGTAGGAGTGACGTGTGTACTTTACAGCTCTTACCCTGCATTGCTGCATCAAGATTGTAGGTGCCTTGCATATTGGTGGTCCGGACGTACTTGCTCTGAGTGCCTGAATGTGTGGGGGCTCAAGTCAGCTGCCTTGCTGTGCTGCCAAGAAGTATCAGGTGCCATCATGAGTTCCAACCTCAGTCAGATCGATTCAAGCATCGAGCAGCTGCTTCTGCAGTTGAATCAGGAGGGACTGCTGGACGACCAGTTTTCTCAGCTGCGACAACTGCAAGACGAGAGTAACCCGGACTTTGTGCAAGAAGTAGTGGAACTCTACTTTGAGGACTCCGCTACGAAACTGGATAGGCTGAAAGTCAAGCTACAAGACGCCACCCCAGACTACAATGCCATTGACCAGCTGGTTCACCAGTTCAAGGGGAGCAGCTCCAGTTTTGGCGCTCAAGCCATTGCCCAAGCTTGTGGCAAGTTCAGGGAGCTATGTCAGCAGCAGAATAGTGCTGAATGCCAAAGTTTGCTGCAGCAAATCTGCGTGAGCTTCCATGCACTGAAAAGCAAATTAGATATATTTCTACAGTTGGAGAAGCAGAGAAAACAGCTGGGAGTGTATTCATGATGTAGGCTCACTGCACCATTGATTGTACATTATCAATAGTCTAGTGTAGTATGCACATCATGAGCCTTAATTTCTAGCAGAGATCTGGCAATGTGCTCCTGGTTGTCACGTGCTATTAAAGGTAACTTAGTCATAGTAGGGGACTGGAACTGTTGTGTGGGTTAACTTTTTTCACATGGCTGCTGCGCAGTTGGCCTGATTGCTTCTGTGGTGTTTTGATAGCTGTACAGGTCTGGCATTTGCTCACTTGTTCTGCTTATCCCCAAGCAGATTTGCTCGTTTTGAGTTTACAGTGGTCAGTTATCTTTTCTTGTGCATTGGAAATATATATATATATAGTTTCAGCAGGACACACTTGTGTTGCAGCAATGGACAGGCAGGCCCTAGGGTCATACCAACTGTCTTGCAATCGTTGATTCAGATGATACAGGTGTAATCACTGATACAATCTTCAGTCTCAGCTCTTTGTCCGTTGTGCTTGTGGCTGGCTGCCAGGATTGTCAGCCTATCAACCTAACAGTCAACAGCAGACGCCACAAATGTTTTTCAGCAGCTTTCAAAGTCAGCATTTCTGCTCACAATGATTGTAACCACAGCCTCCGAGATGCATTTCAGTTGAAACACAGCCTTGTAGGACTGCATGATGTAGATGATACAATGTCTCTATGATCCAGGCATTTTATCAGGCTCTGCAGGTCAGTGCATCAGTGGGAATGTGTAATTGAGATTTGATCCATCGAGGAATGGGGACACTTGCAGTGCCTCACACATGAATTTTTGATGTGTCTGTCGTCCTGCATGAATGCTCTCTGCCCAGTGGGCATATAATGTCCCAGTCCGAATTATTTCTGTGACACTAAGAGACACGGTGTTCCACAATGATCACTACTAGTGGAGCTGATTTAGCGTTAGTATTTGCACATGCTAGGACTCGCCTGCGCAGCGCTCACAGGAGCACAGAATTGCGCGCACAGGATTGTCAAGTGTGTTGGCCTTACAATTTATATTGCGAGATATGAAACTTTTCTGATTGGACTTTGCAGACTCAGGATGCTGCCAGATGGCTACACTGTTCACACCACCCAGAAGATGCTTTTGTTCACCCCAAGTCAACAATGCTGGTGATGGGCCGTGAAAATGCGTGACAACATGGTGAAAGTGTCACTCCTTGACATGTGTCAGATTGTATCATGGCATTACATTGCACTGCGGCCCAATCATGGCATTACTTTGCACTGCGGCCCATTCAGCTGTTGTCTGAACAACATTGAGGGGGTGAGCATTGCATATAGCAAACAGTAGGTAATCATGCCTGGTCCGCAGTTAGGTTTTGCTTCCTGAGGAATACACTACTCCAGCAAATAGGCAGCAAGTTGGGCCCGCATGTAATCCCCGTGGCTTGCATGTGCATCAGGAGCAGCATACGGCCTGCCTGCCTGCTGATTGCCATCTGTGACTGCAACAGCTTGCATGGCTGCATCAGCGATCTGGTGGGCATTCTGCTGTATGCATGGAGGTAACAGCGTTGCATCTAGCAGACTTCCTCTGTTAAGAACACCTGTGTCATGGCTGAGGGCTGCTTTGCTAGCTGCATCTGTAGCGACTATTTGGAATTTACAGCTATGGCAGCAACTGCTGCTGAAGCAAGCCTGTTCTGACAAGTCCTTGCTGTCTTCATGTGCCTGCAAGCCAAAGCAGCAGAAGAAGTGAGTTGTTTCTGTCTGAGAATTCAGTGCTCAAGTGACCCTTGCAGCTCAATTTGACTTTGCGTTGCATGCCTGATGCGCATCTCCACTTCTGCGCTGCATGAATGGCTCATTGACAAGATGCTGAAAAAATAAAGGTGTGGGATACCTCACACAGCATGCCAACATGTATGTAGTCGCACACAATGCTATGCATGGTGCCACAAACAACAGTCAACAAAAAGCATAGCACTGATTGCCATGCGCTCTGCCAATGCATGTAGCTGCCATTTATGTAATGTGCAAGCACATGTTGCTGCAGGCAGAAGCGAAGGCATCGCACAGCAGACTGGCAAGCATCCTTGATCTCTGCATCTGTCAAGGGTGAGCTGCAGATGGGGCACAACGCATCAAGGGCAGCTGCCTGCTGTCCTGCAGGTTGAGCTGTGCCGCCCCGTGTACATTCATTCCATGGGAAAGCCTGCATTGCATGAGCTCTCTGCCAGCCAGCATAGTAAAGCTGTGACATACAGGACACTCAAATAGCTTGATGTATGTTGCTTGCAAGATGCCTGAGTCATGCTGAAAGATATGTAGGCGTGCATGTGTGACCTGCAGTTATGCGGTAGCCAGAACTGTGCAGTTCAGGTGTGATCATGACCTGCACATGGAGCCTTTTTTGTTTATCCACGCGGGAACTTGCATGCCTAAAATTGCAGAGAGAACAGAGTCCCTCTGGCTCAGTGGAGACAGAAGCGTCTTGGAAGTGCTGGATCAAATTCTGTATAAAGCAGGTGCATGTTCCTTACAGTGCAGGCCACATTCAGAGGGTTTTTTCACACGAGGGGCGCCAGACACACATAGCTTTGGTGCCTCAGCCTGCCACTGCCAGAAATATTGCTTTTATTCTACAGACTCTAATGCCCATGTCTATGCATCACCATTCTCTTTAACTTCTATGCATAGGGGTTTGAGGCGCACTCTGTGTCGATGAGTACATAGCAGCACATACCTTCAGTTTGCAAGCTGTTCTCAAAATTGTACTGACACTGGAAGGCACATTGGCTTGAAGGCGTGCCACAAACTGCTCTGAAAGAGTGTTGATGGAGGTTTTGCCAGAAGCAGGGCTGTACAAAGGGGCTGCTACGGGCAGCCCCTGGTAGTGACAAAGCATTGCTAATTCCCTCATGCCAACTTCACGCACTGGCTGAATCACGATGGGTGATTTTGAGCCATGTCTGCAAAATCAAGAGCACTGACAAGCTTGAGAAGGCCAGACATGTCGCTTTGCCAGTGATTTTTGTGATGCCATGCAATTGCTTTGCAGAACAAGTATGTGGCTTACGTTGAATGGTCACAATAGCCAGGGCTGGATTGAAACGTCGTGCACCAGGCAATCATAGAGAGTCTGCCTTGCAAAAAGGCAGGCCAGGCCATTTGCGCCTTAAGAACAAGCTCTAGGTTTCAATCCACAAGCTGACAGACAACTGATCACACAGTTCATGCATACAGACAGCTTGGAAATGTGACAATACACGTAACCAAGATGTTAGCTGAGTATTGCATCAGAGACAATACAGGCAAAAACTTGACACTAGAATTAGATACTCACCGTGAATCTGTGAAGTGGATGGCGCCAGGCAAGGCATAGCCGCTGCCCTTGGCAGACATGGCAACTGCCCGCACTGCCATGCGTGTTGCGCTTGTGCCTATAGCGACTTTATTGCAGCTGAGCTGTGCAGCGGCCCCGAGCAGAAGAGCCTTCCTCAAAGCCGCTATGAGATCTTCTTTGCCTGTCAGATCTGGTACTGCCTGCATTGCACTCCAGCCTATTCACAAATCCAAAGCTTTCTACTCCGGCAAGTTTGCTGCACTGATATTGGCTGGCTGCACATGCACATGTGTTCAGCAATTCCTGGCAATGCTTTTGTTCAAGGAATGTGTGTGCAGTGACTATTTCCAGCAGCAATTTGGCTACACGCTGGCAACTTGCCGTACACGCATGACTGTGCTGCATCTGTGTCTGCTCATAGATTTGTGAGGCCTGCTATATATGCCGCAAAACAAGTGTTCCTGCTCGAGGTCGCAGCGGTTCACCTGTAGCAAGCGGTGCAGATCTGATTGCAGGTGATGCAAGCTTGGGCAGCATCCAGGTGTGTCAGTTAGGATTGGCTCACAGACAGGCAGGAAGATTGCTTCCAGTGGAATGACATGCAACGGAATCCCAGCCTTACGGCAGCTGTCAACCAGTTGTTGTGGCGCATTGCCGTCATTGCTTTGTGGTGACGCAACAACTGCTGCCTCAATTACATGTACAGCTTTGAGATCAAAAGCAACTTGGCCCCTTTCCAGTCTTTCTCGGTCTCTGTTGTGCATCTGCTTGAGAAAGTACAGCATAGCCTGTGATGCTGCACCTGTAGTGTGACAGATAATGTCGATGGCAGCTGTTGCATGAAAAGGCTGGTATAACAGGCAACGCATTGACCAAGGCTCACCACCAGACAAGGCAATGAGGATGCTGTCGCCAGGTTCTATGCTACTGCTACCCCTCACGCCGCCCCGCACCTGTACCTCAGCGACCCAGTTTGCAGGATATGACTTTCAGAATCTGGCCAGGCTACAGAGGCTTCAATTGTGCACCTTGCTAACCAAGCCATCACAAAGACAAACCCGACAAAGGGGTTCTCGCTGCCTTGCTGCTACCTGCAGCAGGCGCTGATCTGTTACTAGAGATAGCCACATGAAGTGACAAGACTGTCAGTCAACACACCTCAGCTGGCTTGCACTTGCACTTCATGCAGACTGGCCGCTTCCTCTTGTCCTGAGAAGCGGTGTCGCCATCTTCTGCCGGCCTCTTGTCCGCTGTATCGCTGCAACTGGTCATCCTGCTTCACGTTATTTACAGTATCGACGTTGTGCAGACGGCTGTGCGAACAGCAGCAGCTGGTTGGCAAGCAACAAACACGCAGAGGAGAAGCAGAATACTGGTCTATTGCTTGGTGAGGCGCTTGCGCCTAAGAAGCTGCTACAGCAACGCAGACTTCGTCCTTAACAGTGGAATACAGCCTGTCACTCACCAAAGAGGAAAGAACAGGAAAGAGAGAGAGCTTACAATGCGTCAGCCAGCCAACAAACCTGATCACACTGGTACGGACTCAAACAAGGCGACAAAGAAATTTGGCGCAGAGCGCTATGTGTGTGTCGATCATCATGCAAATTAAGGGGGGTTGAGGGGTAAATTCTCCTTGCACCATTTGACATTTTGATATTCATTTGTACCTGCCGGCATGATGTATGAAGCCTTGATAGCAGCGAAGAAACGTACCCAAACAGTGACCGTCTAACCTGTCCAGCCACATACAAACACAACAACATGCAAAGGGGTTGTAAGTCATGAACTACCCAAGTTGCCAGAAGACACACAGCAAAAGTAGCAACACAGTCCACACTGTAGGCGCAAATGAAATGATCGTAGATTCGATGAACATCTGTCAGAAAGGACGAAACATCAACTTGACCAACATCAGTCAAGACTGCAGTTCTTGCATGGAAAACATTCTCCGCGTCCGTGCACATGGCAACTGGGGTGGTCTAACACTATGCTTAAGATACTCTGCTCTTTGTGTTTGCAGCAGCTTGTGGCCCATTATTCATCCAGTAATCTTCCGCAAACTTCTCCACCACATTCTCCTCTACATTCCCCAAAGCTTGCTCAATACTCTGCATGCTCTCCAGCCCACTGTTAGCCCTCTCAGGCATGCCACCCTGGTCCCGGTGGTCAGGTGGCATATCATGCAGCAAGTGTGCAACTGTCTCAGGCAACTCCATTGACTCCAGCTTGCCCATGCTCATGCTGCCAATCCTGCTCATATTCTGAAAGGGACTTGGAACAATTCCAGAAGGTGCAGATGATGTCATCATGCCATCATGTCCATGTGGCTGCGGCTGCATGATGTGGTCAAAATCCACTCCACTGCCCACAGGCAAGGAAGGGAAGCTTCCCAAATTGATGCTGCTACTCTGAAACCTGTCCAAGGCGCCAGGAGCCTGCCCAAACATGTTGGCCATGAAGTTTGCAGAAGGCATGCTTTCCATGCCAAGAGGCCGTGGGGCAGAGGCATTAGCAGACTGAGCAAAGGGAGAGGGCTGGGAACTTTGGGGTCTCTGGTGGGACGCCTGGGTGGAGCCCCTATCTTGGTTGGGGGAGTGTGGATGCTGCCGCTGACTATGCTGTGGATGCTGCTGCTGGTGGTGCTGAGCCTGCTGCTGAGGTGGCATGCCAAATGGAGACGGCGGCCCGCCTAAACATGCACGCGAGGGTTAGAAACATGAAAGCAGGGCACAGCAATCTAGCTATAGCAATCTTTCTCCAAATTCTGGGGTCAAAATTGGGTTACCAACTCGATTTGCAGCAGTTTACAGGTTGTATGCATGCTTGTGTGAAAGTCTGCCGTGCATGGATGTGGAAGCGAGTTTGGTCGTTGATTTCAGTCAAAATTGATGTATACTGCAAGCTGGCAAAAATCAGTGTTGTCTTCATGTGACTGAATGAATAGTTTTAAGGGATGCACGAACAATGACTGAATGCATGAAAGAATGAAGTAACAAACAAGCAAGTGCAGCAGCGACACAACAGCCAGTGTAGTTGTATGCAACTGCCAGAGACTTCAACTACGAATCTGACCTGGCCGCTTATTCTGTAGCGCCCCGGGCAGGGGTCCAGGTGGGGGTAGCCTAAGGTGTGGTGGCATGCCAGGTGGTCTAAAACCCCCACCCATGTAGTTGGGCATGGCGCCCGAGGCCTCAGGGGGGATGAACCCATGCGGGGGCATCTGATGCTGGCTCGGGGGAAAGCCTGCTGGCCTGTCCACTGGTGGCCCCCCCGGGGGCATTCCATTGGGATATGTAGGGGCATAGGGGGGGCTGTCCTGCATCTGGTTGTAGGGCTGCGATGATGCACCTGCATAATGCAGCAGAGCATCTCATTTGCTGACTGGTTCATGCGGTAACAGCAAGACTGCAGGTCAGGGGTTGTATTGATGTAGCAGAGTGTCCATGGGTTTGCAAACAGTTTTACAGACACAGATTGCCTACAGACATAGAATGCCCAGGGGTGTTGCAAACAAGTTTACAGACAAGGTGTTGCAAACAAGTTTACAGACAAGGTGTTGCTGCCCTGCCATGGACCACAGCTGTGCCTTGCAATGGTGCTGCTCGTGCTGCTCCAACAGCATGATGCTTGCTTTACAGCAGTGAAGGCTTATAAACGGTGTAATGCATCGATAAGGGGTACAAAGTCACATGTAAGCAGCCCTATGCAGCACACATGTAAGCAGCAGCTGTGTATGCAATGGGCCTGTGATCCAGCTGTCTTGCTTGACACACATGCCAGCCAAGAGTGCATAGCTTGCTACCGTTATCAGAACAGTGGGCAGCAAGTGCATTGCACCAAAATCAAAGCTGCCTGCACAATCACCTGGTGAATCAGGAGGGGGTGGGGCGACTAGGGTGCTGTCATTGGGCACGCTGACATTGTCTAGGGCGCCAGTGCTCATGAACTGCTCGCTGTCCACAGGGTAAATAGCCCAGCCTGGGTGGCCTGGCTGCCACCAGGAGGCCACCGCCTGTGGTTGCAGCTGCCGCACCTGCACCCATGCACCACCTCTACTTAACACGACTGTCACTTCCGTACTGCGTGTCATGTTATTGGTCCCTTTATTGTCTGTCACTGGACAGCTTCGACGTCCTTGCCGTTGACAGACCACGGTGACCTTCTGTACCGCATGAATATGGTGGCATTGATGTCATGGCAGCCTGTCAGTTCAGGCATGCTTCTGAGGTAGATTGGTGTGTCGTGACTAGGTGGGTTCGCAAATGGCTGCTTTAGCTTGCCATTTGCTGGCTCTAGCAGAATGTGAGACATACCTGTTCCCTCTGTGCAGGCGTCTGCTGTGCCATGAGGGTGGCCTCCATGGTGGTCTGAGTTCCCTCCTGACTCTTCTTCTGCAAAAGACCTGCATGAAGCACGCATGCTGCTGCTGCATTCACAGGTCTTGTATGGACTTGAGCAGCGGGCTGCAAGCAGTCTAGAGTCAAATTGCCATGCAAAAACAGTCCACATGTACTTGTGCTTGACGCCACAACAGCCTAGATGGGGACTCTGCAGGCAGGAGCTCCTGAGAAGCCAATGTAAGCTTGGGATCTGTGCACCAGTCAGCCTTCTGAACTCAAACACAAAGGATGCATGTGGTGCTGCAGCCCACGCCCATTGTGAATGGAAGGAGTGTACACTGCAGCAAACATGACAGTCACAATACGTCTGCAGGCCTTAACTCACCAACTGGTCTGTCCAGATCGACATTCCCAAGCCTGCATGTGAACAGCAGCCCCACTTCCATGTTGGCCTTGTCTGCGTACCAGATGCGCATCCTGTTGTCTGCCACCACGGCCCGCATGGCATGGTCCCGGGCATCATCCCACTTCTCTTTGCTCAGCTTCAGCACCTGCTGCAACTTCTGCCGCAGGTGCCCATCAGCTTCTGCCATGAGTGACAGCTTGCGGAACTCACCGACTGCAACAGAGGTAACCGGAAAGGTCAGGTGTAAGCAACATGTTCATCAGGGATGAGAGTCTCTATAAGGCCACCGAAACCGCTCAAATGAATGCACATGAACTGCTCTGCTAAGCGTGTTGACAGATTGCATAGCAGGTACTTTGTTCTTCTGGCATGGCACATGTGCTATAACCGCTGCATCTGTTGCATAAATGCCAACACCAGTGTAGCGTGAATATCACCCATCATGGGCAATGGGTAGCAGTCTTGTGTAGGGTCATCCCCTTGCAGTCATGCAAGCATTTGTGAGACTTGCAACTGCCTAGGGCAGCATGTACAGGCATGCAGGTCTGCGACAACATGATGTCTGGACTTGATTGCGCAAAAAGTGCATTGATACAGTGCTCAAGCTCGCATTTGGGTTTTTTTTCTTTGATATGAATTCACAGGTATGCTGGCATCTGCTGTACACCAGCTGTTGGCAGGCACTGCTGCTTTGATACCCAGCACATCACAGCTGGTAATGCAGTGGATGAATCAGATGACCACTGTGTCACGTCTCGGGGTGATGTGCAGCAGACTTACTTGAGCAGCTGATTGTCAGCTACTGTCTAGCTAATCACAAGATTCTTGGCGCAACAATCCTGAAGCACAAGGAATTCACCTTTGTTGATGCAGTTCTCAGGGATATTGATGTCAACTCCAGCCTGAACAGCAGCACCCTTGATGTCCTGCAGCTTCTTCACAGTCTCTTTGCCCATATGCTCCAGCTTGCTGACATGATCATCCACATTGGGAATCTCAACTTTGCCGGCTGTTCTTGTGCGCCTTGTGGCCACCTGCAAGATTCCACTTCACATAGCTCAAAAGGCATGAGCAATGCACCAGCAAACTGCTGCAGTTTGATAGGGCTTGAGCCAAGCAAGACATGACAGCGCTGTCACCTTTGCCAGTTTGTGTTTTTCGACATGAACAAACTGTGCTCCAATTGCCTTCACCCCGACACACAGGGATAGCGTGGGTAGGTTACAGATGAGGTGCCAGGCAACAGCCTCATATTGAGAAGGTGTCTTTAAGACCACAGCAGGCACTGAGCAAAGGCTGAGTATGCTCACCACAAAGCCCTCTGACACAGCATGCCGTATGTTAACTTTGCGACCATCACGGTGGGCAGCTCGTACTAGCAACCTGAAAGGTGGTTTTCTGCCTGACAGCATGGCTTCTGAGCTGTCTGAGACATGCAAGTCCGGCAGAGCTGCCATGCCACGCTGCACAGCACCATTGCAAGTCCATCAGTGGCACAATGGCACAAGCAGCAAAGCTGAGCTACAGCCTGGTGTAAGCTGTCTGACTTGTGTACATTGCATGGCATGATCATGCATACCTGACTGGTGCACAGCAGATGCTGGGCCAACAGTGCTGACCCATGATTGAGCTGCCAGGATGTTTCAAGACAAAACAGAGGGGCCCAGCTGCGCTACCCATAAGGGCAACATGGACAAGACATACCAAGCAGAACAGGCCCCAAAAAGTCATTTGTGTTGCAGCAAGCATGGCTTTTGATTTTATGGTATTATGCTGAAGACAATGCATAAAACATTGTGACACTCCAATTTACCTGCAGAGCTACTACGACCTTGGACTGTGGGTTGTGACTGGCAGCGCCTCCAGGAACCAGCAATGGGTTTGTTTGCTGCAACAGCACAGAGAACATCTGGTTCTTCAGACTGTGTCTGGCAGTGGAATCTGCTGCTGATGGCAGCAATGTGACAGGACCCTACATATGTTAGGGCACTTCCCCAGAGCAGGTTATGCAAGAGAATGTAGCGAATGCAGCTGTAAGAGGCCTAGCACAAAACACCTAGCACAAAACACACACAGAAGGGTCTGCAGAAGGGCCATGAGCTTTCATCAAGTGACGAGGCATCTGTGTGTACACAGCTGGGAGGCGCAGGATGATGCGTGGGGCGCATGCGCCATGAGGCAAGTAATTCATGCTAGTAGGGAAAGACCTTGTTGTTGAGCAACAACGAGCAGCCATCTAGGTCTTCTTCCCTCTCCTGACCTGCCTCGAGACATTTTGCATCGTACGCATTACCATCCAAGATGCACATCTGCAGGCACAAAAACAGGTGAGACTGTCTATATGTCTTGATGATCTTGGATGCCCAAACACTAAGCAGCAAGACTCAAATCAGGTTTTATTCAAACAAAGGGCAAGTTGATGCTGACCTCCAGTTGTACATCAGGGATATCTTCTCCTAAGGGCACCCCGGTACCCCTATCAATGATCTCAACCCTGATGGGGGCCTCGCATTTTGCCTTGAGAATGTCATTGACAAGATACTTTGGGGCAAAATTGACATTGCATCTTCTATGAGGGTTATGCTCACATAGCACACACTGGGGATCTAAACACCCCAGAGATCTGCAGAAATCATCATGCCGATGGTGATGATGAGGTTTGCATGCTGAAGCCTGACAGAGCACGGCATGAGCTGGCCTTTGCATGCAACAAAGAAGGCATGGGGACAAAGCAAATGTAAAATTTCAAGCAGCTGTCCAGAGCAGCAGATACAGCGGCAGGGTATACCAGCACTGACTCAAGCAAGTGAACAGCCCAGCTGGACAGAAGCCAAGCTGAAGGACAGCACTCACAAGCAATCATGCCGGAACACGAGTTGGAGATCCCTGTTCTCAACAGCGACTCTGCCAAACTCTGGGGCGGGCAAGCTGGCGATCGCTTCAGCAGCAGCTTGCTGCACTAGGCGTTGGTCTAAGTTTGGGTTTACTCGACGCGAAAACGCGCCGGCGAACTGAATAAGGCGAGCGCGGACGTATTCCTGCGACAGACGCGGGTTTGTCTTCACTTCCAAGAACACGAATGACGAGCGTTTAAAGGTAGTTCAACCCAGCACCTCGAGGATCCTCGAAGGGACTTGTTGCAGCTCTACAGGTAGTCGGATGCCCTGTTGCTCTTCAACCATGGACAATCCTGCTCAACGAGATCAGGTGACAGGTCCGCAATGGCTGCAGTGAGTATGGTGTGCAGCTTGTGTCAGACTTTGGAAATAACAATGGGTTGTGCCCAGGTAGAGGTGGAACAGCAGCTTTGGCCTGGACAGGCAGGGTAAAGATCAGCGATGCCTGAGATGCTCATGCTACGGTGACGCTTGGCGACAGGAAGGAACAGCCGTGCTGCAGTGCATGTGCATGGGCAGCCAGAGTTCCTTGCGATTTTCCAACTCACAGCACTCAAGATTGGCTGAGTCGGGGGCGCCAGATGGAATGTACGCGAAGCTACGCTGGCATGTACGGTGTCGCTTGCACAGTGAGCCCCAGACGGCCGCAGGGTTTGCAGCAAGTAATTGTTGAATGGGGCGTGACCTGCCTAGGGGTGTGCAGATTACCTTGCGTCAATCATTATTGAAAAGACAGTTACTGCAACTACTGTTAATTTATTGTTGGAATCGTGAAATCAAAGTAATCTAAGCAAGTACACAACAAATAAAAGGGGTCAAATAGTGGGCATCTAATCCGGATTAGCCTAGTGTAAAGTGCCAAACATAGCTTTTAGCGATATTTGTTTTAGTGGCGGATTAGCTGGCATTTTTCACTGCAAAAACGTCACTAAACGGCGGCAACATTTCGACTAAACGGTTTACATGGATTAGTTGCTCTGTGGGCGATTAGTTACTGCTTCAGGCAAGTGGATTAGTCGATGCACATTCAGCGTGATTAGTTGGCTGCAGAAATGCCATTATATATATAAATTTGTATTTCCAGCAGGTCTAGCAAGCGTTTCCAGGCTCGTATGTCTCATGGACATATGACAGAATCATTACAAACC
>JAABUP010005256.1_pt1 | contig 19952 bp, 24 predicted proteins | sample 5559201 | NCBI WGS metagenome assembly JAABUP01 (sample SAMN10711887, study PRJNA513373) | rock metagenome | isolation source: Antarctica rocks | place: Antarctica
GACCCGGTAACATTTCCTCGCATTGGGGCGGTATGGAGGGCGATACTATGCGGACTACTTTCGTTCTCGAAGATGGTCGCGTGTCCTCTTCATAAAATATCAGCTACTGGAATGTCTAGATACATGACCTCACCATTTCTGGAACGCTGTGTACCTGGACCCGAAGTAGAGAACTGTTCTACATTTTCTGCTATCTCGACTTGCACTAAGGTATGACCAATTGAGGTGTCATCGCTCGAGAATTTACGGCGGAAAGGATTTGACCCAGACATAGTGGCCCGAGCAGCATGGAGCCTTCATGAGAGCTGATGATGGTTGGGAGAGGGTGGAAGACTGTTTACAATAATGAGCATCTGCAGGACATCAGCTCGGAGTTTACTAGGCTCCGGTTGCGAACAAGGTTTCGCTAACATCTCGCTAAGTAAGCACAGCCGTTCCGGAACACGGGTCCCTCGGGTCTGTCTGATCACTACCACTAGGTATCAATATCCCACCTCAAATCTACTTTCAAGTAGTGGCTCTTTCGTGCGACAGAAAAAGCGATGAGAGCAGTATCATTCTGTCTCAAGGCGTTTCATTTCTATTGACTGATGTATTGCTACAACAGCCTTTGGATTGGGTGGGCTTCTATGGATTTGGTAAGCTCATCCAACACCTCAGCGAATTTCGGAGCAAGAAAAGGAAGTATGCAAATCTCCGTCGACTCCGTCCTATCGGAGTGAGCAGGATGAGTGATCATCAGCTCTCGACATATACATGCCAATTCTTCGCGTCTTCAAACCAGTTTTGTGCCAACCGGCCGCCACTTTCTGTCGGCTGGCTAAAAGCCACCATGGCCTTCGAGATCTGCATGCCGTAGATGAAGTTGCTTCTGACGGCGTCGAGCAATGCGGCCGCAACTCCTTTCCTTCGATGCGAGACTGAGGTCCAGATACGGGAGATACCTAAGATCGCTGGGTCTGCTTCACGGCTGATTGAGATGGACGAGCTTTTGGAGATTGGTAAGTCCGCTATATTGCCGTCGGCTTCGCTGTTCTCGTCCTTCACTTTGTACGCCTTCGAGATCCTTTCAGCGAGACAGAGTCCTATGCACTTTTCCCCTGAGACGAAGAGGTAGACCTTAAAGCGATCGCAGCGAGACTTCTTCGCTCCATCACCTGCCAGTAGCGTCTGGCTCGAGCAATCCTCCGCCTCGTCGCGGACATTGGGTTCAGCCATCTGGCTCCAAAGTCTCTCATCCTCGACATCCACAGCTGAGAGCTCCGTATTGACAACTTTCAAAATCCGCCTAGCCTTGTTCTTTTCCGCTCTCGAACTTTTCCTGTCTATAACCATCACAAACCCTTCAACGCACACTTCCGGCTGTGTAGCGTCCTTCGACGAATCCCATACTATACTTGGCAAATGCTTCTTCAAGAACGCCTTGCTAACATCCACACCGCCAACGTTCACAGTATGGAACTCTTTATGCAGCGCGGCATCCTGCGCGTTCGACGGAATATATTCCATACCACAAGTCTTGCAAGCTGTTCGGATCTCACCCCCCAAATCAATCCGCATCTGCGTCAGACGCGGCTTCTTCAACGGACGCGCTCGCTCCCGAGGAGTATTGGTGATATCCTCCAGCGGACCGCTCGCCGAGCTCGAGCACGCATTTGCTGGTGCGGCACGCTTGCGCTCCAGGAACGAGAACGCAGGTTTGCGAGCTTTGACGACCGGTGATGGAAGTCGCGGCGGTGGTGAAGACGGAGGGGTTTCGTGGCCTTCGTCTGGCGCGTCGGAAGAAAACACAGCGTGGTTGTATGCCGGCGAACTCGATGGCGCCGTTGATCGTGGTTCGTCCTGATCCTCATTGAGATCTGTGTACTCCTCTACCACCACTCCTGTGTCGTCCATTCGTACCCTCTTGTGCATGAATACCGTATCGTCGCCGCCGAAGACGCGTTTCTGTGGTCGCGAGTAGGTTTTGGGGATGCCTCTGCTTATCACATCAGCATATTTGTCATATAACTATGAGTCAATAATAACTACTTCGAAGGCGTACTTTTTGAACGAGTTTGAGATTCCGTAAGGCATTATTATGATGTGGGATGCTGTAATGTTCGAAATGATGCTGGAGCCTTGGAGACTCACTGTTTACGACTCGATTAATCACGTCGCGGCGGCACGGAACGCGTGGGTACGCGAATCCGCTAGGCTCGATCTGTGCAAAGTATTGATTTCTTCCACCACCACAGGAAAAGAACTCGACATGAAGCGAAAGACAAGGAGCCGCAGAAGATAGAATCCCAATCTCGCTCGAGACATATAAACTCCATTCAAAATAATATTAATGATAGGGAATTATCAACAGAAAGCGCTAGGCTTGATCTCCCAACGCAAGCCAGCTCGTCATGGCCCAACCAATATCCATAACCCCCAACTAACCCACGAATGCAAAGTCAAAGTCAAAGAAAACGCAACTGCCCCAACCCCAAGCCCGTCGAAGACTTGCCCGAAGAGCCGGTGCCTTCACTGGCCAATTTCCTCGAGTTTGGAGATGGCTGGGTGATGATGGGAGAGGAGAACAGAGTGGTGCCGGCAGTCGAATAGCGCTGTAGTCGTGCTTTGGATGAACGCCCAATGGTCATGGATGCTTGGAAAATCGTGGCGACTGGTGGGAAGTATGATGAGATCTTATGGTCTACCGATGTCGAATTCTGTTCACCCGGAAACGCCTCCTGGACGTTGATTGAAGGAGATGGAAGTGGACTCGTCACTGTGCCAGTGGGATGCGCCGTCGAGGGTTCTGACAGAGTGAGAGAAGGCTTTGATGTTTCTTTGCTCTTAGGCAAGGCGGTAAGGCTTAGTGGCATTACGTCAGGCGTGCGTGCCGACAGCCGGGATGGCTCTTGATTGCTTGTCAAGGTATCTGTAGGTTGTCTGCTCCTAGCGAGCGGCGACTCAACGCTAGATTTCTCCGACGCTCTGGTCCAACTTCGATTGCGCCTGGGGAAGCTGTCATCTGAGTTGGATGTCGAAGAAAGGCTCCTTGACCTTGATTTGAATGCCCTCCAGCGCCTGACAACATGCTCTTTGACCGGCTGGATAAACACTGGATGAGCTTCGGACCGTAGGATAGGTTGTAATGACCACCTATGGGTGTCCTCTGCGCTGTCGTGGTATCGATTACGAGTTCCAGCTACGTTGACCATGCTGCTGGGCCATGAGGGCCGAGATCTGGTCGCCCGCGAGGTGGACTGAAGCGGAACAGTAGATTCGGCCCCGAAACGCCTCGGGCGACCGAAGATCCGGTCGATTTTGCGTCGCTGAAAAGGTGCTTTACGTATAGACGTCATCTCAGTACTACTTTGGTAGCGACGCCAACGAGGTCTTTGTGCAACCGTATCTACACTGTAATCCTCCATTTCTTCAGAGAGAATCTCGCTCCGGGAACGGCGACTGTTAAGTAACGCTTCCTGATTGTGCACTGCTATGGGTGCCCGTCGAAGCCTTCGCCGTTTTGAGATCTCTTCAGCGAGATGCTCCTCTCGCGAAGGCTCGCTGCAGAGATCTGGCCATGCAAGAGCAAATGAGGGGTTCCTTGCGTTATGGCCAAATGCGGGAGCATCTCGATGTCGCGTATGTAGCCTCAAGCTACTGATCAGCCTTGGATCTGGTGACTCGACCTTTTTATAAGCGCGGTCATAATAGAAAGTCGAAGGTAGCGAGCAGCGTTCAGGCTCTACCGGTAACGTGAAACATGTAGCAAGTAGCTGGACAGCAATCATTGTAGTGATTACTTGGATGCGGTCAAGGTCGTCCATGGCTGTCAGTGTGGCGAGTTCGCCGGACCTTTTTGAGGGAAGGAGGGGGAGCTACAGAGGCCAGTAACAGTTAGAGCAAATCGTCAGGAACAATGTACATTGAGATATCGAGAGAAGCCCGCTACCCACTGTCCGGCATCCTCTTCGGTGGTTGAGCTGATTTGGCTCGCACCAGTCCATCACTTCTTTCTGTATAACCTCACACACTCGAACATCAAATTGCTTCCCAATGCTAGTTTCCTCAGTGAAACCCACCACACCAGCAGCATCCTCATCAGTCAGAACCTCGTCGTGAAGGGCAAGATTTGGGATAGGAGTGGCCAGCTGGTCGAACAAGGAAGATGACCGCAATGGTCTGGTCATTTCAACCAGCACCTCTGGAGGAATCATAGCTATATCCTCGCTTCCAGTGAGCGGCTTCGATCCATATTCCCTGCGTTTTCGATGACAACGCTCAGCGGTATGCGGTGGCTCGGAGCATTCCTCAGTCAGTATAACCAGCTCTGTGACTGTCCAGCGCCGGCGCTCTCTGTCGAAGCCTGTCAATGGTTCGTCGACGCTGGAATTTGGTGGAGATGCCGTGGCAGCCATGAGGATATTTGCCAGCACGAGAATAAGTGATCATGGACAAGACCCTGTCGTGCGTGATAGTCGTCCTCACAGGGCATAGAGGACCGCAAGCGGTGAACTAGGTAAAGAGTCCTTGGCAATCAACGCAAATTGTTACGGTTAAAATAGAGATTATCAGATAGGAATCATGCAGTAGGTGCAATATAGGAAGCACAATAACTGGAGTGCTTAGCTCGGAACACATATCACTGTTTAGTGAGAGATGATTGGAAAGTGCAATGCGACTGATGATCAACGCCGCTAGACAACCAAAACAGCAGGTGCAAAGACGTCTTGAGACAAGAAAGCTAAGCATAGGTTTTGTGGTTTCCTTGCCAGTTGGCTATCGAGCTGACTTCGATAGCCCATCTTTCAGTGATAAGCCCAGGGTCGCGTCTCCCGTGCATCAACCCCGTACGTATGAGCTCACAGTGATCGTTGGCCAGTCATGATCACACTGCTGTAGACTTCATGGTAATGGAATATCTTTCCATATAGATCGGAAGCATCAGAGAAAGTATAGTCTTCCTAAGGCGAATGTGGAATGTCGAAGCGACGACGAACCATTACATTGTGCGTGGTCATCTTCATACTCTGTAAAGAGTGTAACTCTCAGAGCTCTTGCAGCATAGAGTCGAGCCAATGAGTACACACATGCCTAAGAGATGCAGGTTTGCAAACAGTTGATTTGTAGATTCCCGTAAAGAAAGTCCGCAAGACAAGTTCCTGCACACATTGAGAGTCCATTGAGGAACGACGTTGGAACCTCGGGTATACTTTACAGAGCTAAGGATCATGGTCCATACCTTACGGTATCTTATATCGACGGACAGCTCCGCTCAAACTTGCGATTAGATATCACAAGTGTAGATCGATCCTGCACAACGCCATATCCGGCAATCTAACGGCAACTAAGCTGTAATTCCATCCATGGAACCGGATGTATCTCAATCTTTAGATAGCAAAAAGCTGAGCTTCTGAGTACGGATCTGCATGGTTTGTTTATCCGGTAGAGCCCAAGGGAATGCAGTGGAAACGTCGGATCATGCAGCGATACAATTTCGATCAAATCAGCCTCTCCTGTGGGCCACTTTGCAGCATGGTTGATATGGATGGATGGCGCTTGTAGCAATGGGCTGCGTCTCAATGTCGCCACCTGCGGGTGCGAGAAATCCCTTCATCTCAAGAACAATACGTAATTTCGACCTATGAAGTAGATAGATCTCCCTCGCTGCATGAAACGGCAAATCTAGCTACGCAACCTCTCTATTCGGCCTCGGCTACCTCAGTAAAGTGTGAGCTAGAGCAAGCATGTCACAAGACTGTTGATAGAAGGAAATGGTACACCAATAAAACCGCCGAGAGGGTATCGCCAAAGTCTTCGAGCAACAGTCAACCACCAAGCAACAATCGACCACCAAGCAATAATCAACCACTGAGTAAAGAAAGGCCGCCAGCCCATTTCAGCTATCTATAAGCCGTTTTGAAAACGTTGGAAGGATCGAATTCCTGCTTGAAGACGTCGTAGTCTGTCAAGCCCCCGTTGGCATTTCCGGTCAGGCTGCTCTCCACCGCGAAAACTATGTTGGTGAATGCTCCTTGGAATTCTTTTTCTGAGAAAAGAATAGCCCTCCACATCACTGCAACTTCCTTGACGGGGTTGCGAAACCCAGGCCCAACGCCAAAAGCTCCCATGCACAGCTCTCGATGCTCCCACTTCGCAGCAATGCGCAGGACGGTTCGCATTTTCTCTTTCATCAGCTCCTTTTCCTGGTCAAACGAGTATTGTGTACCAGACTCGTCTAATTTCGGCCGCCGCACTGGAGCCACCGAAATCATCGGTAGTGCTTTGAAGTCCCTCCAGACCTGATAATGTTCAGGTCCAGATCGAAAGATTACTGTTTAGTCCGTCAGTTTGAGCAATTTCGAGGGCGACGGGAAGTGTATCATACCCACAAAGGGCGAGTATATGCCGCCCTTGGTCGGAATTGGGTAGTGCGTATAGGAAGGATATGGGTCCCAAGGGGTAGTGAGAGCATGCACAAGATTGCTTCTTCGGCATAAGCACTCTTCCGGAGCCATAAGGCCTGACTCCCAGTCTCCTCCCGCGCGCTTCTCGTTGGCCATATTGACCACCGGTATGCGTGTAACAGGGTGCACAGAGCCGTCGGTGGTTGTTGTTGGGTTCTTAACATTGTATTCATACCAATCCAGCGCTACGTCCACAGGATCCCCATCAATAACGGCAACCCGCAGTCTTGTCTCATTGCTCTGGTTCGGGATGATGCGAAGCGAGGCTGAATCCAGGTGCAGAAACGACCTGACGGGGTATTCTGGAAGCCTTTGCTCGACGTAAGGAATGTATGTCTTTTTAGCCTCTGCAGCTATCTCGGATGGCTTCGCCTTTGCTAAGGGCATATCGGTGGCAGCCTGCGAGCCGACTATGGAGACCTACGCCGTAATGGTAATAACCCAAACAACCAGAACACAAAGGTATTCAAATGTGTGATGATAAGACAATCAGCCAGGCAGCTTCGTTGGATTGAAAATCAACGCAAAGGACGCGAATGCTATGATGCCGCGAATTGCTTGTAAACGGCATGAACCGGTTTTTATAGATGCTTGAGGATTGAGATAATTCCTCGGGCAGAAGCAGCGGCGCCGCGCAGTGAGCGCGGGTCCTAGAGAACGCCAAAACCAAACCACTCGAGCGGGAAAGCTGGAAGTTCCAGTCAACAGCACTTTAAGTCCGCCGGAGGCGGGCGAGGCCTTGAACTATAGCTCTCATCGCTCCTCTAAAAACTCGCAGGCTTCAATATTTCCTGCTCGACGATCCATGCCTCCCGTCGGCGACTCGGGCGCTGACCAGAAGCACCGGCGGATGGAGTGCTCATCGGCCAGCAGTAACACATCTAGAGAAGACCCTGGAGTTGCTAGCGAAGATCGAGAGGTGGCTCCCCGCTTTGGAAGATTATTAGCGGCCTCTGCATACCAAGTAGTCCATGCTCGTATGCGAGATCATATCTTGGTACAGTAGGTAACACGAGATCTTGCAGCTTGAATCGCCACTACAAACCTTTCCGATCCACTATATTGTATGTCAGGGCAAGCTCTTCGCAGGGTGTCACGGCACTAGTCTGATGCTACACCTCTATATGATGCTCGTGGATGTCTGGCTGGACATACCAGGCCGTCGGTACGGTTTATGGCTTTCTAGATATCCTGTCGAAGCGGACCGTCTTACGGACGAGCGTTTACGAGTACATATTGCTGAAGAATATCGACGCAGTAATACCGAGGCTCTTAGCCATTAGCTCTTGTCGCTGGTCTGGATCACAGCCTTGTGGAACCCGTGAGATGATGTAGGACTTTCGCAGCGTACTTGTAGCAACTAAGCAGAACGCTTCCGTGAGAAGCCGCCGGGCCAGAGGATGGAAACGTAGAAGTCGTCATTCCTAACGGTCCGACGATAGAATACCGTATGCACGGAAGATTCGATGAGTGTTGCAGATCTAAGGTCGTCCGTTGCCGCCAGCCTAGGCGGTGGTGCACGAGTAATCACCACAACCACTGCGATTGCTGCTGCTTTGTCTTTACCAGGTTTTCGAGCTCGCATGGACTCCTCGGGTGTTACGACACCTTTCATTGTAGCACAGACGCTATGGACGGATGTATGAAGGCGCATTGATGTTCAAGCGGAACTTAGCGGCAGGGTCCCGTGATGCCAGGGTGGGTAGGTAGGTGATTGGTGAGGTAGGTAGGTAGGTAGCTTGGCCGTTTACCTTTTAACCTGTGCTACCAACTCTACCTAAGCGAAGGACCTCTCCGTGATGATTGTGCGACAACCTGTTCTGCTCCAGACATTACCTAGTAGGGCCAACTTATCGCGCACGAAAGTCAAGACCCGGCTGCGTTATCCTGCCTCGTATAGTCATTGAGCTGAGCTATGCTATGGCGACATTTCCGCCAATCATGCCTCACATCAAGATGCATCCAATCGTACCTGTCTCGACGATATTCATCGGAGACTCTGGCCAGATGTCGAACCATAGCTCAAGTTTTGGAGACTTCTCCGACATCTGATAGCGAACTTCCAAGCATCATCAGCGTCGCTGCGACTGTACGTACAGTAAGGAAGCAAAAGAAGATCTCATTTGCCGCAATCGGCGATGGCTCAACAATCCAGCCACTGCAAATGGTCTTGGAACCTGTGCAGGCTCAAGGGTACGGTACAAGTAACTTTCACGGCCTGGTACCCTTGATTTACGGGTTCGAATTGCTGATTGCTCACAGACTGTGCACTGGCACGGCGGTCGAGGTAAAAGGAGAGTGGAGATCATCTCCAGCTGGCAAAGAGCAGAGCCATGAACTCAAGGCGCAGAGTGTCAAGATAGTCGGCTCGGTCGAAGCTGAAGTGGGTGGAAGAACGAGTTTGAAACCGTTACGCCAAGCTGACAAGAGGTTTTGCCCAGACATATCCACTACAGAAGAAATACCACACGCCTAAGTACCTCCGCACAATCCCTCATCTGCGGCTTCGGACGCCGTTCAATGCTTTGATTACGCGCCTCCGCTCCGAGAGCGAGTTCTGGCTACATGATTTTTTTCACGGTCAAGATTTTGTTAAGGTGCAGCCGCCATCGATAACGTCTTCCGACTGCGAAGGCGCCGGAGAGGTCTTTACGCTTTCAGCGAAATCGGCTCGATCCACCGGATCCTCCGTTTCTACTGTATCGCGAGCTACACACGAGTCGTTTTTCCGAACCCCCAAATTCTTGACAGTCTCATCGCAACTACATTTGGAGACATTCATCCCTGAGCATCAAAGAGTATGGACGCTATCCCCAACTTTCAGGGCAGAGAAGAGCGACACCCCCCGTCATCTTAGCGAGTTCTCGATGCTTGAAGTTGAGATAAGGACAGAAAATCTGAGCGAAGTGATGGATCTGGTTGAAAAAATGATCCGTACTCTAGTGGTTAGCTTGCAGCAGTCGAGGGTGGGAAGCGAGCTTCTGAGGGCTAAGAGGACCACGGAGGGTACAGAACCGGAAGAAAATGATGTCACGGATGCAACAATGAGGCGTCGATGGGAAGGTCTCGTCGGCCAGCCATGGCCTCGTATAACCTACAGCCAAGCCCTGAAACGATTGCAGAGAGCTGCGTCGAACAACGAGCGCCGATTCCAATCCGATCCCTCGTGGAATAGGGGCCTACAATTAGAACATGAGAAGTTCATCGTAGACCAAATTGGGCAAGGAGGTCCCGTGTTCGTCACTGACTATCCCCAGGAGATCAAACCTTTCTATATGTTGCCATCGGAGACCAGTTTAAACGACGGACTGCCTGCTGGACCTACCGTGTCATGCTTCGACCTACTGATGCCAGAAATCTGCGAAGTCGTCGGCGGCTCCCTTCGGGAGCATCGCTTGCCACAGCTCGTTGAGGCTCTGAGGCAGCATGAACTGAGCAAGCCGCGGGAGGCTTCAGACTGTGCGGATGGTCCCCTTGACAGCCAAGGCTCCCTTTCGCCCAAGGACGATACGAGCAGCCTGGACTGGTATGTCGATCTCCGCCGATATGGGAGTGTCCCCCATGGTGGGTTTGGACTCGGGTTTGACAGACTTCTGGGATATCTGGCAGGCGTCCCGAACATAAGGGACGTCGTGCCCTACCCACGCTACCATGGCAGATGTGATTGCTAACCTTTTTTTTAAATCAACATCTCTCCTTAAGTTCAACTTCAAGAAGCAGGAGAATACCTCAAAGCATGTCCTCAGCGTTAGTGCATTGACTTGCTTGCTCGGAGTCTCCACCTTCTATCATGTGGTATTTTGCACTCCAGGAGTCAGCAATGGTGATGTCGTCTTTCCAGTGCTCGTCGATGTATTCTCTGTATCACGTAGATCATGGCCGAAGGGGGCATTGCTTCGGCGATATTGGTGTCTTAGACGCGCTAAGGTGGGCTGCACACTAGCCCTATTAAAGAGCGGTTACGGAGGCTGTGAGAGCTACCTGCAATAGTTTACAACGTATAATGTCAATACGTCTCGCACTTGAATCAAATTTAGATAGTACTCGATCCTAGTTGTTTGCTCTGCTGATACTCTCCGATCACTCATATCGTCACAGTCAGGCAATCGCTCTTCGTGATGTTCGGGCAGTAAAAGTGCACATCATGATCTTGGACGGAGAATAATGGAATAAAACAACAGTATAATGTTAAATCTGAATCTCTACCTCACTAAACACCGCTTCCGCTCTAGGAGGTGAGCAAGGCCGCTTTTATCACCCGTACCTGGTGAGGTGAAGGTGAGCAGGTGCGAGACACAGGTGAGGTACGAGTGAAGCGGGTAGACCTCAACGCTTGTTAGGGATGGGGCCAGTTTGAGCTCCCCACCTCCTGGCTATAGTTGCTGACACTATACAGCTGCTTTCTGATCGGCCACCGGGAAGGCTACATATATACTCATAGAGGAAGTTCTACGCAAGTATGAGGCTAAGAAGCCTAGACGTAGACAGACTATACTTCAGGGAGTAATGTAGACTTGAACGCTAATAAGCTTAAAACTAGTGATACCCTCGAACGGCGTAGAAAAGGATTCATGGTGTCTAGATCACTCTAACCAAACGGCCAGCCGTCGATGCACTGGCACATCTCGTCTCAATGGTGAAATTTATGAGCTAGGTGCGAGCTTCATGCGACTCCCTCGCCCTTCGGAAACAGCGAAATCTTTTGTCGCCGTCTTCATCGCTCATCGCCGATTCCAGAATTCACGGCGACTTCTTCCACCACCCAGCTCGATTTCTCCCGCACGAACACCACCAGATCATGCAACATGTCTTTTGAATACCAATGTCCAAGCCCGTCGTACTCTTTCCAATGAATATCCATGGCCATGGCGCTGAGGCAGCTCGCCGCTTCTCGTCCAAGGTTGATAGAGACCTTCTCGTCCTCGATGCCGTGGCCTAGGAAGAGCGGAATACGCTGGAACGGCATGGGCAGCGACGGGGCTGACATGTCAAGCTCCTCGCGAAGGTAAGCAACAGCTTGCATGGACAGATCAGCGCTTGGAGTAGCCTCCCTACCATCATTGCGCGAGCACGGATCCTCATCGCGAGAGTAAGGATTACCTTCCTCGTCGGAGTGCGTAAAGGGGTCGTCATTGGCGTCTTCATTGTCTTCACAGGACTCCGCATTTCGTGTGATGTCCTCCAGATGCTTTCGAAAGGGCAACCATCCGCACATGCCCACGGCCGCAGCTAGAGGCTCGCCGTCCCATGTTAGAAGTGATACAAGAGTAGCGGCGCACCCCTGACTCAATCCCCCAAGGACGACGTTTTTTGCGCCAACCAGACATATCTCTCCTCTCAGCAGCCCATGTATATATGCGCTCGTCTCGCGCAAGCCATCAGTCTGTAGCTCTTCTCGCTTAGTAGGGGTTTCAAGCGACCAGTTATCGAACCACTGATTAATAGGAGTCCGTTTGTAGATCGCCGCACGACGCTTGGAGGCGGCGGGAAACACGAATTTTGCGTGAGGAAAAGCATTCACGAGACTCTCCAAGTTCGGAATCTCAGTGGCGAGGATTTCCGGGCCGAATTTTGAGGCACTAGAGCCTCGACCGTGCAGCAAGATCAAAGTCTGCCTGTGTTCGCGAGCTGGAGGTACAATGAGAGGTTCTGGATAGTCGGAAGACTTGCGGTGCTTAGAGGATTCTGATGTGTTGGTCATGTTGACTTGTGTGACTAGGCGCCATTGGTTAGCCTGGTGATAGACAGTGACTGACGAATCGAAAGCTCAAATATTGTTGCTCGCCCAGTTATACCATTTGAAGAACAGGGACTGAAGTAAACGGTTGCAGGATCTTGTCAACAACCCCATCTGTGATCCAGCCTGACTGCCAACCGGGCCAGTACAAGGTCTTGATATACCCCCAGTACTCGGGGTAGAAGCCGGCCATCTCCCAGTCCACGATCGCAACCACTCTGGCGTCACGGACAAGAATATTTCGCGCAGCCAGGTCGCCATGTGTGAGCACAATCTTGTGCTGCGGAAGAGCATTGATGAACCGAATAACCATGTCAGTCCAAGCATTTTGCCCACGCTCCCTTAGCGCTCGTCGTGAAAGGCGGCTTCAGACTCAAATGGCCCGTAGCCAGTTGGATCATTACTGAAAAATTAATCCTTGCAGTATGTGTAGTCTACGGAACCCACGAATGTCGCTGGAATCTTTCGCACCTCGTCTAGATATTGCTTCAGCTGGGCATTAATGTTTTCTTTTTCCACCTCGTCATAAGACCCCCAAGCCTCGTCGAGTGGTCTCCCGTCAACATACTCCATCAATATACAACCGTGCTTGCTCTCATCCTCAATAGGCATCGAAGACTTCAGGCACAGGCACGGAAGTTTTCTCTCGAACAAGTCGCATGGCGGCAGCCTCCGCCATGCCGATCCCGTCTCCGATCTTGACTACCGTGTTTTCATCTATCCGGTAGAGATGCGACGACACATCTGGTGCAATTCGCTCGGAACGAGAAAGCAGCTCTCGTGTGATCGGTATTCGAGATCCTTTACTGGCGTCGTCTTGAGTCTTCATTCTACGTGATGAAGTAGGCTACCGAAGATTTTGCTCATTGTATGAGCGTTGCGCGGCGCTATGTAACGTCTAAGCTGCGCTTGCGGGTTGAACTGTGACTGATTTAGATCTTGGTAAGCTGCGTGGCTGGAGACGAAACGCATTCATACAAATAAATCTTCCTTGGTGAGGAGTGGTCGTGCCGCCGAATACGCAATGTAAACACTTGAACTTCGGTAATAATCATACTTGCCAATGATGTCAATGATGCGCAAGAAAAGAGTATCTGGAACATTAGCATCTACTCTATTTTAGTTATAATTTTTTACACACTTTAGACTACTATTATACATTGTGGTGTACTTCATATCATAAGACGATATTGTGGCAGATTCGGCTGCTCGACCACTCCGTTCTGACCTCCCGCGGTATGCAGTATGAGGTCCAAGAGGGACAGTTTCGTCGTTGCAGTGCAACCGTGCGATAGAGGGTGGGTTAAGCGACGCAACTAGAACAGATAATATTAATGGTGAGAGGGAAGGCAGCGTATATATCTGGATAAAAAAACTGAAATTATCATTGCAGGCCCTTTCCTGTTATCCACCGTCGCATTCTGCTGTCTTCGACGCCTAAAGTAGCGTAGTCTGCTTACATAGCGCTCAGCTTTTCTGCTCGGATCTCTTCCGGCAAATCGCCTTCAACCCATCACTCACTCACTCACTTCCTACAATTAGACGTCACTGCGATAAGGCTGAAGACACGCTCCCGAGATCAGAATGTGAGTAATACTATTATTCACTATCTGCTTCGTGTTATATCTTTGTCAAGATATTCACCGTTTTCTTTCAGCCAGTCTGACTAAGAGTGCCACAGCCCATCTCAACCTCGTACCACAGCCGTTCGAAGCATCACACCCTAGCGTCCATTACCACGACTCGAGATGGCGCTTAAGAGAATCAACAAGGAGCTCACAGACCTTGGTCGGTAAGTTGGATCTCACACAGTGGGAAGGTCGTACAGGATCAGAGGGTGGAACAAGGCGAATGCGGGGCTGGGCTGCACAGATTGTCTCGAAGAAATTTGTAGTACTTGAAGAGAAGCATGCTGACAATATGTCATAATGCAGTGACCCGCCTTCATCTTGCTCTGCTGGACCGATTGGGGATGACTTGGTATGCTTTCACATTCACGTGAAATAGTGTTGGACGATGGATTGTGACTTCAGGCACCCCAGAATGCACACCGCTTTGGGAGGACACAGCATGAGCTTTTTACTGACTTGGAGTGATTTGACAGTTTCACTGGCAAGCGACGATCATGGGACCTGTAAGCACACCCATATCGCGGTTTGGAGACTGTATGAGGTTCAGCAAGTCGCAGAACAGAAGGACGTGATTTGTCAAAATAAGGAAGCTGACAGTATTACAACGACAGGGTGACAGCCCGTATTCGGGTGGTGTTTTCTTCCTTGCAATCCACTTCCCTACCGACTATCCTTTCAAGCCACCGAAAGTCAACTTCACGACCCGCATTTACCACCCGAACATCAACTCCAATGGCAGCATCTGCTTAGATATCCTGCGAGACCAATGGAGCCCAGCTTTGACTATCTCCAAAGGTAATGCTTACTATTTACCATGTTGCGCCTGGCTAAAAGCTTGAGACTCTGCTAACACGCCTATTCAGTCCTGCTCTCTATTTGTTCCATGCTCACCGATCCAAACCCAGACGACCCATTGGTACCCGAGATTGCCCACGTCTACAAAACCGATCGCGCTAGGTACGAGGCTACAGCCAGAGAATGGACGAGGAAGTACGCAATCTAGCGATAGTCACAATCTTTTCCCTTGCTTCGGCATGATCGGTTTTGCTGCGTCTGTTTCCTACATCACGTTGCGGGCGTCTGCTCCTGAATGCCGAACATAGAGCGTCGAAGCCCGTCAACACCAGAGGGAGCATGTGATGTGTTGGGGACGAAGGGGTTTGTTTTCTGCTATCAGCTCTTCTGAGGATGAGGCAGGGTTTCTTCTTCTATGATGCATACTAGCTACAATACAGGGTTGAGCGGTACGGGCGAAATAGCATTGTTTCTCTGATCAAACTTTGGCCATGGTCGATGAGGTTGTCCAAACTGACACAGAGTTCGTGACTGATGAACAAGATCTCGCCCATGACGAGAAGTGTTGAGGCATCACTAAACGCGCACGCTGACCGTGGTTGCGTTCGCGCCAGTGAGGACATCCCCAATCGTTCCTGGTCATATGAACAGCAATAGTGTCATACCCTCACTGCTGAAGACTTACATATTTCTTCCACTTGTCGTTGTCAGTATCAAGGGCACTGCAACGTTAGTGTCTAACCCTGTTCTGTTGGCCACCATAGCCCACAAGACGCCAGCCCTTTGTCATCACCAATCTCCAGCTTTAACCTCATAACCCTACTCGAAGCCTTCCAGTCTCATAGATAAACTGGTCCTACGCTCCATATCTTTACTACGAACGACCTCTTCGACCACCGCTTTGGTAGTGCATATGTAGCAGACTTCATAGGTTCTTCGGCGTTTGCAGTCGAGGAGAAGGATGGTAGCGGGTCGGCCTTCAGCGTCGAGCTGCTGGCAAATCTGGGGTGGAGAGGCTTAGGTTCAGAAGAATCTTGAATAAGCAGCTGGACGCAGGGCTTGAGGCATCCGCGGGCGTATGACATGTTCATGCTGGACCCCGTGGAGGACGAGGTGAGATGCGTGGAGGACTCCATCAATATTTCCGTCGGGTTCATCAGATTTGGAAATTTTCGCAGGTAGGTTCTGCTATTTCAGTGCTGTTAACTAAGAGTCAATTTGAGCATTGCGTCGTGCTGTGCCGCCATCGTCATCGCAATGAGCAGATTCTATCTGTCATCGTTGCAGCTTCGTAGTCTACGAGTGGAGACAAGATCAGACTCCAATGCCAGCACGTGCTCAGACGTTCTGCATGACAGCAAAAGCTAGGGTTTTGTAGTTTTATTTTTTGATACTCGCATGCGACAGCAGCAACACGTATAGGTAGTGCGGACTGCGTTCAAGCGAGTATGGACGCTATGCCCAATCACGTCGATCAGATATTGACTTCACGCCGGAGAATACTCGTCAAGGCCCAGCTTCAGTCATGGAGTTTCGGAAGCCCGATGGCATCCGCGAGCGCTTGGTAGGGCCAGCACTTGGTCTTGATTTTGTACATAGACTATGGACTTAGGAACTATAGATTTTATCGACGAGGCCACTTGCGCCAGCCTACGTATACCCCGTCCTGTCGTTGCTTTCTTACTCAGTCGAGAGACTTGGTCTGGTAAGACAGGACTCGCCGCGGTAGGCTCGTGCCCGGATATTTCCATTGTAGCTTCCGGACGGCAGATGCCCTGGTGTTTCCACTTTTTCTTACGGTCCCTTCTACTTCCGTTTCCAGTCTCCCGGGCATAGACCGTGATCCCGGGTGCGTCTTTCAACGTCTTCCTTCTCCTCTGCCGGGTGCAGAGCACTACATTCCTTTCAGCGTAAGAGGATGGCATTATTCGGTAAGCCCTAGCTATAGCTATGTGAGGAAATCACGCCTTCCATCTTCGTAAGTCTTACTCTCTAGCTGACAAGGGACTCGGCATGTTTCTTCGTTCGATCCTTCCTAATTGACAATCATTTGCTCCATCAAATTATCAGCTGGCTCTGATAGATACATTTCCTAATACTATTCACGCGAAGAAGATCATCTTTCCGTCTTGTTCAGATCGACCCTCCACTCTGGATTCTTCTTTCTCACTACATCCAGCCATATATCTCTTATAACTTGTCTCTGGGGCAAGATGTCGGACATCAGTAGCTTGTGGTCCGGGAAATCAGAAAGGTCACGATGGCCACCATTGACGAGGATGCTGATGTCGAGAGAAATAAATGAAGAAGCTTCGAGAGACCTGCCATTGAGAGCGAAGATGAGGCGCTGGTAAAGACCATTCAGAGCAAGCTGGGACTTCTCCGCTGGAAGGAGAATAGGATGGTCAACAAAGGATACCGGAGTTTGTACGAACACCGTGCTACCTTCCTCTGCGTCCAGTGCTTATAATACCAGGTCCTTAGCTGCCTTTGCTACAATACATGCGATAATTTTCACCTATAGTTTCAAGAATTACAATCAAAAAGTACTTGTTCCATTATCCCATTGTACAATAATTACTAACGTTCTATAAGCCAATCTTACCAGAGCTCACTCAACATTTAGCATCACATATCCTATCGCTCGAGCATCAGCATTAGTACTTCACATCGATGTGGCATTGATCCTGTTTCGTTAGTTGCTTCTGGACTGTGCGTGCCGCATTTGGACTAACAGAACCGAAGGTGTTTGTCGTACTGTTATCTCGCTGGCACGCCAGACGCCGCTGAATGGCATGATTTAATTTGGTTTGTTGCATCGCAGGAATCTTAAAATGGCATATGCTGATGGCTTCTCAAGATAAGAATATTCAGTTTCACAAGCGTCCGTTACCTCCAAGTGGATCCAGAACTCAAAGTACTCTTGCTAAAGTCCGGTAGCGGTGGCATGGTCCATCGTCTTCTTTCCCTGGGTCCATACAATAGCTCACTGGAACAATTTCGCCCAGCTCTCAGCCAAGAACAACCAGGGCATCAAAGCATTCCTGCTGGCTAACTTTGCAACCGGACCCGGCTTTTCGGGCTACATCATGCTCACGGCTCTCATGGTCATGGTTGTCACTTCCACCGAGAAGCCCCGCCGTGCTCACTTCGAACGCTTCTGGTATACCCACCATCTCTTCATCATCTTCTTTGTGTTCTGGTCGGTACATGGAGCCTTCTGTATGATCAAGCCTGATGTTGCACCTTTCTGCGCCGGTACCGGGATTTTCTGGCAATATTGGATGTATGGTGGATTTGTCTATCTCTTGTAGAGATATTGAGAGAAGTTCGCGGAAGACACAAAACGTTCGCCTCCAAGGTCGTTCAGCATCCGAGCAACGTAGTAGGGATTCAGATCAAGAGATAGCATACCAAGACACGAGCTGGCCAGGTAAGTACATCTCGGTAGTCAAAGTGTGGAGCTCGTTGATTGCTCATATTGCGTTCAGTACATCTTCCTCTGCTGTCCCGAGGTCTCCATCTGGCAGTATCATCCATTTACTCTCACCAGCGCGCCGGAAGAGGATTACCTATCCGTACACATTCGTGTATCGGTGATTTTACTAAGACATTGGCCAATTCTCTCGGCTGCAACTTCGAGTCAAGTGGTGAAAAGAAGGGGGTTTATGATTCTGCGGTTGTGAGCATCGACAAAACTGCCATTAGTGCCGACGTCGACCCAAGAATTCGGAAAGTTTTACCCAGAGTTTATATAGACGGTCCTTTCGACAGTGCCTCGGAGGCTGTCTTCAAGTATGAGGTTGCAGTACTTGTCGGTGCGGGTATTGGCGTCACCTCGTTTGCCTCGATCCTCAAGAGTATCTGGTATAGGATGAACTACCCTCACCAGAAGACTCCACTTCGGAAGGTCTATTTCTTCTGGGTGTGCAGGGACTTTGGCTCGTTCGAGTGGTTCAGGTCGCTGCTTATGGCTTTTGAAGCGCAGGATATGGATAATCATATCGAGATCCTTACGGTAAGCCCTCGTTCCGCGCAAGTCCAATGCCTTACTGACTGGTCCTGTATTAGTATCTTACCGCCAAGAACAAAGTCGACGATGCTACGAATATCATGATCAATGACGCAAACGCCGACCACGACACGATCACGGGTCTTCGTGCGTCGACGAATTTTGGGCGGGATGCTGCGTTCCAGTCTATTCGCAAACTCCATGCACCAACGGATGCAGGTGTTTTCTATTGCGGACCGAAGGCTTCTGGGAAGTCAACTACAAATGAAGTGCAATCTTTACTCAGAACCTGGTTCTAGCTTCGTTTGGAGGAAGGAGAATTTCTAGCTGAAGAGATCCAAATATATTGGTGGACGACATACTGGCTATACTGGGCTTTGCTTCCATGTCTTGTAGCCTGTTGCTATCTTGCTCTCTTCATTTGCGAGCTTACAATGTAGATTCATCGTTGCAATCAGCTCAAACATCGCGCTTTTCTCCACTCGCCCATTACGCAAAATAGAACCCCTGACATTCTTCCCAATGCCAGAGCTTGTCATGACCTACACTCTGGGGTTTCCAAGATCTGCCCAAGGTAGCGACTCTCTGTCGTACAGGGCCCTACGACTGGCCTTCTTCGGGCGGTTCTTCATCGAACCTCTCCACACCTTCCGGAATCGGCACCATGGCCCTTTTGCACCAGATATGCTTCGCTCCCTTCAAGTCCAACCCACGGATGCAACCACCTTTGACGCTAACAGTCTTCTCGCCTTCACACTTGTGCATGAGTCTAGAGCCACATTTCTGGCAAAAGTAGCAATCGAGCTTCCGCCCCGAAGTAGTTCGCCGGCTGTAGCAGCTAAGATGCGTCGAGTCTTTGATTATAACAAACTGTCAACAAATATCGGTCTGATGCCCTTAATTACTCTACGACGGTTCAACTCTGGGGGCTGGTGTATGTATACGGAGTGGACGTACCGATGGTGAAAGTGGGGAATATGGCGGAGATGCCAAAGGCGGACGACGATTGCTGTCGGCACTCGAGGCAGTGGCAGACGTACAGGTCGACGGGGCCGGGGAGCGGGGTGGTGAATTTTATGCCGCCGCATTGGCAGGAGCATTCCATTTTTCGTCGTTGTGGTTGAGGCTGAGGTCGTTGGAGAAGGATGTGCGGGGGTTTTTTTTGTTTACGGTAGGCTTTGTTTGAGTGGGGATTGATTGATGGTATATACTTGAGGTAAGTTGGTGATTGATATTATTGTTACCGGAATGGATGGGCATCACAGCGGGGCACGGATCTTGCATTTTGCCAACAACCCGCAGGGATTCAGGTATGAAGATTGACGTGGTTT
>JAABUP010005258.1_pt1 | contig 19948 bp, 23 predicted proteins | sample 5559201 | NCBI WGS metagenome assembly JAABUP01 (sample SAMN10711887, study PRJNA513373) | rock metagenome | isolation source: Antarctica rocks | place: Antarctica
CCAAATTCCCTACCAAATTCCCTACCAAACTCACATGCTCATTACTCTATTAAAATTGATTGCAAAATTGATTGCAAAAAAATTTGGAAAAAAATTGAGAGAGTTATACTATTTTTGGTACATAGTATACTATATTTAGTATATAGAAATCGGGTCCGGGTTAGCCCAACCCTGACCCGACGGCAGGTCTACTCATTCGCTCAATTTTCAGCGTCAATGCTTTCGTCGTTCATCGATGTTTCTTTATGCTCAGTTGATGCTGCGCATATGCACAGTCGAGGTCTTTTTGATCAGATGTCAATTTTTTTGTGATCTCGCTTAATGCTCTTGACATATGCTTCGCATAGGCTTCGAAGCTTTTTCAACTCGACGTCAAGTCTTGAATGTGCGGGACATATGCAATTTTTAAAGTTCAACCCGACGTCAAGAATTTTTTCCAACCCCGGCTCAACTTTTCCAACCCCTCGACCAGCTGCACCCCGTCCTTGTGCTCCTACTATTGCTTCCACTGAAGCTTTTATTCACATTATTGTTGTTGTTCGAAAGAATTATTTCTAGATTAGTCAAGTTTGTGAGACTTGTAAAAGTGTCACGTACTTTAAATCAAGTCTTTTCTTTCAGCTGAATTAAATTTAAACTTTACTATCGAGAGACCTCATCTTGAACAAATGAGGAAGTTTGTTAGCATACCACTGCCAATTGATGCTCAAACTCGATGCATTGCTCAATGAAAGTGATCGTAGCTCGACCGATCTTGTCTTGTTCTTCTTGTACGATGTATAAAGAGCACTGAGCCTGTGTATAGCAAGATGATTTACCCCATCCATCTACTCAGCACCAATTCTAAGCCTCCGCGCCTTCGTCCCCGACCTCAGGTACACAGTCGTGCTCAGATGCTGGGCCAGCTTCCCGAGCATCAGCGTTCTCATGGTAAAGGAGTGACTGATGTCTACTTGGATAAGTTGGATGGTTGGCGGGATAGATTTGAAAGCGTTCATCCAAGCGGCGAAAACAGGGGTAATGTTTGGGCCATAGGAACCCCTCTCCTCTTCCTGGGTGAGCAGGATGGATTCGAGGGGATAGAGGAGCATGAGGCGGATGGCTTTGATGAAGGCGGGGGGCTGGGTGGTAAGAAAATTCTGGAGCGCGGTTGGGGTTCGGATTACGTAGATGGTGTTTGGGAGGTGGGCTTGGGGGCTACTGTCTTCGGTGCTTGCGTAAGGATTTGCTGGTGGGGAATATGGATGGCCGTCTTCGGTAATGATGGTTTCGTTGGCTTCGGGAAGGGAAATATTCGAGAATTGAGCTCGAATGTGGGAAGTCTGGTTGTCGTGGACCTGATATGAAAATATATCCTCGCGCGGACTTCCATCTCCGTAAGACGCATGATCTTCCACTTCGTCCATGAGTTTCCTATTCAGCAAATCTTTGATAAAGTAGACGATAGTGTAGTGGCAGGGTGGCTCATGAGACGTTCTGTTGTCGATCCAAAGAGATGCAAAGAGATGCCAAAGAGCTGTGATTTTTGGGGCTGGCATTCAAATCTCGTTGTGGCCCGCCAGGCACGGTGACTGGAAAGGTAAGATATCCCAGATATGATGAGGTGGCGGTTTGTACCGACTCTGAAAATCTTATCGATATCGGTTTGGGGAGTTGTGGGCCTGATATAGCAATAGGTTGCCTCTCGTCGAGGGTTACAAACAATAACTCAAGACTTGAAGGCTGATAGAGGTATTCAACTAGAACGAAAATGAGTTAGCTTGCTGCCCCATAGACTAATGGAAATCAGAGCGAAGGTAGAATGCCGTGACGTTAGAGGCAACCACCAACACATGGGGTTGGTCCGCGTGTCGGCTCGAAATTAGCCGCAAAGTGAGGGGCGAGCGGTAGACGGAGATTGATTTGCTGAAAGATGAAACTTCCAATGGGCTTTTGTTACACGTGGGCACTATGGGTCATATGTTTCTCCGCCTTTACTTGTATCGCTGTTTATTAGGCAGAGAAACCATGTACTGAAGGATATGAGATTTGCCTCCTGAAAGTCGTGGCAAACACGGCCAGCGTGGATGGGCAGCAGAGATTGCGCCTACTATGAAGATCGCAGCCCCGCTTCCGGGATCAGGCCGGCTCCCTACGATACCCATCGAATTCTGTTGGTATATGAGCGTCAGAAGGAGTATGTTCACATGTATATATTGATTGAACTACTCTAGGAAGTAGGAACTACGAAGGGAGGAAGGAGGTGAAAACTCTGAACCCCGCGCCCTATAGGGCTAAGCGAGATTGCCAACCATACAGGGGTAACAGTACAACTGTATCCTGTTTCCAAGAGAGATTAGAGTGTTGAACACAGGGAACAGTACTGCTACCCCTTTGGTTAGTAATCTCCGCTCCGAGCCCTATAGGGCTGGCGCTAGGGTAGAATGTGTACATCTTGTTAGCGCAGGTAGCGATCATATACAGGATTCACCAATTTACACAAGCTCGCAAGTTCCCATCACCACTTCCTCCGGGATTCATGGTCGCATCATTGGAGAATGGGTCATCATGACTTCGCTCATAGCATCACACAAGTACAGCATCCTACAAGGGTGGCAGAACACGCGCACATGGGATGAATGCTACCTCTATCTTTTCGGTTATGGTACTTCTTAGAATATCACCACTGTCTTGGCGCCGCCAACGCCCCCTGACCGCAAGCATTGTCAATCGACTGCAAAATTGCGGGGCTTCCAATGGTACTGTTTACCTCCACCACTGCTAGAAGACCTTTTTAGAAATCTCGACTTTCTTTCACAGTTGGGGAGGCTACAATACGTCTCCTACTCGGGCGGTCCACTGGCCTGTAACGTAGATGATCAGGTCGTGTCCTGGACCTAGATTTTCGATTGATTTGGCTCAATCGAAGCGATAATCGTTATTTAGTTCCCCAGATACGAACTTTTTCCAAGCGAGGATTAGCTCTTCGAACTCGTCCTGTGTGCAAAGACAGCCGAAACCTTTCCCAAGGTATATTCTATACCATCCAGAGCTTCATGAGTACCTGACCAAAGAGCCTTACTCGCGGAATCCATCTTTACCCGGACATTGGAGAAACCAAGGACGTGTAGACAATATCTTTACTTTCCCTAACGCAGAGAAGTTCCATCCCGTCGACAGGAGAACTGTGTCTGCTCCTATCTAGCGGTTAAAGCTACGCTTGTTACGTGTCATGGCAAATTTCAAGCCTCTTTTGATCGAACCGGTGATGCACCCTAACAGTAAAGACGCCGAGGCGTCACAGCTGACCAAGATCTGGCCGACCATCGAAAAGGGAAACTGTCCATATCTAGCTCAGGGACGCATTGAGAAGGATCTAGTCATGCTCATCACGCCAAATAAAACAATACTGAAAACAAAAAAGAGCACAATTCACATGATCAGTAACTATAAAAAGGAACTCAGCCAGTTATCTACCTCAGCCGAAGCTGGCGTGGGAACAAACGGTCGGCTAGACAGTACATCGACATCCCCCCGTATTGATCATGATTATTCTCTCGAGCGTTCTTGAAGCTAACAGTTTGTCCACGATTTGGCCAGGACGTGAAAGAGAACAAAGACCTGCGGGTACTTAGATCGACTCTTGACACGTACTAGCTTTAAGTAAAGAGATCTATACCTATATGGCGCGATTTGGACATCATGAGACCGCACCTACCATACATGAGACATCTTAAGGTAGCCTCAGTATCACAAGGCTCGAAACAAAGATGAACGATACTTGAGAATCCCGAGCTGATCCTATCGGTGCAAAGGATTGAGCTTCCCATCTCTCTAAATCTCTTTGGCATTTCTCTTTGCTTCTCTATCTCTTAAGCGATTAGAATACGGGTGACTGTTTTTGACCAGTGTAGACTTCATGACGAACAGAGTAGTGTTCCTTTACAGAAGTGACATTTCGGACCTTTCAGAATGTCGCTAGAAGTACTTATTTCGAGCAGCATCACTTAGGCAGCCGCCAAGTCTATTTCGTGACTTTCGAGAACTTCATTAGCGTCGTCAGATCAACGACATACAAAAATATGACAGGATTAGCAGCGATAGAGCCTCGGATTGCGTCACTATGAATATCTGGCTTCCCAAGCACTGTCACCGGCATGTCAAGAGGTTTTGTTAATGTGAATATCTCATCCTTGACTTTACACACGCACCTTGTCCTTTGTCATATAACTAAAGGCTGAAGTAGGTACATCAGTCTGAATACCCTCAGACATGCTAGACGTAGCTCAACCCCGCGGCTTCGGTTTTGCAGGAGCCATCATGCTATAGGTCAGATGCGACTCGCTCGGACCGTGCCTTTCGACTCTGTCTCTTGCGCAAGTACCGCAAGTCGCAACGTCGGCTTTGTGGAAACACCATGGATGACATAGTGTGTAAAGATGGGATGGATTGGTGATAGAAACCTTTGCAATGCCGAGTTCCATAAAGATCTGAACTCAACAAAAGCTTTCAAAAAATGCAAATAACGAAAACAGTCTCGCTTGTTATGCTTCTAGGACTAGTCACTTTGGTCTTTACGACGGGTCCGTCATTCATAATCACCTCAAGCCTCGAAAGAAATCTCCTCCTCAACACGACGACAGGACTTCAGCTTCCAGCTAGTATCAACAGGTCGGGATCAGCGATAACGTAAGTTCACAGTCACAAAGATATCCCACATCAGTCGGATGATCAGGGTCAGAATTCTAACCGTCGCAAAGCCCCAACGACTACCCAATAGACCCATACCAATTGCGCGTTCCTGGCACCACTACGTCCCTAATCTTCAGTAAATACGGGCCCCCCATCCACTTCCAGACATTCCTCGAGCTCACCGCTAGAGCGCAATATCAAGTCGTTAAAGCGGTCGTCAGGGCTCGTGGAGACGGGCCTGTACCACAGCCAAATTTTGAATGGTGCGAGAAAAGGCTGTGTATTAGGATTAGTCGCCCACTCGCACAGGAAGACTTGACCTGGCTGATGCTGGCGGACACGTTGGAAGGGTTGAGGGTGTTTTTCGGTGGATTGCATGGGTGGTTCGAGACCTCGATCACTATCTTGGATGATACTGTGGGGCCCGTTGGGGGTGGAAGTATTACCATTGAGTGACAACTGTTGAACGAGAAATACGAATACGGCTGGGAAATATCGCACGAGTCGTTGTTCTCAACATTACTCAACTACTACCCTTCACCTCTAGCATTGCCGTCCTATAAAGCATCTCTTGGCCCAACATGTTCCAACAACCTGCATCCCCGCCGCCATAGTTCTTGACACTTCAAAGTGGCTTCTAAGGCTTTCGTAGGCACTGGAGATTGCCACAAGGCGCGGAATAATTCAAGAAAAACAATACACACAAGACTCATGAAGATCAGGTATGAAGTCGCGGCCCGATAGCCTGAGCACTTCAAGCAGTATAGAGATACTCGGCGCGCTACAGCAGCTCTTTCAAATCTTTCCTTGTCCTCATCTCCTCTAAGACATCCTTAAAATCCTCATCTCCCGCATCAGCTCTCTTCTCAAACTCTGACATGTTGAACTTGAGCCACTCCTTATCCTCGCCCGCCTGTCATTTTTCCAGATTGTCAGCCACGACGGAGTCAAACATCGAAGATGAGAGACATAAGCAAGATTTGCACGAGTGAGCTAAAGCGGCAAGTCGAGTACATTAAGTAATGCTCGCACAGTCGAAGGCATTAGTGAATGAGACTTACCGGCGGCAGATTAAACCCGGCTTCGCTACCAGCAACGATACTACCCAATACAGAGACTGTTCGCATCTCTGTGTCACCTTTGCCAGGCTTTCCATCGTTGACAATATCATTCCAAGCCCCAATCAAGGAGCTGCAAAGCTGATTGAAATCCTCGGTCGAGCGGCCTCCGCCAGCTCTAACATTGGCGATGATGCGGTTGGTGCTTCTCTAAAGACATACAAGAGCGACATCAGATGAGACGCCGCCATCTTGCTTTCTTAACAACAGCGGCTTACTTTCTTGCCTCCAACATAAGCATCTTGCTTGATAGCATCTGTGAACACCACGTTCACGAAAAGCGAAGGCGTGGTGAACAGTTGAGAATGTGTCTCGGTAATAGCTCGCGCTAGCTCACTTTTCTGCGCCGCTGTGAGACTGACAATGTGTACGACTTCGTAGAGAGGCATGTTGACGCTGTGTGAAGCAATATGGCGAAGCAAGAAATTGACCACCACACTGCAGCAAGGCACCTGAAAAGCCTCACCATCAGTCTTCTTGTCCGATTCTCGCTACTAAGGCTGGCTCTATCTTACGTGCTGTCCGACCCAAATGGTTGACTGCTTTGAGCCAAGATATGTTCAATCTCGCGTGGTTCTCTTGAAAGCACTTGACGAATCTGCCTTCTTATTCAGTCTCCGGGTCGAAGGTTTTTCCCGCGTCATCACGTGTAGTCTTACTTACGTCATTGTTCATTTGCGAATCACCAGAATGATGCAAGGCACTTCATCCTCAGTCTTTCAGAAATTTTATCTTCACCTATGGTTTCCCACAAGAAAACAAGAGCTTCAAAGTATAGCTTAGCAAGCATTCAGATCAAGCGCAAACCCATTTCGAATCTTACATCATCGACTTCTCAACTATACCCATGATATTCTCATGACTCTCGGCCGGTAGGCCTTCGAATGTAACCCGACGTTAAGACAGCATCCAGAGTATTTCCACAGATATTCCTCAGAGTCTCATCCAATCGAAAAGCCATGATATTAGTGCGCCAAAGTGTTAGCAACTCGATCACTTGAAGACTCAAGGTTTTAATGACAATAATCTTTGAAATCTATCGAAAAACCAGTAGCATCATCCTTTATCCTTCAATCCACCAAACGGAAAATCTGTATCTACCGTCCTCTATCCTTCAATCTTTCAAACCGAAAAACAAAGGATTGTACAGGATAGCCCTGAAAACCTTGCGGTGACATTGGCTGGTTGCTCATGGCTGAACCCTCGAGAGCATCGACACGCTCAGCAAGGTCCCTAATATACCTATAGCAAAGTTAGCGAAACCGCAAATCCGTTCAGCCGTTGCATATGCAAGTTACCCTTTGTTGGGTCCGCGCTTTCCTGGCGGCCGAGTAAATTCACACTTCGGGCCATGTGGCCTCCAAGCCTCTTATTTCTCCATCTCCTCTTGTCTCTTAATCTCCTCGGTACTCAGACGGCTTTGATCCAGGGCGAGGCTTGGATCGAGGCGGTGAACAGCGTTGGTCCTCCCTGCTTACGAGCTCAACATAGGTTAACTCGGACGATCGAGTTACTAATGGGGTGCAGACTGGGATCTGTCTGCGCTGAAGGGGGGTTGGGTGATTTGGGAGAGTGACTCTAGGAGGAAGAGCTCTCTGAGAGGGGACTGGAACAACAGAAATTGTACTATTGATCTTAATGAACATAGGGGTGAATGGACATACCGACAACAAGCGTCCCATCCTCAAAAAGCTTTCCTTGCAGGTCAGCAGAGGATCTTGAAGGTTCGAGCTGAATGTATGATAGATGAAAGTACAAGAAAGGAATCCGGAACTAACGAAGCCAAGATCAACAACATCACAAAGGCACTACTTACGATTCCTATGTTTGTGCAATAGATGCTGCCCCTTTGTTTCTCTTTCGAGCTTGATACTTGATGAAGAAGCTCAACACTGAGGTTGTACAAGATGGTTGTAGATGAAGGTTGAAGAAGGAAGATGGTGTCCAGGGTGTCGATCTTTTGTAATGAAAAATCGGGAATAACACGCTTAAGGGCTTCGCAGATCACGAGACTAGCGAGGATCATGGAGGTAAACAACAATTCACACAAAAAGACGATGTCATTACACATTACACCATCGTTCATCGGACGAAAGAATGTTACGGAATCTGGCGGAACTCCCATCGTTTATTTCTGCGAACAGACCATGTTACTGTGTCATGACTCATGTCCCAAAAATTTGAAGCTAGAGGCCTTGACTCTCCTACGTGTTTCTCTTCAGCAAGGCTTCCAATGATCTTCTTCGTGTCAATATAACAGAACTGCTGGATCCAAAGAGGACCCACATCGAATCTGCGATATGCTCGTCATCAAATCTATACCTCCCTGGTGTCCTAACATGCTAAAGCTATGCCCTCCCAGGCATCATCTAGGAAGAGCGTGCCAGCCTTTCAACAGCCTCATGGGCGAGAGGGATGGACGACTTCCACAGGATCATCAGCACCGATCGCACCCCGATCGCCCAAATCCTCGTAGCTGTACTCAGCCTTCGGTTCATACCTACCCACGTGCCAAAGCTATCGCCAACCCGGCTTCGTCTGAGGTAAAGGTTTGAGAGATAGTGTAGCGCTATAGATGCTCTTCTTCTACAGATGTGTTAAAGAAGACTGCAGCCGAATGCGTAAGGTCCTCGCAGTCACCTAACGAAAGATCAAAGCTGCAGACCATCGAGCGTAGCTTCATGGGGTAAGAACAGCAGAACTCAACTGATAGCTTACATACGAAACAGGCAAGTGGAGAGCACAAGTAAAAAGTGGATTCCTTCGACGACACTTACCACCAGTTGCTTGTGGCTCGCCAGGAGGCTTCACTGCCCAACTGTCGTTACACTATCAGCAATAGCTATCACGACGCTCAACATAATAGAACTCGAGAATATAGACAAGCAAGAACAAGCAATTGAGGTACGCGAGGGAACATCAAGAGTAGTATTATTGGGGTCACCCTTCGTGTGCGCGCCCCAAACATTTATCGCCCAACCTTCCTCTACCATAAGAAGCGTTTGCCACCAATCTGCGGAACTAGTCGTCGAACAGCAAATAAGATAAAAACAAACGAAGTAGACCGGTGAGGAAACAGAGCAGAGATAAAGCGCCGCTAGACTCATTGATTATTATTCAAAGATTAGCTAGAGACTATTGTCGCCCCATTCTTCCATTCTTCCAGCCACGGAGACCGAAAATACTCCTGGTGAATCGAAACAGAGATAAACCAGAAGTTGGTCTACGAGGCTTTTGCAGGCCAATGATGATACTGAAACCCGTTGAGGAGGAGGGCTCGTCATCGAGTCAGAATACGAACTTCACCTCTCAAACCAGGGTTCGACAGGTCGGGTGAGGCTGGCATAGTGCCACTCATACGTCTTCCCTCACCAGAGCTGAGAAATTAGCTGGAATTTGTAAAGGATACATATTGTGGGAAGAGAGGCGCTACTTTGGATAACCGTGGAGATGACTCCAGTCGCATTGACACCGTATATGTCGAAATGGTAAGAAATCCACGCACCAACGCAGAATGGTAGGGTCATGAAAAGCAGTGACGAAGGCTGTGCGAGGGTTTTTTTTTGGAACTTTCTCAGAGTAGACAATAATCTAACTAGTACTGAGGTTTCTGTGGTTGGGAAGCTAAATGTTGTTTTACAAGAAATGCGCTGTATTGCGCTACGCTTTTGCCGGAACATCAAGTAATCTGTAGTAATCAACACACAGTCTGTGTCAGTGATTTGAAGTTAGATACTCTTTGTCCTCGAAGTACGGGATCTGTTACTTGAAAGATCTTGCTTGGATACCAGGAGGTTGGTATGAATTTTCATGAGCACATCAATCAGTTTACCTAGAGCTCTTCCCCATTAGATCCCTCGCGCAAGGCACACAAAAACCAAGATCTACAGGCTCAGTCCATTTTCGTGCTCGATACCATGCCTCCCGAATCGTGCTCACTTCAAGCTTGCTCCTTTCTAATTTGAGCAAAAGCCAAAGCCCCTACGTTAGCACCGGCGAAAAGGCTCATGTCTAGTGAGCTTGCCACAGCCTCCAATGCCCCGGCATGCCAGAGTGAGTCAGAAAGAGCCATGGGTGGGAACAATGTTCGCGGATAGAGGAGAGGATAAGCATGGCGGACCTGCAGGCATGAGTTGACCACTAATTTATTCAAGGATTCGAGTATACTCACGCTCCCTTTGTAAACCCAGCTTGGATTATCTTGGTCGTTGTTGAACAGAGAAGAGAGAAATTCATCGTCGATTTCGTGAACTGAGAGAATTCGGTAAAGATGGTCAATGATAGCTTTTCCGTCGATTACCCTCGTCAGCTCTCGAACAAACGCGATCTCATGAATACCATGTAGCTTGTCGGATTCGGCTATCATGGTAGGCAGTATCTGATTCGGTAATTTGTCTTCGCTGCCAAATAGATCTGAGCTCAGCGCCAGCTGCGAGGTGAAGAAAGTGACGTGTCGTTGACGATATTCCAATTCCTGGGGCTGCTGCTCCAACTCTGCATGCACTTCAAGCGTAGCTGGGTACCATGGTGCGGCTAATATGACCTTTTGGAACGCCAAGTATTCCGTGCCTCTAATCTCATTATGCGATCTTACAATCCATTCCAATTTGCCGGAAGGCACAAGCTCTTGATGCAAGCCTACGACCTCGGTTCCGAGATTTATATACGCCCCACTGTCGACAACCATGTCTTCTAGCACAGGTAGGACATGGCCTCCAGCTTGACTTGTCCCTTGGTCCAAGTCATAGACTGCCGTTGAAAGCGCAAGATCGTTGATCTCCGCAATTTCCTGGCTCAGTCGTCTTCGGGTTTCTGGAGCCAACATCTCAGTTTCGTATTTTTCGGAGATACCATTTTCTCGTAGGCGTTCGTCACCACTCATTGAGAGTTCATCAGTCAGGTCTAGCGTGACAACGACTTCTTCGATCGATTGAAATGGAAACGCAGAGCTTCGGGACAACTTTCTCAGGTTACTTTCTTTACCCATAGTACCGACCGGCAGCGTTACACTTCTCCATACTGAAGAGCCATATCGATATATTTGACCCAGCCATGAAGACCATGGAGTGACCGAAGAAGGCCGGGTCGCGTCAAAGAGAAAGGAGTTTCCATCAAATCTAAGAGTTCATAAGCATCTTAAAGGTAGAAACAGATACATCTAGAAGCCTTACATTCCAAGCTTTACGCTTCCCTTATGGAATTTAGCGCCAATGCCAGTCAACTTAGCATTACTGCGTAGGATGCCACTCGAGTGCAGTAGAGAAGGCCCAGTGATATCCTCAGGCTCTAGAGGCATTTGGGAGTGATCATGGAATGGGAAGACAATGTCGGAACGGTTTCTGTTGTTGAGTACAAGACGCCCGCCGATTGCATAATTCCGTTCGTATATCGTGATGCTGACTGGGATGCCTTCTTCTCGGGCGAGGTTTGATAGAAAACTAGCTGTTGCGATGCCCGCAGGACCAGCTCCTACGATTTCATCAGATTTAGAAACAAGCCTTAACATTCTTCTGAGGCTTTACCAATGACAGCGACATTTGTAGGATCTAAAGGAACGTCTCCTATGGGACTGTCAGGGCTAGAATACCACCACAAGCCAAGACCCAGAATGACGAGTAATCCCGAGAACACTGAGGCTAGGAACAAGACCTGTCTTGATTGGGATTTTGGGGCTTTGGGTCTGTGGAGGAGAGATGATTCCTCGTTATCAGAACAGAGGGTGCTTTCATCGTCGTAGAACGACTTCTTGGCAAAGTCCATGATGCTCGAGGCTGTAGCAGAGATCACGACTAATCAAGAACTCAAAGGCGGTCAATAAGAAAAGGGTCTAATGGAGAGCTTCGGGAAGTTGCAGGTGTGTAGTAACGCTGTAGGTCAGGTGTCGGATTACCGTACGAAATGTGTTAGTGTGGGATATGTTACTTGTACGACCTCAGCTCGAACGAATCAGCCGCAGCAATGTACTCTGCATAATATCAAGGGAGAGGCGCCCAGTTTCACGGCTTCATCGATAGCAACAATCTCTACATCTTGTATTTGAACATCTGATTCCTCAAACGTGTGACGAGGTGAGGTCTACTTATATCAACGCTCTTCTTCGTTCAGGATCATATCATCTGCTTCTTCATTCAGCAGCCAACGATATGGAATCCCATCGTGATTACGATAGCTTGAGTAGCCTATCCCTACTCTGTGAGATCTAGGAGATCTACAATCTAGCATTCTTTGGTTGACAGGATTGTGATGAATAGGCTTTCTCCATCACTATGCGCCTTCAATAGAGAGCACATAGGATGCTGGCCTGGATGGGAACCTCGAAGCATCGAAGGCTTGGGGGACAAGGGCTATTGAAACATTCTAGTCTTGCTGAACTGGTCATACTAACCTGCTCACCTGCAATTAACGCAAACCAAGGATGATTAAAACTTGCCGGCATTTGATGATCTCAATTGATTCTTGTTGCATCTGAGCGCCTCAATCAGGAAGTGTACACATAAGAGATTTGAGATCTTAATGATCTAGTCGAGATCTTGCTTCGTTTGCTGCATTGTGGAGGAACGGCGGTTCAACGAAGGTTTCGGTCAGTCAAAGAGCACATAAACAGATGTTCATATTCAATACTAATCCAGATGTTCCTAAAGCGCACGAGCCTTTGCTTTCGAGTTGAATATCTAGAGGTAGTTCATCCGCAATAGCGACACATATATTGAAATCATCGACGGCCTCTTATAATAGGGTCGGACAAAGGCCTTGTCTAGCTAGTCGTGTAGCCGGCTCTACGCCTGTCGACGTTCGGTGTTCACGTTGCGCCAACCGAGACTATTATATAGTACAGCCAATACCACTGCAAGATGTCCGTATATGTGTGCTCCCTGTAGCCTAATATGTAGCATTTATTTCTGCTCTTCATATTGATGGGCTCTCCTTGTTGGCGACCTACTGGCTAATGGCTAAGGAATGGAAATGGCCTCTTGCATATCTGTGCCTTGTTTCCAGTATGAATATCCCGTGAGAGTAATCCAGCTATTTACTGAATTGTATCCGCGCTGCGTTTCGAAGACTGGATTGCCCGTGGGGTACGGTAATGGAGACTGCTAGCCATCGTCCGTCCAGGTCGAATCTTCGCCCATAGAATATCTTTATCCGATCCAGATCCATCTCTTCCCACTAGGCTCGGTCCTAGAGCGCGCTCCATCCATGTGTAAGGTATGACCGTTGGTGAACGTTATGGAATTGGCCTGTGTTGGGTGGCACTTGCCTCGCCTCAGACGGGTGGGGCTAAGCCCTTTCAGGTTAGCCTTGCTTACTTCGCGAGTGTCATCGCAGCTTCCGTAGTAAGCAAAGCACTAACCTGGTAGGGGTTTAGCGTGACAGGCTAATCCGAAGGGGTTTAGCCCCCCCCGTCTGAGGTCCTGAGGCAAGCTCGCAATTCTCGCCCTCCACCAATTACTTCTCATCACTTTGCCGTCTTTAAAGTTATTAGAACAATGACAGCTCAAGCTTTACCGATATCTGTGTGGTCCACCAGATCATTACCAGGAAACCAGGTCAGGATCAACGATCCAGGTTAATTGCTTCCCTCCCACTGGTGGACCGAATTCTCGGATTGCACAAATGCGAGAGCTTACTCCTGCATCACGTCCATGCGGGGTTCCTTATCTACAGCTTTTCTGAAGATGCCAGTGACCTGCCCAAATTCCACTCCTCATTCATCCTCCAAAATCAGTTTATTGCCGGATAATCAAAGAATAGGCTATAATACATCCAATACGATGGACAAATCCGGTCATCAGTCGGGAACCGAGCAAGAGGTCTATGATGCAACAGAGAGAGCCTTGACAGCTGAGAGAGCCAGAGACGCAACGCTGGTTGAGCATACTCTGACAGTCAAAGATGCTTTCAGATTGTACCGACCTGCCATCAGCTGGTCTTTCCTCTTTAGCTTAGGAGTTATAATGGCCGGTTTTGATCCTCAGATTATATCAACGCTCGTCGCGATTCCGCGGTTTCAAAGGGACTTTGGGAATTTGTACAATGGTTCATATCTCATACCAGCAAAGTGGCAGTCGGCTTTCAATCTTGGAGTCCCAGTCGGCCAAGTTCTTGGATCTTTTAGCGCTGGCTACCCTCTTGAACGCTTCGGCCGTAGGTGGACACTTGCTATATGCTGTATCGTTTCTTGCATCACTGTTGCTATCCAGTTCTCAGCGCAAGCCAAATCCCAGATACTGGTGGCTGAGCTGATTAACGGTATTGTGCTCGGAGCTTACCCTGTAATTGCACCAACCTACATCTCAGAAGTGACTCCTGTCGTATTTCGAGGCCTTGCAGCTGCCTTTGTTAATCTTTCTTTCGTTATTGGGCAATTGGTGGCAAGCGGAGTTTTAGCTGGCACGCAGTCGCGGGATGACCGATGGAGCTATGATATCCCATTTGCCTGTCAGTGGATCTTCCCTATCGCAATTCTTGTGGCATTGCCCTTTTGCCCGGAGAGTCCTTGGTGGTTAGTCCGCCAAGGGCAAATCGCCAAAGCGGAGAAAGCATTGAAGCGATTGACGAACAGCTCAGTCGATACGGACAGTCTCTTGGCCAATATTCAACTTACAACCAGACTCGAGCTGGAGGAATCGGAGTCGAACAGTTTCCTTGATTGTTTCAAGCTTACCGACCTACGTCGAACCACTATCTCAAGCATGGTCTACGCTACTCAGGTTCTTGCTGGAAACAGTTTCGTTGTGGGTTATGCGGTGTATTTCTTCGAACTCGCCGGATTAGCTCCAAGTGTTTCATTTAATCTTGGAGTCGGTCTGCTTGTCCTCGGCTTCGTAGGGACGTGCCTTTCTTGGCCATTCATCACACGCTATGGGAGAAGAACGATTTACATCTATGGGCTTCTAATTCTCACATTTATTTTACTACTCGTTGGCGTCCTTGATGTTCTCCCACATTATACAGCGTCAAAGGGTATAATCAACGGCCAGGCATCCCTGATGGTCGCGTATAACTTCTTCTATGATCTGACCATTGGACCCCTATGCTTTGTTATACTATGCGAAACTTCTTCAGCCAAGCTTCGTGGAAAGACAATCGCGCTGGCTACCGCTATCAATGCTTTGGTCAATATGGCATGCGCGGTGGGCATTCCCTATGCGATTAACCCAGACCAAGGCAACCTACGCGGGAAAATCGCTTTCATCTTTCTTGGAACAGCCTTGCCTTGTGTCCTCTGGTGCCTCTTGGCTTTGCCAGAAACTAAAGGGCGCACTTTCGAGGAATTGGACCTAATGTTTCAAAAGAAAATTGCAACTAAGGATTTCGGGACTTATGTATTCGAAGACGATGTCCACATGGTAGACTCGCATGACATGACCAGCTGAAGAAACCGTAATGGTCTCGAAAATTTTGCTACCTAAACCCACCTATGCTTTGAGTTTGCTTTTGCTCTTTTCTTACGGGCAGTGTCCTCGATCTCTTTTCTTCTAGCGAACCACCTACATAGCGTTGGGACAATTTTCGAAGATAAACGCACAGAATCCACCAAGGGCTCTTGTACCACATTATTCATATCTACCCATTAGAATTGCATCTATTGTCTACAATGTGCTATCCTAAGAAAGCATCTTATCCACCATGTTCGCGACGCACAACCTAATCTGTCGAAAGATTGAAACACACGCAGTCTCTATGGTCAACCGCAAACACCCTTGGTGCAGGCCCATGGGTCACTGCAGTCGTTGTCAGTTGAGCACGGCGCACCTACGTCGTTGAATTAGTAATGGTACAGAGAAAAACTGTGGGGAAGTATAAAACTTTTCAACATACCTTGGCAGTGTCCATCCCAAGCACATGTTGGACCTGGAGCATTCGAAGTCACCTTCGTAGTCGTCTGCAGGGTTGTCGAAGGAGGCGAACTTGGCGGGCCACCGCTCCCCGAGCACAGTGAGGAGGCGTCACCGATAGGGTAAGTTTTACCATTGCAGTTACCACTTGAATAGAGAGGGGCCGCTACAAAAGGATGAAAAGACATAATCAGCATGGCTCAACAGTTCCGGGATAGGTATAGTGTAAACGGTCAAACATACTGTCCACTGGCAGATTGTTTGCAGGCCCTCGCAGTATTGTTTGGGGTCCTCCCGGGAGATTGTTTTCACAGTTGACTTGATTGTCGCCCCCATTTACGGTGTTCGAGCCGGTCCAAATGTCGATGTGGTATTCCTCGTTGCTATCCCAGTCGCTCTCTGCAATGGTTAGCATCCGCCTCTTTTCATATTTAGTGAATGGCAGATGGCGCCTTGCTGGGTAAACTTACTACACTGCGCGCAATCGTCCTCGTATCGAAAGTACTTCCTGAGATACGGCATATATACGATTTCGCATTTCTTGAAGTTCCCATCGGTCGCAGTCGCGATGGTGATTGGGTCAGAATATGTGCCCGTTCCTATAGCCTCTTTAGCGCTTGAAGACCCGGTGATTTATGTTCATGAATACCGCCAGCTGTCAGTCCTCGAGGCCCACATGAGAAAGCAGTCCCAGGACCCGGTGGGGAGTTGTCGGGGTAGCCGAAGAATGTGATCTTGACATTGTTAAGAGGCGAACAGCTTTGGGCGGACGAATTGGATGCGTTGAAAAGGGAAACAAGGACCAGAGCATTGAGTGGAGTTGTCTTCATTTTGAGAGAGGTGTTTGCGAAATCGGTGTTGGAGATTGATTTCGAACTTGGGACGTCAAAGGTATCTACACCCTGGGTATACAGAGCAACTGTGATGGATAGGACTCCGGACTACGAGAACCTATATAAGTACTACTTGACGCCGTGACACGACTACTTGTATTTGCCATAACACCAAGTACGACTCGAAACAAAACGAAGATGACTGTATCTGCCCTGGACCGTAAGCACCAAATTTGAAACTCGAGGTAATAGGAACATTAGGACAAAGCACCGGATGATCGACATGCTCTGGTTTTTAATACGAGAACGGTACCTCATAGTAGTAAGAATAATCCCATTTCTAAGCTTGGGGGCCACAGAAACAAGACGTTGATAACTAGATGAGGAGTTTCAGGAGTACGAGTTCGGGTCGTGGGCCGGTGGCACGGTTTACATACAGTATGGTGGACTGCTGACCGGCAGTAAGCTTGTTGTACCTAAAACACCGGTACTCACTTCCACTGTCTCATGCTCCTCAGTCCTTCAAGTCATTTTGGTGTCATTTCACAGGTTTGAACATATCAAAACGGATGGTAACGTGTCTCGGAGATAAGAAAGAGCTGCACATTTTAGTACTCTGTAGTCTATGACGTCATGGACAAGCTCGAACTCTGCATCCGGACGTTTGGGAAAGACATCGCAATTGTTTCAAGTCAGCCGTCACATATCTGCTTAGCATGCTGTCTTCAATGCTTGGCTTCTATCAGCACTTGACAGCTCATATCGTACCAGGTCCTAACAGCATCAGCTACTTTGTTGCGATTTTCTTGTTGCCAACAGCTCTGCTGATTCCAGCTTCTACTCTCTCACGTTGGAGATTATGCTCGCTATTTCTACCGTCGATCTACGCCTGCTTGATCCATGCATGGGTTAAGATGGGCGGTATAGATGTCATTTCTATAAATGTGGCGCTTTGGAGTTTTGTGCTGCTTGCTTGTCAAGATCCGAGGAGGACATTCAGAAGAGTTCATGTCGGTAAAATAGAGCCAAGACCGGGAGGCGATAGGATCTCAAAGAATCGTATGAACATCGTATGGGAAGAGCCGTATCCATCGCAACGTTATCAGAGGATTCCTTGGGTTCTTACCTTACTGGTGTCTTTGCGGCTTACCAATTGGAAGACTGGAGAAACATGCCATGGTAGAACACAGCCACCCGACAAATTGAGCCGTACTGCTTTTCTAAGATACGCGATATCGCATATCTTGCAACGGTATCTTATATTAGACACTACCTCTTCATATGTTCCGACAGACCCGTACTTCTTCCACTCGGGCATGAGCGTCGACGCTCCATTTCCAAGTACAGCATCGCCAACACCCACAGCTCTTACACTGTTAAGACTACTGCCTCCACGCCTCATCCGGGTCTCTGTCCTCGGGGGTCAAATCTACGCCATGGTAACCTTGATGTTCCTCATCCCAGCCCTCCCAGCCATAGCTCTCAACGCTCTCAACCTCTTATCTGACGAATGGAGTCCTCACGCATGGCCGCTATTCTTTGGCCCTTTCTCGGCTATTGCAGAACGTGGACTCCGCGGTCTATGGGGAACTTGGTGGCATCAAATGAACAGGCATCTTGTTTCAACACCTGGTCGCTCTCTAGCCCACGCTGTTGGACTGTCAACTTCCAATTTGCTGGGTTATTGTTTTCTCACAACGTCCGCGTTCTTCTTCTCGGGAGTGATGCATATGGGACTTGTACCGCCAGAGCCATTGAATACTAGTATCTCTGTGACTGAGATGAGGCTCCGTATCGCGGCGTTTTTCTGGGGTCAGATACCGGCAATCGGTGTCGAGCTTCTGGTATCTAAGATTCTTCGACATCTGGCACCAAGTTTCTCACGATCGCCTCTGGCGAAGGTTGCAACTGTAATGTGGGTTGCTACGTGGTTTGCCTTGATATTGCCAATCTTGACTGTTCCTTTTCAAGAGCTTGGGTACTGGCATGTATATCCGGTACCAGTCAGCGTTGTTCAAGGGCTTTTTGGAAGAGGCTGGCTAACTTGGCCGTTCTTCGTGACGTAAGACTCAGCTCTCCTGATTCGTAGCTGGTCCGGACCTTCGGTGCTAGAATTGAAAAGAAAACGTAGAGGGAATTGTCTACTTGAAACACGAAGGGAGTGTCTCAAGCATATTCACGTCAAGTGACTTCGGGAGCGCCTTAATTGGCGTTGTGATACAATTTCAGGTAATTCGCTCCTGGAATCTGCCTTTCTTGTTCTTCATAACCTGTACTCCCTCAGTCCATCAACTAGAAGCATCTTTTTCTTTTTGCACTTCATCAGGAATGTTCTTTTGCGGGGCTGACAACGGCTTCATCAAAGAACTTTCCACAGATTCACACCAATGTCTCACCACAGCCTCACCATTTATTATGAAAATCAAGACCGTTTAGCAATAGATCAACCCCAAGTGCTACTTTGAGTCAAATTTAGCTCCCAACGTTTTTCTATCACTTACCATTGTGCCAGTACCCGCCGAAGGAATCACTAAATTTCGGCATGCAAGAACAGTGTTCTACGTATATCAACCCCGATACTCGCATTACCTTTGATTCTTAGAAATAGAACTACTCTCTCTATCTCTCACAAGCTCAACCTACGAAGCAACACCCTCTTAATTTTATACCGTTTCAGACCGCCCAACCTCTCTCGTACTGAATTAACCCCCAAAATGTGCCAACATGTCCTCGCAAAATGGGCTTGTGGTCACTTTTCAATCAATCATCGCTGCCGTAAAGTGCTTTGCGGTTGCCCAAGAGAAAGCTGTGGCTGCTCTACACCCGAGTGTGGCTGCGACAACATCTTCCCCAAATATTGCCACCTAGCCGAGTACCGTGGCCCTCATGAGCGCGGCCGATATTGCATCCCAAACGCGGATGTGACGATATGTGAATTCGATAAGCAGACGTGGAATGGCGAGTGCTGGAAGTGCCAGAAGGAGAAGAGGGAGCAGAAGGAGAAGGAGGAGAGGGAAAGGAGAGAGAGGTGGGAGAAGGGGAGAAGAGAGAGTAAGAACATGAGTCCGATGGAGAGGAGAGCGCAGATGTGGATGGGGCAACGACGGTGAAGGGGACAAAGGCCGTGGCAAGGAAAGTTCAAGCTACTGATTCAGCGACAGACCAACTGAAGAGCCTACTTATAGGACACCCCAACAGTATCGAATCATGTTATTGAAGTCAACAGAGGAGGGTGATTAGAGACGGTAAGGGCACATATTCTTTCTACAAGTTCCGATGGTCAGGTGGAGCGTAAGGTACCATTTCACCAAAAACCTTGTCGGAATCCAGCAAATTATTGCCATCCCACGAGTACCACCAGCTGGCAAGCAAAGCAAGAATGTACAGCAAAGACCAATTCCACTCCCCAATCATAGCAACCATGCATGTATAGAACCACTTCCCCCTTTCCAAGCTCATCCCACCACCCCCCTACCGCCGCCCCGCT
>JAABUP010005259.1_pt1 | contig 19944 bp, 22 predicted proteins | sample 5559201 | NCBI WGS metagenome assembly JAABUP01 (sample SAMN10711887, study PRJNA513373) | rock metagenome | isolation source: Antarctica rocks | place: Antarctica
GTAGGAAGCAAATCTTGTCTGTATGAATTCACTGAACTGAACTTCTTGTCTGTTGGGTCCCAGTTGCCCCCCAGGACATTAAATATATTGATTGATTGATTGATTGATACTGCGACATTCCTGCGTTATTGATTTTTTCTTAGTGGTTATTGATTTCTTGAGGCATTTCTGACCAGAGAAATCTTAAAGTGCTTTTTCGACCTGTACGCACCAAGTGAGCAAGTTGTAAGGTGTGGTCTTGAAAAAAGTTGTTTCGTTTGGAATAGCTTTGACTTCAAACATTGTGCACGTGGCACTGCAAAGAGCACGTCATGTACACTGTACAGATCAGTCCCTCAATAAACATGTTGTTTACACTGTGTGAACCCAATGCAATTTTATCAGCCAAAGACATTCTTCAATGCTGCCTTGACTGTACATGACTGTCCAATCCTGCCTTGACTTTACATGACTTTATCACTTGAGAACAACCACGACATTTCCTATGTTGCTGCCTTGTGCAATGAGCTCTCCAAGAGCATTGGGCTCACATCTCAAAACACTGCCAGCAAGGATCAGGCGGCTTGCCTACTGCTCCAGACTTAGATGCACTGCTGCTCACGTCACTTTCAGACATCTAGATTGCCCATCATCTGGCTGCGATAACACTGTGCGATATTGTAATATGCGTAATTCAGTGCGATACCCACTCTGCGCTATTGACGCACTGACAGAGGGTCGTGCGGAAAGTGCGAAACATATTAAAGTTACTAATTGTGTGCGGGGGTTTGTAATATCGCTGCGTACCCTGGGTCCACAAAGCTGTGCTCAAGACTTGCTCTTGCAAAGGCTCTAACCATGATTGGTGCAGCATCTTGAATATCAGGCTGTGCATACCACTCTGCAAATGCAGCTGCTGTGGTGGTCTGTGCTGCACTCACTCTCAGCTTGCAGTGGTGCTGTACCAGCTGTTTACAGTGTGTACCCACAAGGTTTTCTTGTGCAGAGCATGCAATAACCGTCACTGCAGCAGCTCACTGCAAGACCATTACTTCTATGTCTTGCTTGTCCTCTGGATTGGCAATACGCAACATGCCCGCAACTGGGGGTTCTGACTTGGTTGCCAGGTGGTGCTGTGTATTGCTCAGCTACACCAAGCTCTCTTGGTGTAGCTGCAATAACAATGCCTGAGGGTGTAGCTGCAATAACACCCACAGGCGGTGAACTTTGCTGTCACAGTGTTGCCGTGCAGCTTATATCAGGAGCCTGCCTTTTGAGCGGCTTGTGCTCGTTTTCACGCATCATGGCACATGCTACCCAGCCACTCTGCATGATGGAAAGCTAGATGTGAACAGCCTGGAGCAGATGTTGGCTTTTGACAGCTTGCTCAATGCCCTGAATGGCACTTCACCAGAATGTGATAGCTCTGGACTGAGTTGCACAGTATTTGGTGGAGACATCAAGACGCAGACTCAATTCAGGACAGGTACACCAGGGGCTTGTGGTGTCACATTTGCAATCCAAGAGCTTGACTGTGAGCTTGTCAGCATACAACACATTCTCATCTTGCAAGAGTTGTATTGCTGTTTTTCTTTTTTGTCTTTTTTTCTTTTTGGACCGACTTGTCTGTACATGTATATACCTCATATGTGCCTCACAAGAATGTATCTGAGTCTTACCATGCAGGTGAGAAGTTTGTGAAAATATGCTTCAGCCATGAACTGGAAGCAGCAGATGGGAAGAGGGTGACCAAGCAAATTAGGCCTGAAGTGGTACTTGGTCCAGTGGCTATTTGTAGAGTCCTGACTGCAACATACTGTCCCTCGTGGTCTGGCGCTTGTAGGGTATCAGTCGTTGTTGGCACGTCATGCCATGCCAGTGACATGCCTGTTGCATTGTACAGCTTGTATATGGCCCCAATTGGCAAATTTGTCTTGGTCCAGTTGGGTTTGTGATATGCATGCTGTTGCAACTATGGTGCAGAATGAATCATGCATGGCTTGCTTTCTCAGGCAAGTTAGAATTACAGATTTTGGCCTTTGCTGACGCCATTTGTGACTCCACAGACCCAGAAGGTGATGCTCGAATGTCATCTAGGTTCAAGGCAATACCTGTGGGTCAGATTCGAGGGAAGGCATGATTGAAACTATAGACTTGCTGAATCTAAACTGCGCGACACCTCTGAATCGCTAGCACCCTGTGAGATGTGGCAGGTCGAGACGCATTTGCGAAGGTGCAATGCAGAACAGTGCAGCTTCAAGGTTGTTTGGGCGTGCCGCTTGCTCTATACACTCAGTGCTGCAGAAGTCGACCTTGCACGCACTGTGTCTTGCGGTCATCGGTCTTTAGCGGGACAATAAGCAGCACAGCTTTGCTCGAGTACGCAGACTCCCCGGCACGTCTGACGACAGTAGCCTTGCAGATGCTGAAACGTCCTTTACTGTGAACGTCAGAAGGCGCATGGCGAGACCAAAAGGGCTGCTGAGCCTATAAAGATGGAAACAGTGCTTGCTGAAAAGGCGTACGAAGCGCTTCAGGTGTGTTGTGTTTCTGTCCAAGCAGACAGAATCCGATTTCTGCCAGTCAGTCACTGCTGCTGCCAACAGGATGCTTGCCTCCTGCATATCAGCTTATTAGGCACATTCGCCATCAGTGCTGTATGTGCTCTGGATCTTAATGTTGTGCACATCTTCAGGCTGAGCGTCAGAGCACAGAGTTCCGCATCAAGGCCCTTGGCAAGGCGCTGGAATATAAGCATTTAGAGGTATGGTCTTGCGGGCTCAAATGGACTCTACTGCTGGATGGTGCTGTTGGCTGTATGCATCTCACAGACCTTGCTGGAAAGCTCCTTCTGCTGTGTTGTGCCTGGCCCAATGGTAAACAAATGGTATGTGGTAGCCCCTTTGTATGCACCTTATTTATCTTGTCTCATAAGCACACAGCTTTGGGGTCTGCTTGACAAGCCTGCATGCTTTCCATGACCTTCTCATGCTGCGGAAGCATGCTCTTTGTCACAACTTTGTTTTGTGCAGGCTGCTCATGGGGGCCATGATGTGCATGTGGAGTTCCTCAAGATTCCGATCACCTTGCCCCAGGCGCAGGTAAAGCTGACTATCGAGAGGCATGCATGTTGTTGGGACTTGGTAAAAGGGTCAAGTGATTGTCCTTATAAGGCAGACGCCGTTTCGCAAGTGCAGTCTTGCATGCTCATGAACAGTCTAGGTTTTGGTCAGAGCTTCATGAGGCAAGACTCAATTTGTGGGTTAGTTACTGAAGCCTGCACATGGCTCTGCGTCACGAGCAGTCTCGTGGTATTGAGTGCTGCAGACGACCTAGGCTACAGTAACACATTTGGCCACCATGCACAGCCTTGGAGCTTTGATGACACTGTGGGCTGCTATTTGTCACCACATTGTCTTGATCCTGAACACACCTTATACGTGCCAACCGCCATTACAAGATCTGATACAGGGAGCTACTCACAACTGCATGTACCTGACCCCACAGGAAGACACATGTTACATGAACAAATGAATGCATACATGGCGTCATCACCTGTCAAGCCTGCTTGTGTTTCACGGGTGTAATGCAATGATGTTTTCAGGCAGCAGCACCTGGTAATGAGTCAGATGTGCATCAGCTCAAGATGGAGCTGGCAGGCTACCAGTCCTGCTGCAAGAGACTTGGCAATGATCTAGCAGCCAAGGACCAGGAACTGGAAGGTCAGTTGATGCTTTCCTGGCAGGAATGCATCGTAATGCTTTCTGTCTGCGGTGCAAGCTGTTGCTTCGCTGCTGAACAACAAGTAAACATAGGTTTTACCGTACTTGTGCAGCCTGCAAGATGCATTTTGCCTCAAAATGTCACCGGTCAAAACCCAAAATTCCCAGTGAAGCATATAAGCAATTACTGTGTGTGTTGTTCTTGTAATTATCTAAGCTTGACGCCAATCTAGCTACATGTGTTGTCCCTTCAGCAAAGGTACGATGCTGATTCCCACACCTGAGGCACCTTCAGGCTTGCATCTGGCACAGCAAACCTCACCTCCACCACCAGCAAATCAACCAGCAATGCAAACTGCTACAATGCTTATTTCACATGTAGTGACCCTGGTGCAGCCAGACCATGCCCCAGCTGCTGTCATCACTATGTGTGACTGGCAACATGCTGTTAGGCAGGAAGGACTGAAACCAAAACCTGGTCGGTATCTTTGCTGCGTGACACTGAGCTTGCACTTTGCACAACAGACAGGCCTTGCTGCGCACACATACATTGTACTATATGGTGATGCCTGACCAAGAGCCCATCTAGGTTTTGTTCTTGTGAGCATAGACAGGTGCCAAGGGCAACCAGGCACATGATCCATGGTGTTGCACACGCACGCCACTGTCCTGACTGAGCAATTTTGACAATGGTCTGTGTGTTGTGTACATTTCTATTTGGTACTTGGCAGTCTGGGGTGTGGAGCCAATTGTCATCAGACATGCAGGCTAGAAAGCACAAGTGAATGTGGTGTGTGACAGGAACAAGCTATTGACGTTTCTGCTCACTGGAGTGATGCAAGGCAGCTGGAGAACATACACTATCTCAAGGTCATCTCACAGAATGTAGGGTGCACACTGCATGGTGCTCAGCATGTTTTGTGTAATGCAGAATGGCGGCAGCAGACAGAGGATCAGAAGAAGCGTACAGAGCAGGTCATTCTGCACACTTCAGCTCGTGAGGCTCAGCTGCTGCTCAGAAACAGTGAGCTGACTCAGGAGGTGATCTGCTGCTCCAAACTGCCTGATGCTTTGTTTCCTACTTGACCCTGCAAGTGTCCCCGCCTGTGCTATGCATTCCACCAAACAGCTTACCCACAACATTTGCCATTCAGCACAAATGTCAAGTGTGCAGCCCTGTTTTAGAATGCAGGCTTTCCATACATCAACAATGTGCTTTGAACTTGCAAACTGCTGTTAGCAAACACCATTTTTGTCTTTATGACTGTCAAAAACAGAGCAATCACTTTTGCTCCACTACAATAAGAAGCTCTGAGGCCTGCACAGCAAGTCTTGTCAATGCACAAGTTTCTTGCGCCATCGCACATGTTTTATCTAACACGCCCAATGGCATGCAGCTGGAGAAGCAGAGGCAGGAAGCCAGTCAGCTCACCTCCACAGCATTGACTAAGGAGGAGTCACTGAAGAAGCTGCAGGTGGAGGTGTACCGCCTGTCGTCATCTGTCTCTGCTCTCAGGTGAGCCTGAAGCTGCCTGTTACAGACGCTCTTCGGGATACAGAAACGTCACGTTTGTTTCAGAAACAACTGTCTCACAGTGTAAATCTAAACTCAGAAACGCCCGGGGACTATGGTCAGGCGTTTCTACACTGTGAAGGTATGTTAGGTGTTGCAGGTGCTGATTGTTCACCAGTTGCAGAGGAGTATAAAAGAACACCGGCTTGCATTTGAGGAGAAGCTTGACCTTTGTCCACTTTCTGCCTCTGCCTGCTTGACTTGTATTGCCAGCCAAGGCATTTGTTATCAGAGCAGCATTTGACCTGAAATGATGCTCAGCTTGCTGCAAGTATGGCTGTGTCAGGCTCTCAAGAGCACCAAGCGCATCATGCTTTAGCTTATCAGTGCCTGCCTTTGATTTGTTCAAGATGTCGAGAATATCATCTTCATCAAAGGTCTTGGTTGGCTTGTGAATCCATGCCGCCATCTGCAGAACGCTTATCAATGCATGTGAGTCATCATCTGCATGTTGACGTCTTGTGCATGGTGATGAGCTGTGCAGCAGCTCCAAAGCTAACATTAACGGCGGCAACATGTCTGCCGACAGTGCTGAGTAAGCCATTTGTCATAATGTTGTTATCCTCATGCTGTAGGGACAATCATCCTGATCCTGAGCAGCAACTCGCAGACATGCGCACAGACATGGCCGAGAGGGATCAGAAGATCAGCAGCTTGGAGAAGTACATAGCTGGCATCATGAAGGACGGCATCACTAACAATGTGGTCCTGAAGGAGCTTCACGAGGCCCTGGCTGCAAAAGACTCATCCATTGCTGAGCTTCAGAGGTACATATACTCGGAGCTCAAGACTGAGCCTGCAAGTGAGGATGAGCAGGAGGCAGCCTCAGCTGTGCCAGATGGCGTTACTAATGGATTCAAGTTTGCATCCGAGCGCAGTGCCAAATCAGGCAATGGGGATGAGGCCTCATCTGAAGCTGACTCAGCACAGCCTGAGATGTTAAGCTTTGGTCAGACAACTTTGAAGATCAGCCAGCTCAAGGCTCAGATCCACCGTTTGGAGTCCAGATTGGACAGCAGCTCATCAGAAGCCAGCTCAGATGATGGAGAGGTAAGACTCAAGGTGCAAACTTTATGTCACTGTGCATCCGTCTCATTACTGCATGTTTTGACTGTTCACCTTACCTGCTTGCCCGCAGCCTTAGAACAACCTCAGAGATCTCAAAGTAGAAATGCCTGATATCAGTCCCCAGGCGTTTCTGAGTATAGGTTTACACCATGAAATGGGCGATATTAAAACAGAGTGACGTGTTGTATCCCAAAGAGACATCCATACGAGCACTCAACAACAGAAACACGATTTACTGCTCAGGATGCCTCTGATAGGTGATCTAGATTGTTCATGCGACCAATAGGTTGATGAATGTGACTGAATAGTAACGGCAACCTGCATGCTTCCAGGTAAGGCCTGATGAAGCAGATGTACGGCAGAGCTGGTGGAGTGCCAAGGCTGACAGCTTGACTGCCGAGGTGGTCAGATTGCAGACTGAGTCTGCTGAAGCAGAAGAGCGCCACTCAGTCGCTTTGCAGGTACCCAGTGTTAAAACCATATGAACTATATAAAATCAGTACCCATGCAACATGGCCCATGTGCATTGTGACCTGCTCACCATTCAAGAGAACTCAAGTCTGCAAGAGAGGGAACAGCATCTGCTTGACGGCGACCCTAAATGGATTTTGCATGATGTTTAGTGAAGAAGCTGCGAGTGAGCTGGGTCGCAAACCGCAGACAGCCGGGTTGGCCACAGGCACTTGGCATGTGGTGTCATGACCCACATTTTTCTACTACACTGCATGCAGAGCCCAATCTATCCAACTGCCTTACATGCGTTTGTGTGAACAATACTTGGAGCAAGCAAGCTTATTGCACTGTGGTGACTGCTGTCAACGTGCATGGTTGGCTGTCAATCAGCGACATGAATCCGTCATGCAGGGAGCTCATAACACCATTGAGACTCTCCAGACGCAAGTTCTGGATCTGGAGATCAAGATCAGTCAAGCCAAGGCATCTCTGTCAGACTTCCAGCATGACTCAGCTCAAGACATTGCCAAGCTGCAAGAGCAATTGCGTCACTCTGACCTCAAAGCCGCATCCAAGTCAGACTCAGACTCCAGCCTCAAAGCACTGACTGCTGAGATTGCTCAGCTGCGCAGCGAGCTTCAGGACAAGGTTCAGGATGCAGCAGCTGCTGCCGCAGCTTCTCAGGAAGCTGTGTCAGCAGCTAAGGTAGTCAACCTGCAAGAGAGGCTGCAGCAAGCAGAGGCACAGGCCGCTGCCAGTGCTGAGGCACACTCAAAGCTTGCGCTCACGAGTCGAGAGCTGACAGCGGCACAGCGCCGTGTGAGCCAGCTTGAGTCATCACTTGCTGAGGCAGAAGAGGAACACAAGGCAGCCCTGCAGGTCAGTAGTCACAAAACATGACCTGTGTGACCAATGCGTACCCAATGGGCAATACCATGGCTTGTGGCTGCTTGCCATCTCCTGATGTGCAGTGTTTGTGGTAAGTAGCGCAGAGGAATGATGGCAGTGGTCATGAGTCCGGTTGTAAGTATGATTATGATTGCGATCATGATTGTGCCTTTGATTATGACTGTGATCGTGGGCAGAAGACACTGTGGACCTAGGGCGACTCGATGTTGCTGTTGTGTCACCATCATCTGCTACAAAAAAATGCTTTGCTCTCACAGTCAAGCCCAATGCATGCAGGGGGCAGATGATCACATCAACAGACTCCAAGCCCAAGTGCAGAGTCTGCAGGCCAACTCAGCCCAGGCAGAGCTCAATCGCGTGAGGGCTGAGCTTGCTGAGTCTGAGAATGCAGTCTCGCAACTGCAGCAACAGCTGGAGGCCCAGCAGGCAGAGGTGCTGAGACTTAAAGAGAGCCAGGGAGGGAGCAACAAGGCTGCTGATGTCATTCAAGCCCTGGAGAAACAGGTTTGGGTCAACTCCAATGATGTCTGGCAAGTCTTGAACGAGGAGATGTCAATGTCAAGGTGTCATCAGACTTGAGGCAATGCAGCTGTGGCTCTGGGACAAGCTGTCTTGGATCTGCATACAGTTCTTTGAGCTGCACAGATCATGAACCAGCTCTTGCGGAGGAACTGTCTTGAAGGCAGTGCAGTGTATGCCACAATCCCTCCTCATTTGTATCTTAAACCAGTCTTACTACTCGCAAGCCTGATGCAAACATGGTACCAACCAAGACCCATCTTCTGGAAACTGTCCAAGCGCACGCCCGGGCACTCACTGAGGCAATCAGAGAGTGTTTGTTCACAGCGCTTGCTTTCCTGAATGCAGCTGTCCTTGGTTGTAGGTGCATGAGTTGAGGGCCAACCTGACAGCAGCTGCTGCTGCAACTGCCAGAGCCCAGCAGCAGGCAGACATTGCCCATGCTGATGTGGCAAAGCTTCAGACTCAGCTGCACAACCGCACAAACTCACCCGCCATTGAGGCAGAACTCCAAGAGCTGCGGTCCCAGCTCAGGTCTGCTCAAACCCTTGCCGCCCAGCAGCAGCAGGAGGCCATGCTGAGTCGAGGGGGTAGCTGGGGGTACGATGGGGCTGACCTGGGGATTGACCATGGGGGTTCCACTCCCCGGTTGATGTCCCCACGCCCGTCTTTCAATGCAAGGCAGGGGCCAGGGTCTAGCCGCCGAGGGTCCGGGGGCTCTCCCCTGAACCCTAGGCTGTCAATGACTGGGATGCAGGTTTATTATCTCAACCAAATCAGCATGATTGTGTCTGAAGCCTGTTGCTTAGGTCTTGCACAGCAACTGCACTTTTTTTTGGCGTCATCATGTATGGAAATGACACAGCAAGCATGTTGTACCAATGCTGTGACTCACAGCCGCGTTGCTTTTTGTATTTGCAGCATATGTGGCCTTTGCTGAATTGCTTCTCACTTTTGAACATTGCTTACTTTGTTCATTGCAATCTCTTTGCAGTAGTGCCTACCTTGAAACACCAGGTCTTCCAGCTCGTTCATTGCATCTACAAAAGCCTTGACCTGGATGTACTGCAAAGGCTGCTCAAACCTGCCCCGCATCTCCCGGTACTTATTGCTGAGGCTCAACACAGTCAGCATAGGTAGACCACAGGACATAGCCTTGGCCCATCCTGGCTCATGCACAATTGTTCTTATGTCTGTTGCACAGGCCAATGACACCATCAACATGCTGGAGGCGGAAGTGGATGAGCTGCAAGCTGAGCTGGCCGCCACACAGGCAGTGGCAGCCAAGCACCAGCGTACAGCAGCAGCATCTGGGCAGGAAATCAAGGTGCTGCAGCGCCTGTCATCCTCAGGAGACATCTCCTTCATGAGGACACACTCACAGACGGGCCGCAGGAGCACAACGGGGCATCGCCATTCTGAGCAAGGGATTCCCAGCTTTGGCAGTCAGGATGACCTCATCCACCTACAGGTGTGTAGATTATCATTCGGCTTGTTTTTGGGCAAGTTTCTCACCAGCTTGGGTTTGTTGCACATCACAATTATCTGTGCTTGCAAGCCAGGGCATCTGATGAGTCACAACTGGCTAAACACCCCAGAGTGTAAATTCTAAATGCAAAAAGAAAAGTGATCAGCAGGAACTGAAGGGGGGAGAACATTGTATGCTCTGTGGTAGGAATGCCCTTGCTGTGCAATGGCTGTTAGCTGCTGTCTGGGGCATGTCTTGTTCGAGCCAGACAGCAGCTACCAGCCATGCACAAAGTCATGCACTCTATGCATAAAGGAGGCTTGCTGATAGTGTCAAGCAAGGTCAGCTTACAGACTGAAAGCTCTTCATGCTGTTCAGTGGGTCAGATCCTCCTTGACATCAAGTGCCCTAGCTTGCTTTCACAGAAACTAGCACTTACAGAAGCTCTTGACTGGCTGGCGATGACAGTATCACTCTCTGTCAAAACTTTCTGATGTCTATGGCCAATTGTGTCCAGGGAGGCTGTACTTGTATTTGTACATGTTCGGCCGCCAACTCCTCTGTTCAAAAAAGCGTGGTTGATGCAATTACTACATGAAGTAATAGCAGTGTCCTGACAACAGGGAACATGACTGAAGGCATGCACTCGTCCTGCAGGCTCGGTGTGAAGCATCAGAGGCAGAGGTGCAGCATCTCCAGCAGCGCCTGCATGCAGCCTCCAGTGACCGCACAGCAGAGCTGGAGCATGTTCAGCAACTCAACAGGTCCCTCAAGGCCGAGATTGCAGCCATGCAAAACAACCTTGCAGGCATGTCTGGCACTTTCGCCAGACCAGACTCTCAGAACCAGCCTGAGGAGATTAACAGTCATGGCGGCCCTCTGGAGTCCTTTGGTAGCTGCCTACTTGTTGACCCTGGATCCAGCCTTGGGCAGAGTCTGCCCCAGCTTGGCGGCAGCGATGTCAATGACATCAACCTGTTGCAGCCGTACCGTGTGGCACACAGGCTAGCACCAATCCCTGAGGGCGACAGCAATGTGTCTACCCACACCAGCATGCCAGGGGACGAGGGTATGCAGGACGTGCATCTGGTGCCAGAGCTGCAGAGCCAGGTACGACTGCTGGCTGTATCGTTGCAAGACAAGACGCAAGAGGCTGAGGCATTGCATCAGATAGTGGAGCAGTTCAAGTCTGAAGTAACATCGTACTATGCTGCCTGGCTTGTAAGCTGCTTTTGCCGCTTAGGGGCTTGCTCTGTGGGTGTGGTCTATGTAAAGCAAGTCAGTACTGAGCACATGCTTGAAGATGTGCTCCCACCCCGTGAGGAGGTGTCACTCCATGAGTGCTCTTTGCCAGCATACACTTGAGCTTTGTGCTTGTTGAGTGCAGCACTAGGTAACACTGGTCGTACTTGTCTTCAAGATGCATGATCACATCATTGACCACACACATGTTTCTTATTGCAAATTTCGGGATCAACAGTCATCTTATATGGCAATGAGTCAAAGCATTTGCAGCCACAAAGGCCGTGCAGTCTGCTTCTGCTGCACATCTTTTACACAAGTAGACTCCTGTGAGCTCATGTGAGTTTATGCAATGTTTTCAGGCGTCCGGCAGCGGCTCTCCATCCTCATCATCTGAACGGCCTTTGCGTTTGCGACTTCTGATGAAGAGCTTCAGCACTGGTTCAAGGGGGTATGAGAAGATGCACAGCGTGAAGAATAACGTGAAGCAATTGCTCATGCCTTGGAAGCAGAAACTTGCTGAAATTGATGGGGAAGAGGTGCAAAACAACGATGACTTTGGCACTCATCCAGTCCTTCAGGTGAGGGTCATACACTTTCCTTGTACTAATGCATTTGGTGCATGAAATAGCTAAGCTTGCAGGTTGGCTCAACATGTTGCAACATAACAGCCAGCTATGCAGGCTCTCCATGTCAGATGTGTGTTGACTACATTAGCCTCTAGATGACATGCTTCTGTATGTGTCTCCATGGTACTGTGTCACCATTTTTGCAATGATCATTGCTGCAGACACTGCGAGGAATCAACAGGACAAGGCCAGGTCAGCAGACAGTCACGGAGTTGGACATGGCATGGCACCATGACCAGCTTGTAGACGCACATGAGATTTGCGACAAGCTTGGACAGCAGAATGACTTCCTCAGAGCCGAGCTGGCCAAGCACGGGGTGATAGTAGAGGGTGACGAAGAGCGCAGCTTTGCTTTGGGGTGCGTGCCTGACCAGCCGAGACATTCAAGCAGCTTTAGTGATAGTGCGCCAGGCAGCGCACGCGGTGCTGATGGCAAGGGTGGCGCAAGCGAGATGGGCGACAGCACATCTGGCGTACGGCCAGCCCTGCTTAACATGGCACGGGAGTCTGATGCAGCTTGCCATGAGCTGCAGCAGATGATGGACAGGCTGCAAGGTCAGTTGAGTGCTACAACCTCGACCGCACCGCCAAACATCAGCCCCTTTGCGAAGGTGGCAGCAGGCAGTAAGGAAGAGCAGCTGCAGGCGACCAAGTCGTTGTGTAGTGAGGCTGTCCTTCAGGCAGTTGAGGTTCGCTCGCACCTTGCTGCCTTGATGGAAGTGTTGCAGCCCAGAGACGCGCCGGCAGAGGAGGGTAATGTAGAGCCCACTACTGAGGAGCCTAACAAGGCTTCGCCACCTCCGGCGGCGGCGTGGAGGCAATCTTTCGATGTGCCAGGGTCCAGCAATTATGGCGACCCCGCAACAAGGGAGTCCTTGGACAGTGTAGGGACCAGGCTGTCTTTTGACTTGCAGCCTAAGGCCAAGCAGACGGTCTCATTTCAGATGTTAGATCAGCCTGCTTACAGTGACAACCTGGATAGCTTTGTGTCAGGCAACAGAAAGTTAGAGCATGACCTCAGCAGCTTCGACAACGACTTTGACACCTCACAGCTAGATAACCCTCTGTTTGGCTCCACCATGGGGCGCGAACATGTCCATGGTACAAGGGGCGTTGCCTTGACTAGAGCCAGTGTAGCAGCGCAAATGTTTCAAAACATGGCTCAAGCAGACAGCAGCCTGAATGCTGAGTCACGTGAGCAGCTGGCTCAGGGATTGAGAGATGTGCAACACCAGGTGAGGCTTCAATGCCACCTGCTGCATGTGCAGCCTGTGATCAATCATGGCATTGCATTGTCCTTGCATGATGCCATCTGGCGCTCTGACTTCTCTACAATGCTCAAGCAAATGTGGATCAGCTTTGTGCAAATGCTTTGCAGTCTGTGTCAGGCTAGCATGGCATCATGTTCTCTGATGGTGTCTCTTGCAGTGTGTTTGATCAGCTGACAACACTGTTGCTTCATTCATAGGTGACAGACAAGAGCAAGCAGCTGGATGCAGCTTCTGCTCAGCTGGCACAGACACTTGCTCAGATGCATGCACTGGTGGCCAGCACATCTGCTCTTACAGACCAGCTCACCTCAACCCAACAGCAACTGAGAGCTGAGCAGGCGAAATCAAACCGTTTGAGTCAGCAGCTGGACAGCAGTCAATCTGAGTGCATGTAAGCCTCTTCAAGCCTCAGTGTGTTACTTGAGCCTATAAAAAAAGACTCTGTGTGCTGCGATTACAGTTGAAGTGGCAGTATCACTATGTTGACGTCATCCTGTGCTGTTGCTTGCATCAGTATTCACCACTATTGGTGCGATCATGCATGTCACACCTGCTGCCATCAGAAGAGTAGACAGCAGGCATAACAGCCCAAATGTTTCAGACCGTGCAATCAGGGGTGCCAGCTTTGCCTCACACTTGCAGTTGAGGTTGCCTGACACATGCAGTTGAGGCCTGACAGTGACAGTATCTGGGGATTGCTGCATCAAGTCAAAGAAGCCAATGCCATGCTTCAACTGCAATGTGTGCATGCAGGAGCCTCAAGGCCCAGGCGCAAGACAGTAGACAGGGTCTACAAAATGCTGTGGACAAAACAAAGCACTGGCGACGCAGCACTGAAGAGCATCAGGCCCTGTTGGAACAGTCTGCAGGCCATTCCTCTCAGCTTCAGGTTTGAGATCCAACTGTTTTAAGCATGTTTGCGTTTGTTCTCATATTGCACCTTTCATATAGGTGCAGTTTGTGCGACAGTGTCGTTCATCATTAGGCAGTCACAAGTCCCTAAGATGCAGACGCATGCTGATGGAGTCGTACCTGCTTCTTACGTATGCATGCATGCTATGTGTGTTCTGTGCTTTGAGCATGCTTTTATAAGACAAGCATTGTACCAGGCCAGTAGTTGCACCTACCTGCTTCTGGTGTGCATTGCAATGAAGTATAGCAGAAGACTCATGCTGGTTTGTGTTGACTCAGGCTGATCTGGAGCACGCCATAGAGGTGACAAGTCAGCTCAGGCAACAGCTGGATTCAAGTACTGCACGCTGTGCTGTGCTGGATGCTGAGCTGGCGGGTGCCAGATTGGCAGTCTCAGCACAGCAAAAAAAGTTTGAAGTGGCACAGTCTGACAGGCAGGCTCTAGCGCGCAAGGTCACAGAGTTGGCTCATTGCGAGGTGGATCTCAGCATTGCTCAAACTGAGCTGACTCAGCTGAGATCCGAGGCAGACTCACTGAGACATGGGGCTGCTGAGCAAGCAAGACTGGAGCGTCAGCTGGCTCAGAAAGAGGCTGAACTGACTCGGCTGCAGGCTGAGTTGCAGGCTGCGAGGCAGAAGTTGCGTGAAAGGGAGAACCTCAGCAGGCAACTGGTTCAGACAGAATCTGACAGGGCTGATTTGCAAGCTGATGTGTCGCGGCTTGGGTCTGAGCTGACAGCTGTGCAAAGCAGCAGCCACAGCATACAAAGTAGGCATGCTCAGCAGGCTGCAGAGTTGAGTCACCTGAGATCTGAGTTGTCTCAAACCCAACTTGAGGTGACTCAGCTGCGTTCTGAGCTGTCAGGCGCTCAGTCTGAGGTGAGCCAGAGAGGCAGTGAAGTGAGTCGACTGCAGACTGAGCTTGAGTCTATGCGTCAGCAAGTGCAGCAGTGGCCAGCACAGAGCAGCATGCAGGCACAGCTGACTCAGAAAGAAGCTGAGCTAAATCAGCTTCAGGCTGAAAGGACAAACCTGCAGAATGAATTGAGCAGCTCATGTCAGCAGCTGCAGGTGCTGACAGCTCAGACCTCAGCCAGTGGTGAGTCAGCTCAGTCCAGAATGCAGCCTGAGCCCAACTTGCAGAGGCAAGCTGCTGAGGAAGCTTCTGTGTCGGCCAGGGTGCATGGAGAAGCTGCTCAGGAAACTTCTGTGCCTGCCAGCCCTTCTCCTCTGGCTGAGACAGCCTCTGTGAGCTCAGGAGTGTCACGGCAGGAGTCTGAGGCCATGAGTGAGGGCGAGCTGAAGAAGATGGCTGAAGCCTTCAGGAAGTCCCTTGGCTTGGAGGTGATTGACATCTTGTCCTGCACAGATATGGCCCTGCCAGCACACTGCTTGTGATGTCTAAAGTTCGGGATCTTGCGTGCCCGTGAGCCATGTTCTGCTGACTGTCCACCCAATACATTGATTCTATGCCGGTGCTCAAGTATCACACCACAGGCTGCCTTAAAGTCCTTGTGCCGTCTGGCTAGGCTTCTGGCATTGATCAATGCAGCACATAACACAACCAAGGCAATTTGTCTTGACCATAGATGTGCTGACATTCAGCACATTAGTGTAAGTTTAACATGAAGCACTTCACCCCCGCTGGCTCGCCACAGCTAACATCCAGTACTGCATTTTCTCCTGCAGAGCTCTTCGTCGACCATGAGGCTGCCACGCACCAAGTCAGCACTCTTCAAAGCAACGTCCAACAAGGCGCAGGAGTCCCAGCTCTTCTCAGAGATCGGCCTCTTGGAGGCAGACCTCACCAGCACAAGAAAGGATCTGTACGCTGCCAATGTCAGGACCAAGAGCCTGTGCTGAAGGACAGGACTGGCAAGATGCAGGCCCTTGAGGACAGGATTGCTAGTCACGATGAGCTTCTCAAGGTCAGCCCCCCCCCCCTCCTCCCCAATCGTCCATTGCTGCCATGCTCATAGATTCTTTGGATGTGATGGTCTCTGGATGTGCTGCACTTACCAAGGTCTAGGCTTCTCTTGCTATATCCACCCCCTGGCTTGAGTTCTGTGACAATCATGCTGGTCTGCACTTCAAACGACCACACCTGACAGCACTTGATGTTGGCCTGATGTGAGATCAAATTGCACAGGTCATCACTCGCTAGTGTCAATGCACCCTTGTACCACCATGCCTGCTGTGGAACATTCTGCACCTGCTTTGCCCCCGGTTACAAAAGAAGAAAAGAGTAGACCATGTTTGAAAAAACAGCAGGACAAGCTTTAAGACCCTTCTTCTTTGGCTACTGTATTGATTGCTGTCATCCTGGCCCAGGGTTGCCGCCTCAGGAGACTTCTGTCACAGTTACCAAAAGGCATAGCCTTTTCTTCCTTGTCTTTCTAATATCATCATTTGCATTGCTCAAATACTTGAGTTGGTTTGCAGGCAGCCAACCAGAAGGCCGCCCGCCTTCAGAACAGCCTGCAAGTGCTGCAGTCCAAGCTGCAAGAGCGTGATCACCAGGTACAGAGCTCCATTGTTTTGAACAACTTTGCTGGTACTTAGTTGCATGTTTGGTGCCATGAAATGCTATATATGGATTTGACTCTTGTGTTTGAATTATTGCACTGCTGGCAATTGGCCAAGCGCACCCTCAGCTGCCTGCTACATTGCTTTTAGTAGTTGCAGTCACGACCGCTTATCAATGTGCGTAGCTTGCCAAAAGAACTTCCTCTGTGGATTTACAGCCAAACAGAGACAGGATATATACCATGAGGCCTTGCAGTCACAAATGTACATGGGAAGTGAGTGTCGCGTGCAAACTGACATATCAGCATGCTTGACTAAGTGTAATTGTCTGTGCGCAGGTGTCAGCCTATGAGATTCAGACTCAGCAGCTGCAGACCATCCTGAACAAGCGTGCCAATGACAGCAGGGCAGCTGGGCAAGCAACCAATGAAGTGGTTGCTCAGGTCAGTATCTCTCCTCTGTGCTGTCTGCTCTCACCAGTCATATTCATTTTGCCTGTTTTACCAAATTGCAAACAAGCTTTTAAGCTGTTCTGGATAAACTCTCAACACAGGTGCGTTGTTGGCCTTGATGCATGCACTAGAGACTTAATTATGGCATCACTGGCAAATATCTGTGCTTTGCTGTTGCATGTACCGTCCACAGATGATGAGTGCTGCACCTGTCAGCTGCAGGGCTGCAGCACTGTATTTGCAGCCCTTGAACATCAGAACAGTGTTTTCAAGACTGCCATGCAGGCACAACAGGGACTTGCAATGCCCTCTGCCACCATGTTTGACTTTGACACCTGGGGTTTGACTGTGACTTTGGTTTGCAGCTAGCTCAGCGGGAGTCTCAGTTGGAAATTGCGGAACAGCAGAATGTCAGGTTTGAGCGGGAGATCAGCGCTTTGCACGCTGAGCTGTCGCAGCAGCATGCTGAGGTGCAGTCCCTCCAGGCTCAGCTTGAAGCGGTGAATGAGCGGGAAATGGCATCATCAGTGGCTGCTGATCTGGATCATCTGCTGGATGATCCAGATCAGCTTCCTGCAGAAGCACATCGGCTGATGTCAAGCCTGCGGCGGGAACCGGCTCAGTCGGATGAGGATCTTCCTGCCAAGCTTCAGCAATTGCAGAAGCAGCTGCAGAGGAAGGAAGAGGAGATGAAGAACCGTGACTTAGCAATGCAGCAGCTTTTGAGGGGTGCAGACAGGATTGAGGATGTCCAAAGGGATACTCTGAGGCAGCTGGCTGATGCCCAGTCAGAGGTAATACAATGGGCTACTTCCTGTATCTGTGGTACCTTCTCGCTCACACAGTGTGACCGCAAGCATCCCTTTCTTCCTTACACGTCTGCCAAGCCGCAAGAAACAGTTGCAAGGCCTGTTGTTTTCAACCATACTGTAGTGCTGCAGCTAACTGATGAATGCATCTGAACGGCAGCACAAATCACAGCCAGACAGGCCGCAAAACCCTGAATGCGAATTTGTTCTATTTGCTGCAGTGTGCGTCCATGGAGGTCCAGCTCACATCTTCTGCTCAGGAGATCAGCCAGCTCAGGGCTCAGGTCTCAACGCTGGAGTCTGAGCTTGCAGCTCATGAGTCCAGCCCTGGCACATCAGACAGCAGCAGCCCTGCAGCTCATGTGGCTGAGTTGATGTCATTGAGGGCTGAGTTGCAGCAGAAGGAGCTGGAGATCTCTGAGCTGCACCTGCAGCTTCAAGCTGCTCTAAATACATCTGCTGAGGTGAGATGTCAAACTTTCTGCATGACCTCAGGGGCTGTTATCACAATTGGTTGACAAGAGAGCGCAGAGACATAACACAGCTGTGATGCAACTTGCGTGTGCGATGTTGCACAGGCTTTCGCATGCAGTTTTGACCGCTGCAGCAAAAATTCTTGATTGATCCTTGGGCAGACATGTATTCAAGGCCACTTGTCCTGAGACATGCAGAAAGGTGGTCTGCGTACCCCTTCAAAGGCACAGTGCAAGCAGTTCTCAGCTGTGTCAGTCTTTAGGGCAGATGTTGCAGACGCCCATGACTTTGCACTACATCCTTGCCCATAAGTGTGTGCAGCTTGAACAACACATCCCTCATGTGGAATGTAACAGAACAATGTGTGCCGGGACTTATGCATGACATGCAAGGCGGAGTTCCAACTGTATGTGCCGTGTAGTTGCATGCGCGCAGCCATTAGGTTGTCATGTTGGGCATTGCCATGCCTCCAAAGAAAAGCTTGGTGGGTCTGTTGCAGGGCTTGAGCATGGGCATCTCAGGGCAGAGTCTTGAATCTGAGCAGGTCGAGCAGCTGCAGAATGAGCTTCAGCAGCGGTGTGGGCAGGTGCAGAAGTTGAACGCCGACCTGGAGTACAGCCAAGACGAGCTGCAAGACCTGCAGCGCCACTGTTGCTCTCTGGAGGTATGCTTTTGCTGTCCTGACGGCAACGTAGCACTCATTGCAGGTCTGTGAAAGTTGTAGGTGTTGCTCTCCTGCCGCGATGTAGCATCCTGTTGATCATGCCAGTGAATATGAAGCAGTAGTGTCAGGCTGCCGCCATGAAAAACCTGTAACAGACCAGACACGTTGTCTTTGAAGGCAGACAGGTGTTTGGGTTTTGAACAAACCATTTCTGATGTGACAGGAAACATTCAATGACTTCAGCAGCAGCGCTTTGATCATTATCTGCAATGGCTGCACCACGGCGTCATTGCGCAATTCTAACAGTTCTTGGCCTCCACCATGCTATCTTGCTGTTGTAGGGGCAACCATACATACAGGCGGACACAGGTCTTGTTGCATGCACCACCATCACACACGTGGAAAGATCAGTGTGTTGCAACATCTTTTGTCAGCAAACAGGATCATGACTTGCATGAGGAATATCAATCCATCATCTGGAGACTCATCTCACAACATTACAATTGTCGAGATAATGGTTATGATCGTGCTTTTCATGATGATGCATGACATGGTTCATGTTGGTCAATGCAGGTGGAGGTCAACAAGCTGAGGGATGCTTTGGTGAATTGTGAACCAAGCAAGGACAAGGCGGCCTCATCAGTCAGGACCCCTGCTGGAAGGGGCAGGCCTGCAACCACAGCCTCTCCCCCTTCTTCTGCCAAAGGTGCAGCTTGATGCCTGTTGCCACTTCTGTCATGAGGCTGTGTATTGCAATGCAGATCTTTCCCAGTTTGAAAAGTCATATGAAGCACATGCATGAAGCACATAATCGGCTTTCTACCATGGCACTAGTGTATTCCCAATGTCAGTGCTCAGTATGCCTGCATAGTCTGCATTTGACTTTGCAGGCTCAACGCATCTGTGAAGCTTCTGCTGTGCATCCTCCTTGCATCATTCACAGACTGCTCAGATGGTGTGTCTGCACAATCAACCCAACTGTAAATGCGTGACACCCAGAGATGAAACGCCACCTCTTGTCAAGGTCATCATGAGCTCTTGGGGGGGTGTAATTTCAACATGACTTTGCAAATGTCCATTTCAGAATTAAAAAGCTGAAGTCAGAAATGCCTGGTGATCAGTATTAGGCATTTCTGAACTGAGGATACCTTTTAGTTATATGCAAGCATATACATGTGTTCTCCAGCAGACCGGCAATGTAGATGATGCTGGCCTGTACAGGATCAGCCGGTGCTACAGTAGCTTTGAGGCTTCTCAAGGAGAGGGCTGACTCA
>JAABUP010005260.1_pt1 | contig 19944 bp, 23 predicted proteins | sample 5559201 | NCBI WGS metagenome assembly JAABUP01 (sample SAMN10711887, study PRJNA513373) | rock metagenome | isolation source: Antarctica rocks | place: Antarctica
ATCTTGTTGTGATGTCGTGCTTCATTGCAAAGCACTTCAATTATCTGAGTTGCAAATTTATCATTGATTTCAACTTGCTTTCATAATGTCTGAGTGAAAATGTCAGCAGAATCTTCATCAAGATTCAAAGTGTCTTGATCTAGCTGAGACTTAATGTTTTCAACGTTGAATTCTTCGATTTTTAAATTCATGAGAACTAAAATTTGCAAAAATGCTGAGATAACTGAGAATAGATGTAACTGAACTGAATCTAAAACAATGATTTATAACTGAAGCTTCATGACTTTGATGTTGAAGATATCAAGAGTAAGATTCTCAACAATATTGAAATTTAAAACATGAGTTTTCAGAATTGTTTGATGTTGATATTGATATCAAGAATTGAATGTATTTCTCTTCTTAAAGAGATTTTCTGAGCAACGTGTCAAAGCATTCAACTTATCATCGATCTTGTCGAAATGATAAGTGATGTGATATTTGAATCTAGACAGAAACTCACTTCAACAAGCTTGATGATAACTCAACTGTTTAATTGACATGAAATACTCAAGATTTTTGTGATTCGTGATCATCTCGATAGAATAGATAAAGTCTTTGAGCTCTGATCATCATTTCTTGAAAGCACAAACAATGATCATAAGTTCTTTATCATAGATCTCGTAGTTACACTCGACTGAATTATGCTTTTTCAAAAAGTAAGCAATTGAATGAAAAATCTCATTCTCATCATACTGAAAAAGAATGTCTTTGAACACATAGTTTAAAACATTGATTTCTATTACAATCTTGTGATCTGAATTATAATGACAAAGAATAATCTTGAAAGTGAAGACTTTCTTAAAAATGTTAAATGCAATCTGACATTTTTGAGATCAGATAAAGAGTACATCTTTTCTGATGAAATGAATGAGCGAGATAACTATTCTACTATAGTCATAAATGAATCTTCTATAGAAGTTCGTGAAATCTAGAAAACTTTGAACGTTTTTAACGTTGATCAAGATGAATCAGTTGATAATGATGTTTATTTTAGAAAAGTTCATCTTGATCTTTTCAATAATGATTATCAATTCTAAATACGAAACTTAAGTGACGTGAAACTTGCATTTAATTATATTCATCTGAAAATCTGCTTCTTGCAACTTTCACAAAATGAGCTTGACATAAATCTTGTGCTTGAGTTCATTGTCGAAATAGATCAAGATGTCATTCAGATAAGCTGTACAAAACTTATTTAAATGTTCACGAAAAATATTGTTGATGTACTTCTGAAATGAGACAAACTTATTACATAAATTAAAAAGTATGACTAGATACTTGAATAATTCAAATTAAGTGCAAAAAATGATGAAAGCTTCATCTTCTTCTTTGAGTTGAAGTCAATTGAATGCAGAGATGATATTCAGCTTGATAAAGATTTTAACTCAACTTAAATGATTCAATGTTTCTGAGATCAGAGACAGAGAATATCAATTCTTGACTGTGATAGTGTTCAGATCTTGATAGTTCATGCAGAAGCAAAGTTCTTCTTCAAGTTTCTTGATGAAGAGAACAGAAATAATCGTTTGAAAATGACTGACTTGAATGAAATTTTTGCTCAGATTCTCATTCAGATAACAATGAAGTTCTAGAATTTCATCACGACTCATGTTATACAAAGTGAAGACTGAGAATTGAGCATCTTCTTTAAAATGTATGACATGATCATGAGTTTAATGCAAAGACAAGATATTGATGTTTTTCTTGAAAAAGATGTTTAAAAACTTAAAATATTTGAATGATAGAATTATGATTGAATTGACATTCTTACTTTGTCAATAGACTTTAAGATCTTCTTGTGTCAAGAATGCAGTCAAATGAAATTTCTTTTTCATTTGATAAAGATTTAAATGATGATTCTTATCATACATACTATCTTGAGAATGAGATGAAAACTGAGCAAAAGTTGAGCTGTTCTTTGAACAAACAGTTAAAGTTGCATGACGCGATTTTGACTCGTCAGAATTTAGACTAGAAGACAAGATTGATTTAAGATTCAAAAAGACATTGATTTTCTTTAAAATAATGCTAAACATTTTAATGTCTTTGACATGAGCAGCATGATCAAAGCTTCAAGCTCTCAACTCAACTATGTCAAGTTGTATAAAAGATCGATTGAATTAATCTGCTTAAAAAACAACAAAAGTTCTAAAGAAAAAAGAATTTTGACACTTAATTTTTGATGAGTATTTTTTTTAAATGACTTGAAGAATACAACTAGAAGCTTCTTGTTTCAAATGAAAGACAAGATTGAATAAGATTTGTTTCTTGTGAACAAGCTGAATATTAATTGACTTCTCATGAGTGAACGAAGAGTTATATTACTTCTTATGAGCAGATGAGAAACTGAGTTACTTTTTACAAGCGAATTGAGAATTAAATTACTTCTTGTAAGCAAACTGAAAACTAAATTGCTTCTTTTGAGCAAATGAAAGACTAAATTGCTTCTTGCAAATAAACTGAAAACTGAGTTACTTCTTTCAAATGAATGAAAAATTAAATTACTTCTTACAAGCAAATTGAGTGCTGAATTGCTTTTTGTGAGTGATTCATGAACTGAGTTGCTTCTTGTGAGTGAATTGAGAGTGAGACTGAGAGAAAGCTACTTTGTTAACTTCAAACGAGAAATTTTCTTCTTGTTGATTAAGATCATAGATCTTAATGAAAAATGAGCAACAATAATCAAGACAAAAGAAGAAAGATAAAATGAGAATATTATGCTCAAAATTGACATCAATGACGTGATGATGAAGTCATGACAGACTCATGATGATGAAGTATTGACTTAATTCAATGACATAAAAGAATAGATTTTTGATGTGTTCATCAAGAATCATTGTGATTTCAATGACATGAATAATATCATTGATTAAAGCGACTTAATCATCAAATTCTTAAAGTCTGCAAAAGTGAATTAATTGATGCAAGAAAAAATGATGTTGTTACGCGAAGAATTTATTCATAAAGACATAAGCAGAGATTTCACTATCAATCAGAGCAAGAACAAGAACTTTAGATTAAGTTTGATGTAAAATATAAAATACTATCATGTGATTATCTTTGAATGTTGAATTGAATTTAAAGAGTTTCAAGACAAATTTAGCAGAAAACTTTTTATATGATTAAAGTGAGAGTGAAAAGATTGAGATTAATAGACAAGATGATATGTATACAGATTTCTGAGCGTGACTTAGCTCAAAGACTAAATCTTTCTTATGAACAGCAAGACTTCTTCATTTATACTGATGATGTCATTGTCATAAATGTTCATGATATGCAGAATGAAAAACTTCTTATTTGAGTATTCTTTAATGATTTTGCTTGAATGTTGCAACTTGCAATAGTAGTACAACTTTTATTTATTACAGATTTTCTTGATTTTAAAAATGATCAAAGTCTTATCTTGAATGATGATAATGACAAAGCTTAAATTCATTGATTCATTGAGAAATGAGAAATGAGAAAGAAAGAGATGAAGATACTGTCAAAATGACAGTTACAAAGATGATGATCTTTGAACTCAAAGAATTACTAGTCAATGCAGAGATGCTCTTGACTTTGATGAATGAAATGATGACAAAGATGAAGCAAGATTAATGATGCTTAAGCTGCTGAAACTCTTCATCAATGTCAAAGAATGCTTGAATTTATTGATGAAAGATAAATGATCGAGTTTCATCAAGATTTCATCAGAAGAAAATAATAATTTAAGTGAAATAATTGACATTGTGCTTCAAACAGTCAATCAACAAGAAATCTTTCATCAAAGAATGTTCTTTCTTTTGATAGAAAAGATTGTAATAGTCAACAAAGTTATTCATGTCTTGCTTCAGAATTTCGTGAAGATATAAATGAGCATCTTCTGTCTTAAAAGAATTATCACAGTAATAATGTAACTTGTGTCATCAATTTGCAAAGATGAAAATGATACAGAAATCATTGACTCGATATTGACTCATTAGATTGTGAATCTTCTTATTTATGATGAGTCGTGACTCAACATAAATGATCTTGACTTGATGAAAGAAATAATGATCATCGTTCACATTCATGCGCTGTATCAGACTCTGCTTTCATGCATTCAATCAATCTTTGTTTTTCTCATATTCAAATATGTCAAAAAGCTTCTTGAATCTAAAAGCAATGAAGACAGCGACAGAATTTGCAGAGAGATAAACAACAAAAGAAGATTAATTATTCAAGATTTGTGCAATGATCTGAATTATCATCACAAGAGATTGAGAATTCAATTTTATATAAATTGAAGAATTGAGAATGATGAATGAAAATGAGATGATGATATCATGTTGTTGAACTTGATTTTGAAGCTCTTGCATTACACGAAAGATCTCAACTGAATTTTTGATCATACTTTGAGCAAACTGTTTGACAGCATGCTCATCATCAATTAAAAGATTGTGAGATGACTTTATTTGAGTGAAAGAATAACTAAATGAGATTTCAATGTATGAAAATGTTGCAGAAAGTGTAAATCTTTTGTAATGTCAGAAACTAAGCTAGACTAAAGATACTATCAATATAAAAGACTGATATTATTATTACTTTGATAAAATTTAAATACAAGACAATACATCAAATAATGTACAAGATGAAAGACAAAGAGTAGACTGATCACGTCAAGTTGAATCATCGAGATCGAGTCAAGTTCTTGACTCATCAAGACTTGATTCAAGTCAGAATTCTTGACTTGAGTATTCAAGTTGAATCAAGATGTTCGATTTAAGTATTCAAGTCAAGTCAGAGAGTTGAAATCGAGTATTGACTTGAAATACTCAATTCGACTCGTCAAGACATGAAGATAGATAGATAAATATTCTATTATGACTCTCTATTATGACTTTCTATCATGATTCTCTATCAAATAGTCTTCATGTTTCTCTATCATAGCTTTTCTTCATGAGTTCTCTTCATGACTTTCTATCAAACAGTCTTCATAGTTTCTCGTCATGACTTTCTATCATAGCTCTCTATCATAGTTCTTTATCAAAGCTCTCTATCAAACGATCTTCATGTTTCTCATTATGTTTCTCTTCATGTTTTTCTTCATGTTTTTCTTCATGTTTTTCTTCATGTTTCTTTTTATGACTTTCTATCAAAAAGATAATGCAAAAAGATAATGCAAAGGCGAAAAATCGAAAAAAATTCTATATTTAGCTCTCTTGACGTCATATTCGATTGCTTGATGAATCAAGTCGAGTCAGCGAGTTCTGACTCGACTCGAGATCAATATCGAGTCGAGTCATGAGATTCAACTTGAATATTCAAGTCGAGTCAGAAGATTCGACTTGAGTACTCGAGTTGAGTCAGAATGTAAATATGAAAACTCGACTTGATGATCAGTTTAACAAAGAGGGAAAGAAAAAAATGAAAATTCAACTTTTATATACATGAATTAAACAGAATCAAGACTAGACAGTAATTTTGCTGACTTAAGATTGCAGAAGTTTATGCACATGACTGAAATAATTGAAACAAAATTGTTGAGATTAAATTAAGATGATGATGACTAAATTAATGACTTGATTCATTGAATTGCAAAACAGATTCAATGAATCAAGATTATTTAAGATATTGATGATTTATGTTCTAAATTGAGTTGATGATCTGACATCATGACAGCTTAACTAGATGATCAAACAGCGAATGAAAGCTTACATTGAAGTGATCAACTTTTACAATACACAGATTGCTCATTTAGTCTGACTAACTAAATAATCAAACAGCAAATGAAAGCTCACGTTGAAGTAATCAGCTTTTACAATACACAGATCACTCATTTAATCTGACTAACTAAATGATTAAACAGCAAATGAAAGCTCACGTCGAAATGATCAACTTTTACAATACATAGATCATTCATTTAATCTGACTAACTAAATGATCAAACAGCAAATGAAAGCTTATGTCAAAGTGATCAGCTTTTACATACACAGATCAAGCATTGCATCATGATGCTTATAAACAACTCAAAGCTCATCTAGTTTGCTCAACTAAATGATCAAACAGTAAATGAAAGCTCATGTTGAAGTGATCAACTTTCACAACACATCAATTGCTCATTTAGCGCGCTCAGCTAAATGATCAAACAGCAAATTCAAAAGCTTATGTTGAAGTGATCAACTTTGATAATTTCAATTTGATTATATGATTACTTGATTATATAAACATGTTACATGCTCATATGTGCACTCTAACAATCTGACTGCTCAATGAAAAGATATACAGCAGCGATTATGACTAGATTACATGTAATTTAGCATATACACAGCGCTTCAATTCTACTATTTAAATAAATAGCATTGTGTTTCATAGTTTTAAACTGCATAAGCACGTAAAACTTGAAAAAAAAAATTCATTCTGTGTCTGCTTAGAATATTACATTGTCATATTACTTTTATAAATCTCATCTATTCATTTAGTAAACTTGATCATTACATTTATGTAATAATCAACTATCACAAGAATCAAGTTATACATGACTTCTTTTCATTTACTAAATGATAAATTTATTATGAAATTCATAGTTATTTTTTTTCAGAAATCTGTGAATTGAAGTAATGATTTCAACTTATCATATAATAAATGATGTTTTATTTTTATTCTTTGACAAATATCATAAGTATTTATATACTTTTTGACATTCTTGATCATACTTTTTCAGTAATACTTGCAATTTAATAGCTCGCTGATCTTGTCAGCATCAAAATGACTTACTAATAAATCATCATGATGATGTTTCAATAACTCTTTTCTGATAGAAAAATCTTCTAAAACATACAATGATTCATTATATTCTATTATTTCTTGACTATTTAATGTTTAAGCTTCAACATCATTCTTTCATATATTCATCATTTCATTTGCTTTTAGCTTTACAGCAAATTCATTTTCTTGCTGTAAAATCTTGATGAGTTCAACTATGAATTTATTATTAAAGTCATATATCATTTCATGAATTATTAATACTTTGACAATTGCACATGAAATGAGTTGTTTGCAATCAACAGTTTCAGCAACAAAATTAAGCTGTTTCTTAACTATGTTATGATCTTTATGAATTGACATTTTGACATCTGTTCTTCTTAAAGTTGTTGATTCAAATTGAGAGATTTTATCTCTTAAGAAATGTACTTCATTTAAATGCATTTCTCACACTGTTAAAATCATAATTCTCAGCAACATACTTTTGATATGCATTACTGAACATGTATTTATGTTTTCACTGACATTGTGAATAAACATCTTCTTGACTTCATTAATCACTCATGTACAGTAGATTTTATCTTGCGATTTGCTTTCAACATGTTTTGCTGAATATCTTCTTTCACTAACATTGTGAATGAACATCTTCTTGATCTTATTTATCATTCATGTTCATCAATGAATTTCATCTTGCAGTCTGCTTTCAACATGTTCTGCTGAATATCTGTTCATATTTATACTGTGAATGAACATCTTCTCAACATCATTAATCACTTGTATACAATATAATTCTCTGATTGCTATGAATATAAAGCTATTTAAGCTTTCTATTCTAGTCAGCTTTTGTTGCAAAATGAGTAACAAATAATTTGCAGAAATGTTTTTATTCTTATAATTAAATCATTTCAATGATGCATTAATTGAGTTTGTCTTTTCTAATTTATGTGCTATTTCAAAGTTGCAGATTGATAATTTCATGATTTATTTAACTTTTTTTTCATTTAGTTCTTGAACATTCATAAAACTCTTCAAATTATTATGATCAGTCAAAACTTCAACAGTATGATAACTGTTTTTTACATAGTGTCATTAATATTTAAACATCGCTACTATGATTAAAAGCTTCTGATTATATATTTCATAATTTCTTTCAACATTTATCATTATTCTGACTCAGAATGCAATCAGATGTCACTGATTTTCATCATCTGACTGAGATAAAGTACTTGCAACTGCATAATTAAATGCATCAATCTTGATATATATATATCACTTTAAGTCAAAGTGTCTTAATATAAACATTTTCATAAAGACATCATGAATCTGATTAAATGCTTGTTTTGCTTTGTTCAATCATATAAATGAATTCATTTTCACATCTTTTACATTATTTCTCAGCAACTCTGTTAAAGACTTTGCTATCTGAAAGTAGTGATGTATAAAATGTTGATAGAAATTAATGAATCTCAGAAAAACTTATATTTCTTGATACATTTTTGATCTGAGTCACGTTTTGATGATGTTTATTCTACTTAGATTCATCAAAATACTTTCTGTGAATATGATAAATTTTAGAAAATTCACTTTAGTGATAAAGAATGCATACTTCTTTAAGCTAACATATAGCTTAAACTTTCTTAGTTTTTTCAGAATTTGCTTCACGTGATTTATGTGATCAATCTTCTCTACAAAGAAGATTAGAATGTCATTCAAATAAACAACATAAAAATCATTTAAAAGCTTTGTTAAGATTTTATTAATATGAGTCTGAAAGTTAATAAATACATTAATCAAATTAAATGACATGATCATATATTTAAAGTAATTATAATGAATATAAAACAACATTTTTCACTCATCTTCATGTTGAATTCTGAAATAATGATACACATTCTTCAGATTCAATTTAATGAACTGCTTAATTCAACTGAGTCTGTTTAAAGTTTCATTAACTAAAGACAGTAAATGATGATTTTTAATAATGATCTTATTCAGATTTTAATAGTTCATATATAAATGAAAATTATCATTCTTTTTGAAAATGAATAGAATAAATGTGTCAATTAAGCTGATGAAGTGCTTAATTCATTCTTTTGCTAAAATATCATTTAAATACTGTCTCAGAGTTGTTAACTCTGTGTTTGACAAATTATACAATGATTCATATAATGATTTTGCAATGATTTCGATTGCATGATCATGATTTTCATGCAAAGTCAATTTGTCTGCACTTTCTATCAAGAATAAATCTTTGTATTCTTTTAATTCAATGAGTAAAGTCTGTGTTTTAAGCATGTTTGTGATATAATTCATCACATTATTCATTGTTTTCACTTGATGTTCAATGATTAATTCTTTAATGATGTTGATCATGACAAAAGCATACATAGTAAACTCATTTTATAGAGCTTTCACAAAATCTTCTGCAATGAATAACTTAAATGCATGCTCATTTATATCAAAACATCATGTTTTTGCAATCATGTTTATTTGAATATGCTTGAATTGCATACTTGACATGCTCAAGATCAAGAAAGATTCTTTCTTGTCAATAGCATAAAAGATACTTATATCTTTTCTTTTTAGCTCATGAGAACAATCAGAATGCATTCTCTACTATTGATCAAAGTCATGCATTGAACGATTATGATTGCACATTTATACTAACAATCTATTTAACGTTTACATAACATAAGTCAAATCAAGAGCAGAATAGAATTATTTAATACAATCACACTTTATCTTCTCATTGTACACGTCTCTTTTTCATTACATATTTCTCTGCTCAATGAATAATAATCATTAAGCAAGAGAACACAGTTTTTGACATTATAATCATGAGCATCACGAGTGCAAAGAAAACATCTTTCATCTTCAAATCAAGAATTGAATTGAAACATCATTTGTATAGAATATTGTTAATGAAGAGCAGAGCAAAGACGATGTGTCATAATTAAACAGCACAGACACTCTCATCAAGAGTTTACTTGAGCATCACATGCTGAATAAAAGCTATAAATTCATTACTGATAATATAATGTCAATTTTATTGTTTCGATGATGTGAAATCATCATGTAGTCAATGAGAAATTTTCTTTCTCAAAGAGTTTTATTCATTTGATACATATAACATAGTTTCTTTCATGAGTCGAATTTAAATTGATGTCACAAGAATGTATGAATTCAAATCAAATCAAATCAAATCTTTTTATGTTTTAACTATTTATAAATCAGTAATGCATTTCATAAATGTCATAACAATAAATATTCTGATCATTCATTCAGATAGATTTTGAAAAATCAACGTTCAGTAATGACATACTCTGCTTGATGATGAAACATTAATTAATCATGTTCATCTTGATGTTAATATTCATGTAAATTTTTATTTCTGTCTTCTGATCTCTTTGAATTATATGCTCTTTATATATAAGAATCTTTATAAAGAGAACTTCTTGTTTTTTTCTTAATGATTTGAAGTGTTCATTGAAAGCTTGTCTTTTTTTGAAATCTTGAAATGATTCATATGTGATATCAAATCAATGAATATTCAATTTTAGACTGATTGTTGAATCGAGTTTTTATATTTACATTCTGACTCGACTCGAGTACTCAAGTCGAATCTCATGACTCGATATCAATCTCGAGTCGAGTCAGAACTCGCTGACTCGACTCGACTCATCAAGCAATTGAATATAACATCAAGAGAGCTAAATATAGAAATTTTTTTGATTTTTCGTCTTTGTATTATCTTTTTGCATTATCTTTTTGATAGAAAGTTATAAAGAGAAACATGAAGAGAAACATGAAGAGAAACATGAAGATCGTTTGATAGAAAGCTTTGATAGAAAACTATGATAGAGAGCTATGATAGAAAGTCATGACGAGAAACTATGAAGACTGTTTGATAGAGAGTCATGAAGAAAAGTCATGAAGAAAAGTCATAATAGAATATCTATCTATCTATCTTCATGTCTTGATGAGTCGAATCGAAAATTTCGAGTCGATACTCGATTTCAATTCTCTGACTCGACTTGAATATTCAAGTTGAACATCTCAACTTGACTCAAATACTTAAGTCAAGAATTCTGACTTGAATCGAGTCTTGATGAGTTGAAAACTCAACTCAATCTCGATGACTTGACTTGACGCGATCAGTTTACTCAATTTACATCAGATTTCTTTGATTTATTCTTAATCTTTTCATCTTTACAATCAATAAAGTAATAATTCTTTCAATTGCATATATAACACTTTATGTTGAACAAATTCTTGTTATAACATGATGAAGTATGTAAGCTTGTTTTTGATGAAGAATCAAGTTTAGTTGATCAATAAAATTTCTTTCACTTTAAATGAGTTTTCTTATTGACTTTGTCTTGATTATGCAAGTTCTCGTCTCAAGATCATTTCAACGACAAGACATGTTCTTTTTGCAAATTTGTTTTCAATCAAGCAATAAGATTGATCAATGTATCTCAAATGATAAAGATCAACTGAACATTAGTAATAATCATGTGCAGCTCAGATCTCAACTTAATGAATAAATGAGTTTACTTATGCTTATCACTATACAATAAAAGTTAATGTTTCAAAGTGTTTAAATAAACTGCAAATGTTCATATTATTCGATTTGAACGTTGCAATGCATTTACATATTGTTGAATCACATTTATGTCTTGATTCATCAAGTTTTCAATTATATTTAAAAGAAAGTTAATAAAATTGAATTACATCTGCTGAGCTGCAGACATAGTTTCTTCATGATTCAATCAAAGTTTCTTTGATTCATTCTTAAGATAAATCATGCAATACAAAATCTTTTTCTCATTTCTTTCAAAATGTTAAAAGATATTTTGAAACAAGATTTCAACATCATGAATTCACTTTCTATGTTTTTTGATGATTTTGTCATGATACTTCTTCAAAGACATGAATCTTCGCTTTTGCAAAATAATTTCATGAAGACTTTGTTTCATCTTCATTGATACTATGAAAATGATGTGTAAATCATTTAAATTCTTCATGAGAACTTAAGTGAAAGTTCAATAACTTCTTTTTATTGTTTAAATGACTTTCAAAATTTCAATCTTTGATTGAATAATTGTTAACTTTTGTTTCTTTTGCAATTCATCACATTGAAGCATTACTTGAATCAGCTGTTCATTAATGTTAAGAGAGAGTTCATCTTCTGCTTCTTTACTTTCTGATTTTATTATATAACATTCATTTTCTGATATAATGTTTTGCAAGATTAAGACATCATTGTTGTGATTCTGTTGCAATCACATTGTCGTTATTATGCTTGAATATCAAATCATTATCTTTAAGAAGAATTTGAAATAATTAAAACTGTAATAATTAAGTTTACTAAATAAATAAATGAAATCTATGAGAATGATATGACAATGTGATATTTTAAGCAGACACAGAATGAATATATATTATGATAGAGTTAATTATTGAGAAGTTCTTAATAACTTAAGAAAATCGATTAACTATAGAAAGTTTGTCAAGCATTGTCAAGTCAAACATGACATAACTTATGATATATTAAGTTGAAAATATAATGTGACTTAAATGATGTCTTGACAAAGTCACAGAGTCTCAAAGTTAACTCAGATCTGATTTTCAATTCAGTCTTTGATTTAATTATTATGTATCAATTTATCATGATAATTTTTTAACAACTCAGATTAACATTTTTGATTATGAAGTTTATTTCACAGAATAAATAGAAAATAATCATTATTCTTCTTACTATCATTCAATTTCATGATGTCAAATCTTCTTAATGATGCATTTGCAAAGTTTAATTTATCTCTGTGATACTTTATATTAAAGTCAAACGCAGTTAATTTCTCAGCTCAATGCAGCTGTTGTAAATTAAACTTCTTCATCATCATAAAGTAATGAAGATTATTGTGATTTATTATCACACATATGAATCACTTGCTATTCTGAAGATAGTATCATCAGTTCTTAAAATCAAGAACTATAACATACAGCTTCTTGTCATGCATGTCTCATCATACTTTAGCTTTTTTATTCTATCTATGCGTCGTTTTGAAAACAGCGATCTATCAAAGCATATGATATATCAAATTGATCGACAAGTTATAGAGCATAATCATACGATCAAAACAAGCTCTCATTCGACTCAATAACTTTACAGATGATTACGTTGCAAGTCAAAAATCGAAACTCGAAATTTTTTACGCTTACGCAAATCAAAATCGATGACGAAACGAAAGTTCATCAACGCAGAAGAAAGAATCATCAATTCAAACAGTAATTTGATTGATAAATCGAAGAGCAAACTCACATGAAAAGAACAAGTCATCAATCGACTTCAGAACAGCACAGAAGACTGAGTATTAATGCAAAAATCGAAATCAAACTTTTTTGTGCTTGAAGATTGCACAGAAAACAACGTTGTTTCAAAGAAGTACAGTGTTTCTGATTAAATCACTATCTGTTTTATCTTTTCTTGATGTGCAAGACAATAAGTCAAGATCAGTCGTTACTATTCTGAGCAAGATAAAATGACTACTTCGATACATGAGATATAAAGCAATTGTGTCAAGCATTTTCTATCAAAAAGAGTAATCTAGACTCTTGCAGACTAGATTTATATCATTTTCATCTGACATAAGTTGATAATAAAAGACAATTTATTGCAAATTTCGAAATAGAAATTGAGAAATCTCTACACTAAAGTTACTGTCTAAGTGAAACGCTCTGAGTAAGAGATTAAAGAGATATTTAAGTGATGTCAAGTGAATTTTTCAGAAGTTCGAAGCTTGAAACTCGAAAAAACTCTCTATGAAAAGAAATATAAAGAGTCGCTTCATGCGCTCTTCTTTTTCTCATTTCGCAGACATTAACGCGAAACTCAGCGAAAGTAATAGCTCAACGTCAGAATTCAAAACGTCAACATTAGAATTCAAAAAGTCAACGTTAAAGATTGAAATAAATCTATGAAATGAACTTAGCATGAGTTCATCAACAAGCAAACAACTGCAGAATGATATTGTCGATTTATTTTGCAGTCAACAAAAATCGCTCACATCAGCAAATAGAAAAACGTAATACATGTTTAGTTCACTTGATGCATTGATGTTAAATTCACATGCAAATGCACATAATGACAAAAATACAATCAATTTGCGAAATGCGAATTCGCAGCAAAAAGAGCAAACATGAGCGATTGTGAAATTCAAAGAAATGAAAAAGCGAAAAGCAATAAAAAGTTTGCAAAAAGAAGCTAGAATCAAAGTTAGTACTAGCAAGTGCTATGATGTCATCTTTAAAAAGATGCAGATAAAGAGACTGCGCGAAAGAATTGAATTTGCAGTCAATCAGCTAAGACAAGCACTATCAGAACAGAAAGAGACTATAAATCATAACTTAATCTACATTTGAAAAGCATGCAACGAAAGCATAGAAAACTCGATTCAGAAGTAAATTGATTGACTTCAAAGTCAAACAAACAACAAACTGAAGATCATTCTATAATTGATTCAACAAAATGCTGAAAACATCAAAAAGAAAATTAATGCAAAGCACATGACAGAGAATTCGCAAATCTCGCAGAAGATGCAAAGTTTGCAAACGTCGCAAGTCATGCAAAATTCGCAAAAATCAACGCAGAAGCTCACATATATGTAAAAAGCAGCTCAAGTCACAAGCGTAAATGCAAATGCAAACACAAATGCAAATGTGAATGCAAATGCAGACGAATGAAACCTGATCATCAAGAAATTCTTGTCAATCTCAAAAATGAGAACTGAACTTTAAAGACGATGAAAATGCGAGATTCGATGAATAACACATTGAAAAAGACGAAAATCGATCTAATAGTCATCATGATAGTCAAAACGCAAAAGAAAAACAACATTGCTTTGATGATCTTGAAAAAATACACAGCAGACGTCTTACTAGCGCAAAGAGCAATATGAGAGCATGTTTTTGATGTTAAAAGCATTAAGAAAGACGAGAAATGACACAAAATAGTCATACACAGTCTGAAAATCGAAATCTTCAACACAAAAACTGAAATAAAAAATCTAAAAACTGAATTAAAGTCGTACAATCTCGAATTGAAACTAATAATCAACTCTATATGATTATCGAAGAGCGAAAATCGATCACAAAACAGACATGCATCAATGATCTTAGCATTTAGAATCAAAGCAGAAGCACAAAGATATCTGAAAAAACGACTTTTAGCTGCAAGATTGACATATCAAACAGTCAAATATCGAGATTATCGATCAAATGATTAATGTCAAAAATGTCAAACATTCAAGCATTTGCAAAACAAATGCAACAGATCATCAAGATGCTTGTACTGCAAGCGAAATCATCAAATCTGAAATCATAAATGTCAATTATTTACATGCAAAGACAAGCAATCATGCAATCACATGATTTCTAAATGCTGCAACTGTCAAAATGCGCACTTTGCAAATAGTGTAATGTGCAAAACATATCAGACAGCTCAGTCTATTAGCTCACAAAACGATCATCTAGTCACGAAATTGTAATGAGTATTGCATTCGAAATGTCACAAAACAACGCAAATGACAAAAGCTTTGCAAACACGTTGAATATTTGAATTCTACAGCACAATTGCACAAGATCAACGTAAATTATGCATGCATGCATGAAATTTGCGAAAAACAAGACAGATGTTGTTATACTACAAGAATCATGAATGAAAGACGAAAATATAACAATTTTGCATTCATCGTTTATTTGCATCAAATCAAATGTTCAGAATACTCATGTCAAAGTATTGATATTTGTTGTGAAAAACGCAAAGAAATTTACATGCAGATCAAGATCAAACATAGTCAATAGCGAAAATATGCAAGCGATATTAATAGCGAACAATAAAATTCAGAGAGAAATTTTATTGTTCAATATTTACAACGAAAAGTCACAAAATGCAGATGATGAGTAATTATACATGATTGAGCGAGAATTAGCAAAAGTTATGCTAAATTTTGAGCAAAAAGTTATTATCATTGAAGACTTTAATGCACATCATAATTGATGAAACGTGTCATGATGAATTGATACATAAAGATTAAATCAGAGACTAGAATCAAAGATTGAGTCAAAGATCAGATCTGAGTTAACTCTGAAACTTTATGACTTTGTCAAGACATCATTTAGACTACGTCATATCTTTGACTTAATATGTCATGAGTTATGTCGTGCTTGACTTGACAATGCTTGACAAACTCTTTATAGTCAATTGATCATCTTGAGTTATCGAGAGCTTCTTAATAATTAGCTCTATCATAATATATATTCATTCTGTGTCTGCTTAGAATATCACATTGTCATATCATTCTTATAGATCTCATCTATTTATTTAGTAGACTTGATCATTACAGTTCTAATTATTTCAAACTCTTTTTAAAGATGATGATTTGATATTCAAGCATGATAACAGTAACGTAATTGCAACAGAATCAAAACGATGATATCTCAATCTTGTAAGACATCATATCAGAAAATGAACGTTGCATAATGAAATCAGAAAGCAAAGAAGCAAAAGATGAACTCTCTCTTGATATTAATGAACAGCTGACATGAGCAATGCTTTAACATGATGAACTGTGAAAGAAACAGAAGTTAACAGCTATTTGATCAAAGATTGAGACTCTGCAAGTCATTGAAACAACGAAGAGAAATCATCAAGTCTTCACTTAAGCTTTCATGAAGAATTTGAATGATCTATGCATCATTTTCATAATGTCAACAATGATGAAACAAAGTCATTATAAGATCATCTTGCAAAAGCGAAGATTCTCAATGCTTTTGAAGAAGTATCATGACAAAATCATAAAAGAACATAAAGAGTGAATTCGCGACATCAAAATCTCATTCTGAAATATTTCTTGATATTTTGAAAGTAATGAGAAAATTTTTTATATTGCATGATTTATCTGAAGAGTGAATCAAAGAAACTTTGATCATGAAGAGACTATGTCTGCAGTTCAGCAGATGTAATTTGATTTTATTGATTTTCTTCTGAATTTAATCGAAGATTCAATGAATCAAAACATAAACGTGACTCAGCAATACATGAATGCATTGCAACGTTCAGATCAGATGATACAAACGTTTGCAGCTCATCTGAGCATTTTGAAACATCAACTTTCATTGTATAGTGATGAGCATAAGCGAGCTCATTTATTCATCAAGTTGAGATTTGAGCTGCATGTGATTATTACTAATGTGCAGTCAATTTCTATCACATGAGATGTGTTAATTAATCTTGTCGCTTGATTGAAAACAAATTTGCAAAAAGAACATGTCTTGTCGTTGAAATGATCTTGAGACAAAGACTTGCATGATCGAGATAAAATCAATAAGAAGATTCATTCAAAGCAAAAGAAATCTTATTGATCAACTAAATTTGATTCTTCATCAAAGATAAGCTTACACACTTCATCATGTTAGAGCAAGAATTTGTTCAACATAACATGCTACATATGCAATTGAAAAAATCATTACTTTACTGATTGTAAAAACGAAAAGATCAAGAATAGATCAAAAGAATCTGATGTAAATTAAGTATTCATCGATTTGATATCACATATGAGTCATTTTAAGATTTTGAAAAAAGACAAGCTTTTGATGAATGCTTCAAATCATTGAGAGAAAAACAAGAAGTTCTCTTCATAAAGATTCTTATATATAAAAAGCATGTAATTCAGAAAGATCAGAAGACAGAAACGAAGATTCACATGAATATCAACATTAACATGAACGTGATTAGTCAACGTTTCATCATTGAGCAAGATATGTCATTGTTGAACGTTGATCTCTCAAGATCTATCTGAATGAATGATTGAAGTGTTTATAATTAGAACGTCTATAAGATGTGTTATTGACTGAGAGACAGCTGAAACATAGAGAAAAAAGATATAAGTATCTTTTATGCTATTGACAAGAAGAAATCTTCTCTGATTTTGAGTATGTTGAGTATGCAATTCAAGCGTATTTGAATAGACATGATTACAAGAACATGATGTTTCAACGTGAATGAGCACGCATTTGAGTTGTTCTTCGCACAAGTATTTGCGAAAACTCTACAAGATAAGTCTACTGTGTATGCTCTTGTCATGATCAACGTTGTTGAAGAGTCAATCATTGAACATCAAGTGAAAGTAATGAATAATGCAACGAGTTGTATCACAAACGCGCTTGAAACGCAAACTTTACTCATTGAATTGAAAGAATACGAAGATGTATTCTTAACAGAAAGTGTTGACAAATTGCTCTTGCATGAAGATCATGATCATGCAATCAAAATCATTGCAAAATCATCATATGAATTGTTGTATAATCTGTCGAACACAGAGTTAGCGACTCTGAGACAGTATTTAGATTATGTTTTAGCAAAAGAATGAATTAAGCACTTCATCAGCTCAACTGACATGTCTATTCTATTCATTCTCAAAAAGAATGATAATCTTCATTTATGCATGAACTATTGAGATCTGAATAAAATCACTGTAAAAAATCGTCATTAACTGTCTTTAATTAGTGAAACTCTAAACAGACTCAGTAAAATCAAGCAGTTCACTAAGTTAAATCTGAAGAACATTTATCATCATTTCAAAATTCAATGTGAAGACAAGTGAAAAATGATATTTCATACTCGTTATGATCACTTCAAATATATGATCATGTTATTTGATTTAATCAATGCATCTGTCATCTTTCAGACTTATATTAATAAGATCTTGACAGAGCTTTTAAATGACTTTTGTATTGTTTATTTGAATGACATTCTAATCTTCTTTGTAAAGAAGACTGATCACGTAAATCACGTGAAGCAGATTCTGAAGAAACTAAGAAAGTTCAAGCTATATGCTAGCTTGAAGAAGTGTGCATTCTTCATCACTAAAGTGAACTTTCTAGAATTTGTTGTATTCACAGAGAGCATTTCAATGAATCTAAGTAAAGTAGACATCATCAAAACATGACTCAGATTAAAGATGTATTGAGAAATACAAGTTTTTCTGAGATTCATCAATTTCTATCGACGTTTTATACATCACTACTCTCAGATAGCAGAGTCTTTAACAGAACTGTTGAGAAATAGTCTAAAAGATGTAAAAATGAGTTCATTCATATGATTGAATGAAGCGAAACAAGCTTTTAATCAGCTTTGCGACGTCTTTATGAGAGCGTCTATTCTAAGACACTTTGACTCAAAGCGACATATACACATCAAGATCAACACATTCAATTATGCAGTCGCGAATATTTTGTCTCAGTCGAATGATGAAGATCAGTGACATTTGATTGCATTCTGATTCAGAATGATGATAGATGTTGAAAGAAATTATGAGACATATGATCAGAAGCTTCTAGTCGTAGTAGCGATGTTTAAACATTGATGACACTATGTGAAAGACAGTTATCATACTGTCAAAGTTCTGACTGATCATAATAATTTAAAGAGTTTTATGAATGTTTAAAAGCTAAACGAAAGACAAGTCAAATGAATCATGAAATTGTTGATCTGCAACTTTGAAATAGCATATAAATCAGAAAAGACAAACTCGATCAATGCATCATCAAGATGATTTGATGATAAGAATGAGAACATCTTTGCGAATTATTTGCTGCTCACTCTGCAGCGAAAGCTGACTAGAATAGAAAGCTTAAATAGCTTTATATTTGTAGCGATCAGAGAACTATACTGTATACAAATGATTAACGATGTCGAGAAGATGTTCATTCACAGTATAAGTATGAACAGATATTCAGCAGAACATGTCGAAAGCAGACTGCAAGATAAAACTCATTGATGAACATGAATGATTAATGATGTCAAGAAGATGTTCATTCACAGTGTCAATGAATGAAGATATTCAGCAGAACATGTCAAAAGCAGACTGCAAGATGAAATTCATTGATAAACACAAGTGATTAATGATGTCAAGAAAATATTCGTTCACAATGTCAGTGAACGAAGATATTCAGCGAAACATGTTAAAAGCAGATCATAAGATGAAATTTACTGTACACAAGTGATTAACAAAGTCGAGAAGATGTCTGTTTACAGTATCAGTGAAAACATGAGTACGTGTTTAGCAATGCATGTCAAAAGTATGCTGCTGAGAATCATGACTTTAGCAATGCAAGAAA
>JAABUP010005261.1_pt1 | contig 19935 bp, 25 predicted proteins | sample 5559201 | NCBI WGS metagenome assembly JAABUP01 (sample SAMN10711887, study PRJNA513373) | rock metagenome | isolation source: Antarctica rocks | place: Antarctica
ACGAGCAGCTCCTGTAGCATTCACTGCCTGCACAACGCTGCATGTCACATGATCAGTCATACATCAGTCAGTTTGACGCTGGCATTTCTGGATGTCAAATATGGCCCATAACCCAGAAATTGTGGGTTTCACAACTCACTGGTCTGATCTGCAGTGGTTTTCACTCAGCCTGCTAGTTGTAGTCACCTTGGCTTGATGCTGCATTCGGTTCCATGCAGGTACATTACACATGGCCAAATGGCAGAGGGTCCCTGCTGATGGGGGTACAACCCACCCGCCCCTCCTACTCCCGCCTGGTCGAGATGCTGAAGGCAGTGCCCAACACACGGGCCAGCCGAAGTTGGGTGGACAGAGTGCTGGACATCAACAACCTCAAAGGTACCTACAGACTGTGCAGTGATGCACACTGTGCGGTAAAATGTGCTGTACAGTAATACATACATACACACAGATGCCTCCATCTGTATGCTTCTTGACTACTTGATCAAGTGCAGATACTGAGACAGGAGCATTATCAACAACAGGTGCCTGTGTCTCAGTATGTCAAGTCTGTGCCTAAAATGCAGCCAGCCTTGGGTGGCAATCTAGTTGCAAGGCTGCACCAGAATGTTTGCAAGACTTTGCTGTGTGCAGGTGTCCCCCGAGATTCAAACTCCCCCCTCACTGGAGCCTCATACTCTGGGGGTCTGCCCGGTGATGAGAAGCGCAAAATGGCAGCACCAGAGGCTCGCAATGTTGCACCAATGACATCAGCAACAGCAGCAGCAGCTTCTGAAGCAGCACCAGCACTGGATGCAGCAGCTGCACCAGCAGCTACCAAGACGGTAAAGGGACCATCTTTGCGGCAAAGATTGCAGGTCAGTGTTGTTTGCACAATATGTTGTCAAGGCTTCTGGTTGTTTCTTTACATGCATTCATTACTTATGTTTGTACGAGTCAGGAATGCATGTCTGAAACTAGTACGTTAGGTCCTCATGCATCCAGACATGCAATGGGGTTGCAAGTCATGCACATGTAATTGCAGTATGCAGGTGGCTGTGGACTTGTTACTTGATTACTTCAGCTTGCAATGCAGTTTCTGTGTGACACTGCCTGCTGCGCTGCAATACTCTGGCAACAACTTTTGATGTAAGTGTTAGGCATGCAGTTCGACTGAGCTGGCTAATGCAGTGTCTGTCACAATGTCAGAGTGGCAATGCACATAGCTACATAGCAATCAACAAGCATTGCGCCCTTGAGATGAAACTCACCATCTAGCAATGTGCTTGTTCAGTATGTAGAATCCACGACATTCACGCAAATGGGTAGGTGTTTCTTATTCACAACTGCTGATCAACTGCAGGACGCTTTTGCTGAGCAGAAACAAGCTGCAGACTCACCTTCACATTCTGGTGTGGAACAGGGCACTGACACTGGCTCAAGTAGCAGTGGCAGAACTGATAGCAGCAGCAGTGGCAGCACCACTGATGACTTGGCAGATGGACACAGGAGTGCTGTAGATGCACAGCTGGGAGCCCTCAGCAGTCAAGCAGCTGGCACACTAAAAAGTGATGGTGTAGACAGCACGCCTTCGTTTGACCAGCAGCATCCCTTAGTTGCTTATGCTGTCAAACAGACTGCCAAAGCTCAAACAGCTGTCAATAAGTTGGATGGTGATCAGGCTGATGCAAGAGTGATGAGCATTGATGGTGATGATGATGGCATGCTAGATAGGTTTGGAAGTGTGGATATTATCACAGGCAAGCCAGTTCGAGACCTGAAGCTGGACCCTGTGTTGCAGTTGGTGAGATGGCGGGAATCTCTTTTTGGCAGCAGAGATTCTGTCTCTGAGAGCCTTGACAAAGAGGACATCAATGACTAATTTGCCAGAAGCATCAGCTACGGTTTTGAGAAGAATTCTTTTGGCCATAGAGCCCATGTGTGTCTGCTTTGTGTACTGTGTTGCCTGTTGCATTGTCTTTGACTGTACTGAAACTGCTCTTCAGATTGTACTGATCACTTAGTCATCATGCCTTGCAAGGCCACAATTGTGGCAATCGTACAAGCAACACTGTGACAGGTTGCTTTTTGTGCGGCAGATGGAACCTGCCTGGTCTGCAACGGTGTTTGCGACTGTCATGTATTTGAACAATAGCAACTGTCTCAAAGAAGTGAATGCACACATACATGCAAGCACATGAAACAACGCGCACATAGATCTAACATGAAGCACACTGTGCAAGGCAGGGCACAAATGACATGCTGCTCAAGCAGATCTTTGCGAATGTTGCAATAAGCAACCATGTGTGCAAACATTGTGGCAAAGCAGGAATGCAGTTGCATCACTTTCGGTTTCACCAAGCATGCAGGCTCTTGGCCATGGATGCTTTTGTGTGCATAGCCGCTGCAATACCATAAGCCATAATATGCATGTGTACCAGAGCTGAAATAGAAGGCAAATCGCTACGAGTGTCAGGAAGCTAATCTCCTGCACATTGGAATGTATAGCGAAATTTGATGCAGTACAGCAGACTTGTCAGTAGAGATAAGGGGAGAAACCAATAACCAGTATATACCTGCTCCCTTTAGAGAGAGTCCTGATGCGTACAGAGTCTGTGTTCTGGCTCTGTCCCTTAGTCAGTCTCAGCTGCATGTTAAGTCGACTCAAGTTGCAAAGTCCTGACTAATTTGCTCCTATCCACATGCATGATGCATCAGCCATGTCAGCAACGACATAACACATGTGAAATCTGTGCGCCGCTTGCGGGGCCACCTCATCGTCAAAAAAACATTCAAACTCACAACGCACAGCACAGATTTCACAGGAGACTTCAGCAGTAAGAAGCTCTCGACTGCTATTTGGCTAGTCTGTGACTGCATTTCAAACCCTCTTGTGTTGTCGCTCGACCTTGCTCGTTGTTCAGCCATGCTACTGCCGATGCCACTTGCCGCATCATGTGTTCGTGGCACCACTTTGTGTGGGAGTAAGGTGGCACTTTAACGTTGAATCTGAGTGCGTTGCTTTTCAAGTACAGGATGTCTGTGGACCCCCAAGCTCAAGTGTTGCTGGACCTCATGGCACAGAGGCCTCAGGTGCAACCTACAGACCTCCCGGTGGCCGAATATAGAGCTTACATCGAAAATCTATCAAGGTAGCAAAGCTTTCATGTTGCATAGCGACTGTCAGGAGCTGTGTTTGAGTAAGACTGAGCCTTTGAAAACAGTCAGAGTGACAAAGCTTGCTTGCGTGGTCCTCATGCCAGCATCCCAAAGTTCCTATGTTGTAGGCCTAGGACAGTGCCTGAGATTGCAGAAGTCAAGGATTTCCAACTTCCTGGTGCAGCAGGGCCTATGCGAGCCAGGATATACAACCCCACTCCAAATGCATCTGCTCCTCAGCCTGCACTGATCTACATCCATGGCGGCGGTTGGTGCCTCAGCAGTGTGGAGTCTCATGACTCCATTTGCAGAGCTCTTGCAAGCCAGGCAAACATTGTTGTCCTGTCTCTAGACTACAGACTTGCTCCAGAGCATGTCTTCCCAGCTGGTTTAGAAGACTGTTACGCAGCCACACAATGGATCGCCAAGCATGCACATGAGCTGAACCTAGACCCTGCAAGACTGGCAATGGGTGAGCAAACAGCCCTGTGCAGTTTGCATACTGCCTCTGCTCCCTCTGCTGCCCCTGCTCCAAGCATTGTAGTCTTTCTCTCTCCCTGATAGTGTATCATCTTTGGTGCCTGGCGCACAAGCAATGCATGAAAATGCTCCTTCACTGTCAGAGTGCATAACAGGGAAGCGTGCTTGTTGTTAGCTGATGATGTTCAACGCTGGCTGGTCCAATGTCTCACAGTGCTTTGTCAGCAGCACAATCCTATATTTCATGCCTGACTTCATGACAAGCACCCTTTTGATGTCATTGAGCTTGCATTTCTGCAGGTGGTGATTCAGCTGGTGGCAATTTGACAGCAGCCAATTTGCTGCTGACACATGAGCGCAAGGGTGCTCCAATTGCCTTTCAGCTGCTGGTGTACCCGGCTGTTCACACACTTGCAAGCAACCAGTCACGGCAGCAGTTTGCTGAAGGCTTTGCACTTGACAAGACTCTGAGCAACTGGATGTTCCAGAGCTATGTTGGCAGCAATAACAAGACTGCACTCACAGACCCGCGTGTATCGCCTTTGTTAGCTGAAGATTTGAGCTTCATGCCTCCTGCGTTTGTCTTGACAGCATCACATGATCCGCTAAGGGATGAGGGCAAGGCATATGCAGAGCGCTTGCAACAGGAAGGTGTCAAGTGTTTGTACAAATGCTATGAAGGCATGCTGCATGGCTTCTTGAATCACACTTACCTGCTGCCACTAGATGTTGGAGATCAGGCTATTTCTGAGTGCGCCAGGCATTTGAGGGATGCTTTGCACACCACTAATGGCAAACTCTGACCAGCGTTGATCATAGTGATCGAATTTGTTCGTTTGCACGTGTAAAGTTCCTTCCTATTTGTTTTTTCCAAGTTTCCGTTGCAAGGCCAATGCAGTGGCTACCAACATCATCGTTTGCATGTGTACATCGGATGGCGGCGCAGATATCGAGGTCAGCATGTGCTTTACATTCCCTTGACTGTGTTGCTATCATGACAAACATGAAGGTTTGCAGCATTGTAACTGCTAAAAATTTTCAGTTCATGTGCAGTCATCGAGGGCTGAGGTACAACATAACGAAATCGAGCTGATGCTGGCTCCTTATGTACAGTTGGTATAATATGCAATGATCGTACCAGTGTAACAGACAAACAGCTCAGAAGACAGTGAGGCCTATCGCCACGGTATTGATGATGTTTTACCAAGAGAGATGTACGTGACTGCGGCTGCTTTTGGAGAGGGAAGTTACTTCTGACCCATTGGCATGCATGTTGGTGCTACTGTGAAGCCATTGACTGTTGCAAAACTCCACTTCATGAAGCCCTGCACACCATGACCAATGATGCCAATTCAAATTCTTGTACGTTACACAACCTTGTATGCACCTTTGTGTGCACTTCTGTACCAAATGCGCAAGCCATAGCATCAAACTTACTCTTCATTGAGTTTATGCTTTGCGTGCAAGAAGGCGGCTTTTATAACTACAACAATGCCCAAAGCATACGCAAGCTGTTGCCCATGCAGGTCTCCATCTTGTTGCAGTACCCCATCCCACTGATGTCTGGTCTCAGTGTTGAATCTGTGCATGTGCACATCATTCAGCAGGGTGCAACTCACGTCTGTCCAACAGTATCACATGCGTGTGGTAGTTCTTTTAGTGAGGTTACAGCTCACCTAGAAGGTGCCTGAGTCTTTCGCCTGTTATGCCTGACTGGACCTCTGTCAGGTGAGCTGCTAGCTGCTCTCTTATGTCCCTTACCACCCCTGCCGGTGAGTGCTTCCTTACTGCCCCTGCCTCTGCCCCTTCCCCTGGCTGCTACTGAGGAGGCCCTGGCGACAGTCTTGCCCCCCTTGGCACGCTTCACACTCACACCTTCTCTGCCTGGGCGGGGTGCTGAAGCATGGTGGGGGGCCCCTGCAACAGAACCACCACGCATGTCATTACTCAAACAAGAGATGCATCTGGAGCAAAGCAATAGCAAAGCAATATAGTGTCAAGAGGCCTTAATGTCTTGTTGTAGAGGTCAAAACCTTTCTCACAAAATACTTTCGACATCTTTGCTTTTTTTACTAAACATTGTGGGAAGCGCACCTTGGTCTGTGCCACTCACTGCATCATCGTCTGAGTCCGACCCTTCTTCCGCCTCATGTGCCTCCAGCTCAGGGCCCAGGGCACCAAGCAGCTGATCCATTCCAGTGTTCCCTGTATGCTCCTATATGTCATACACAACAACCTCTTCATTTCTGCAGCACAGATCTGAATCACACCTTTCCATAAATGGGCCTCTCAAAACAGGTGCAATGCCAATTCTCTGGATTGCTGTGAGAGATTGGCGTGTTCCTGCATTGCTGCCTCAGGAGGCTCCCATTGTACTTGCTAATAGGTCACAACCTCTGATACCACACTTGATACGTTATCCTATATCATGATTGTCATTAGAGTGTAATTTGCTAATGCGCTGACACTTGATAAATTGTCAACCTGCTATGTCCTATATCATGTCAGGCGGTCCTCTGAGATCATGATCTCTCTACACTTCTAAGCGAGACTCCCAGGTGAAACCAACCTGATGTAGTCTAGCAGCCCTGGCAAATTGTCTCCTCTGAGATCATGATCTTTCTACACTTCTAAGGGAAACTCCCAGGTCTTGGAAACCAACCTGATGTAATCTAGCAGCGCTGGCAAATTGTCTGCCAGCAGAGGGACCCCCAGCGCGATCCCCAGACCGCCGCTTCTGTGGAACAGAATCCCAGACCACCCGGCTGCCCTTCTTTGGGGTGCCCCCCTTGCGCCCTTTGGCTGCTGCCGCCTTGCCTTTGTTGCCCTTCGCGGCTTTGCCCTTCGGTTTGGGTGCCAGGGAGGTGACGCTGGAGGCTTTGGCCAGCTGCTGCTCTGCCTGGCGGGCTGCAGAAGGCATCCTTGGCCGGAAATCCTGCACATAAAAATAACAATAATGACCATTGGCCACACTGCCTTGTTTGTCCAGCTGTCTGTGCTGAGCAGATGGGGCAAAAGATTCAGGCGGTTTGGTGATACTGTAAAAAACATGTTGCAGACCAAGCAGCAAGACCAAAACTCTGTTTGATGAAAGCATCAGCTTGACTGGCAGAGATTGAGTTCCACATCAAGCATACTCTCATGTGTCTCCTGTTGGTGCATGTTGGCTCACAGGACTGGAGTTCAGGCACACCTAGTAGATACCTGGCAAGAAGGATTAGCTGAGTGCCTGTAAATTATTATTACTTATTTATTATGATTATTGTTATTTATTATCGAGCATACCTTTGATGGCCTGCCAATTGGAGACTTCTTGACAAACTGACACTGCAGAACATTGCGCTTGGACTCCTGCATGAGACTCTTGTGCCGGTACACCTCAGCAGCAAAGACTTCCAAGCCGGCGAACTTCCTCTTCTTGGGCTTCTTCTTCTTCAATGGAAAGGTGGGAAGCACAGCGTCCTCAGCAATGATGTCAATGGCGTTCTTGGGCTGTGGCGCCAGCTTGCTAAATGTGAAATGCTCCACATTCAGCGGTGGCCGCAGTGCTGGCCGCGGCTGGGCCAGCTGTGGCGCAGCTGCAGCATACCGCTGTGCAGCTGTGGCAGCATACCGCTGCTGTGCCGTTGCAGCTGTGGAATACTGGGCCTGGGACTGTGCACTGTATGCTGGCGGTGGCTGCAGCTGTGGCTTGTACCCGGGCTGGCTCTGTGCCACATATGGCAGCTGCGAGGGTGCAATGTAGGGTGTGTGCGTCTGAACACTGTATGGCGGCTGCGACAAGGAGACATACTGTGACTGTGGCAGAGCGCCTAGGGCTTGTGACTGCGCAGCATAGGGTCTGGGCTGGGCATTGAAAGGCGGCTGCACCTGAGCACGTGCACGATACAGTGCTTGTGCCTCTGCACTGTATGCAGTTGGGCCCGGAGCACTGTAGGAGGTGGCCACCGCTGGCTGCGGCACTGGTCTGCCTGGAAGAGCAGTGCTGATAGGTGCTGGCGCTGCGAGGCCTGCACCAGATGGAAGGTGGCCAGGCGGGTTGGCTGAGGTGGCCACAGCTGTGGGCAAGCTCGCCCGAAGGCCCTGCCTGGCGAAGGCCTGGTGGGAAGCAATGTGAGGGTGAGAACCCTGGAGGTGGCCACCTGCGCTACCAGCTGTGGCCACAGCTGTGGCAGGTGGAGGTGCGCCTGTGGCAGCAGGTGGGGCCATGCTGGAAGCTGCAGCCAAGGTTACAGCGCCAAAGCCTGGTGCTGACTCAGCTGCTCTGGCAGAAGCGCCAAAATTGGCGTCGATTCCCGAAGTAATCAACGGCCTGTTGGAGATTGCAGCGGATGCTGGCAGTGTAAAGCCAGATGAAGGGGTGGTTGATGGGCCGGCCAAGTTTGAGCCATCTGCAACTGCTGGAGCACCTGCAAGAAGAGTCATGAAGTGGTGATCTTTACTGGCCATTTATCATACTGAGACAATCCATACAGAAATGAAAGGAAAGGCTGCGCCTTTTAGCATTGTGAATGAAACAGCCCAAGGGTATGTTGGGCTTCTCTGTGGGGCACCACGCAACAGCAGCTCACGATACTAGTCCTATCTGAACCCTGCCTTTATTGTCTCCAAATCCAAGCACACCGTGATCAGGGGCAATGTGACAGGCAGACAAACACTTCTGCCCCTGCATTGTTTTTTGTCATGATACTCCTTGTGCACGGCACAGAACTGATGCAAAGAACATCAGCAGTCTCAACACATGCACTTTCAGCTGAAGCCCAGAGCCCAATCCATGAGTTCCTGACAGCAAACAAGCAGCTTCTTGGTGAGTTCACCGACCACGTGAGCTCATGAAGAGTCAGCTTTCAGAACCAGTCAAGCCTAATGAAGCCTCACCAGCGTTGGCAGAGCCCTGTTGCAGCAGTGATGAAACCACACGGGAGTCAGCTTTCAGAACCAACTAAGCCTAATGAAGCCTCACCAGCATTGACAGAGCCCTGCTGCAGCAGAGGTGACTGTTGTGACTTGGCCATTGCACGGCTAGCTTGGAAGGCCGCAGCTGCCCTGGCTGCCGCAGCTGTGGTGGCTGCCTGGTGACCCACAGAGGGGTTCGGCGGCCTGAGGTTAGCAGTGGCGGCCAGACCGGCGGCCAAGCCTACCTGCCAGGCAGTGTTTGAGCTGCGTGGCAGGGTGCTGGGGAGCATCCCAGGGACTATGGTATGAGCGTTAGTCAACCCACGTGACTGCATGAACAGGCGGTGTGGTCAGCACGTGCTAGAAAAGAACTAAAGAAAAGAAAAGACTACAACCAAGTGGTATACCAGGCTGCCCAGGTTCAGCACGTGCTACATTGCATATGGTAGGCAGCAAGCCGGTGATGCGTGCAGATGTCATGCATTGCTGTTGCATCTCACATACTGCCTGTGTGAGCAATGGTATGCAAGAGTCACAATGTAGTCTGCATGATAAAGTGAGGCACTGCTGTATGACCAGAGCGGAGCAGCTGCTACATTCAAAACCAGCTATAGAATAGTTGCGGCAGTGTGCAAGCTGCAGTCAAGCCATGACAAGACAGCAGACACAGAGTGGTGGGTCACAGTGTGCATTGCAACTTCATACAAGAGCTGATGCCCCCTTCACAGAGTAAGGCTGAAGCCCTCGGCAGGAACGTAAAATTTAAACCGGCAACCATCAAGGTAGGCCATGTAGAATAGGCCATTCACGACTAAAACAAATTTCAAAAATAAAAAATGCAACTTCAAAAATCAAAATTGCAGCTGCATGTTTCACCTGCAATGCCTGCATGTTCATTTCCATTGCCATGGAGGCTTGGGCTGCCAGCTGTGGTGGCTGCTGAGCCCTGCTGGCGGTTGGGGTCACTTGGGCTCCAGCAGGCAGGGAGGGGTGAGCATGGGGGGTGGGTTGGGCTTGAGCAGGCGCCCCTCTGTAGGGAGGCTTTGCATGAGGCCAGGGGATCTGTATGCAAGCAGCTTCTGAGACACCATCTTTGAATGCATGCAATTGTACAAGCTGCTGCTACAAGCAGCCTCTGAGCCAGAATCTTTGGTCGCCAAAGCATCTGTACAAGCTGCTGCACAAGAATGCAACAACGCGATGATTTGCTGCACAAGCATGCAACAGCGCAATAATTTGCTGGACATGGTGCAGACACATGAACACTGTACAAAATTCTAATGCTGAGCAATTCAAAAGGATGATCTGCTGCCTGTGCAGAACTCAGGTAGGTGTTGTGTCACTCTGAGTTGCCTGCCACACATGCACGCACAGTCAGACATTTTGGCTTGATAGACAATGGACTCACCTGAGAAGAACTCTGGCCCAAGCTTTGGTAGGCGATGCCGGTCTCTGGGGCTGTTGCGTGTAGCCCTTGGGGCCTGTAGCTAGGACTCAGGGGGTTGCCAGAGGGCTGCGGCCCCAAGGGTTTGCTTGAGCTAGGGTTTGGGACAGAAATAGACAAACCTGGGCCTGAGAAGTGAGACCCGGGTGCAAGTGGCATGCTGGATCTTGGATACATAGGGTTTGAGCCGGCAGCAAACCCTGGCACTGTATTAGGGTTTGCAGCTGAGGAAGAAGGGGCAAAGCTGGCGTTGGCAGGAGTTCCAGCTCTGGAGCTAGGGTTTGGTGAAGTTCTGAATGGCGCAGGGCCAGATGGCAGAGCAAAGTTAGGGTTGAGAAAGGGTCGAGACCCCTGCATGGACCCATACCTCGAGCTGTCAGCAAGTTGTTGTGCTGGAGCTGGCATGCTGGAATCACTCAACCGTAGAGAGCCTGGGGCTGCCTGAGAAGATGCAGAAGTAGCTGCTTGAGCAGCTTCAGTACTGCCTTGTGCAGAAGTCATGCCTGGACATGACTGATGCATTGCAGTCATCATGGCCGTGCCATTCAGCCGCTGCTGCTGCTGAGTCATAAACATAGCTTGGGAAGCTGCCTGGGAAGCTGACGGGGCTTGAAGGTGCTCTGCCCCTGATGAGCCTGCCCTTACTGAGCCTGTTCCTGCCATGCCGACTAGAACGGCCCCAGCTTTGGAGGCTGCTGGGGCTGTAGGCAGCTGCCCTGCAGGGCTGTTGGCACGAGGTGTTGGATGCATGCCCCCTGCACTTGCATGACGACCGTCATCATGTGCGAAGCCTGAAGAGGGCCGACCCAGAGAGCTGCCAGATTCAGCAATTGCGCTAGCAGCTGCTGCGTTGGCACGAGCAGCTGCTGCAATAGCGCTGGAAGCTGTCATTGACTTGGTGGGTAACACCAACCCAGCAGCTGCGTTGGCAGCTTCCGGCCTTCTTCCCACAGCTGTGGGCAGGCCGCCAGCTGTGGCCAGGCCTGATGAAGATCTTCCATTGTTGAATCCAGGCACTGCAGCTTGTGGCTTTATGCTAACAGCACTGTCAGAATTAGCATTGCCAGCGTCTAAAGCAGGTCGGGTTGAAGATGAAGTGTTTGCCCACACAGGAGGATTGGGGTACCCCTGTGAACCAGAGGATAGCCCTGGGGCCCCACCCCTGTGGGTACTGATCTTTGGGACAGCAGCGATACCAGGGACTGCAGCCCCTGAAGATGCAGTCCCAGGGACAGCACCTTGGGACATGCTGTTGATGGCCTGCTGGCCATTGCTGCCAGTCAGAGCTGTCTTGCTTGTAGGCAAAGACTGCAGTTCCTGACTGGCAGGCTGTGTGGCAAAAGGAGATGAGCTGACTGGAGTCGGCAAAGCCTGGCTGGGCTTGAGGCCAGGATCAGTGGGGGGTGTGGCATGGGTGGTGCTGAAAGGCAGGGTGTGGGGGTCAGTGGGGGTGTTGGATGGGGTAGGCAAGCTGGCAAGCTGTGCATCAGCCTGCTGAGAAACCTGCAGATAGACATGTGGAGCATTGAGGCTGTCTGCACAAACCATAATGCCAAGGCATTCCAAGGCATTAGATTGTGGAATGTTTCTGACTTACCCTCAGCACACACAAGGATTGATTGCAAAACATATGAATAAGCAAGATCAATAGTGTGGGAAGTCGACACACAAACTATTCATGTAACAACAAAAAAAAGACAATACAGTCAGGTATGGTCTGTGTTGGGGACGTGTGTTGCCCATGCAGTCTGCCACCAGCAGGGGAGCCAAAGTCTTGCAGCACATCCAAAGCAGAATCTTGGATATTGACATTGCAGCGCAGCATCAGCTTTGCAACTGCAGAGTCAGCAACTCACAGCACACTTCATTGACTTGCTCGAGCATGCACTGGTGACAAAGCAGAAGACCAAAATCGAGCTGGTGCACCCTCAATACTGCACAGGGAACCTAGCAAGTGTGTCTCACCTTGACATCAGTGACCAATGTGGGGGATGATTCAGGATCAAAGTCAGGACCCAGTCTGGCAACATCTTGCACCTGCTGATGACCACTGTTTGCTGGCGCCGAAACAGCACCAGTTTTGGCGGGAACTATTGGCTGATGTGGCTTGCCTGGCGATGATGGTGGGGTGTTCCTGCCAATTTCCTGTGAAGTAGAAGCAAGCTTGGAACCTTCTTGCTGAGCAGCCTTGCTGACATTAGCTTCTGCTGGTGCAGCAGCAGAAAGGTTGACGCTGGGCAGACCAGCCCTTGCAGGCTGGTCAGCTTCACCAGGGCCGTGCGGAACAGCCCCTGCAGGCCGGTCAGCTTCACCAGGGCCATGCGGAACAGCCCCTGCAGCAGAGGCAATCTGCTTGCTAGCTGTGCCTGCTGGCTGCTCCAGCTGAGAGGAAGCTGCTCCAGCAGGTGCAGGAGCAGGTGCTCCCTGTTGCAACACAGGTTGGCCAGCAGCAGAGGTCTGAGCGGCATTGGAAGCTGCCTGGGCTGATAAGAGAGTTGAGCTTGCAGCTGGTGCAGCAGGTGAGTGTCCAGCAGACACGCATCTGTCAGCTGCTGCTGCTGCTGCTGCTGCTGACTGATCTGTAGTACCTACAGCAACTGTGGTAGCTGCTGCTGATGGCTGTGCCTTGCTGCCTGCAGCACCAGGAGGCACAGCTCCCTTGCTTGCTGCTGAGCCTCCATTTGAATGTGGCAGCGCATCAGGCTTAGCAGCAGCAGAGGCAACAGCTGGCGTAGCTTGCACAGCTTCTGCTGGCTTTTCAGCACTGCCAGAAGCAGTTTCCTGCTGGCTGCCGGCGTTTTCAGATGGAGCGCCGAAGCTTTTTGGCGCCAGATTTGTGGCTGCTGCCTCTGGTGCTTCAGCACGCTTTGCACGCTTTGGTGCTTTGCCTGTGGCTGCTGCTGCTGCTGAGGCAGCTGCAGGCAAGGGCTCTTTGGCTGCAGGAGCCCTAAGGCTTGACTGACCGGCCTGCTGGGCTTCTGCTGATAGGAAGGGAGTAGCAGCTGGCAGATCTGCACACACAATTGGCAAAATTATTGAGTTTAGTAAGTTGGAACTTCCTGGGATTAGATGTAGCCACAGGCTTGCAGGAATGTAAACGTTGTCAGGGAGCAGATGCGCCACTGACAGCATGCCTGTAGTAATAATGATAATAACTAAATAAGGCTTTTTCCAGCTCATGATGAGCTAGGCACGTGTGGGACAAGTCTGTACCCCAACTGCAGAGTGACAGATGCCTACCATGTAGGACACCAAATTTAACCAGGCATCAGCCCCATAACAAGTGAGCAGACATGCAGACAGGTATCAAGCAGTGTCATGTGCTGCATGCATGTTGTCAACGAACAGCAAGACACGCAAGTGTATTGCAGCATACCACACCTTTGGACTTTGGTCCTGTAGAGCGCATCTGCCTTGCCAAAAGCCTCCTATCCCTCTCTGACTCAGCAGTACTCCCATTAGCACCCAACTGCCCAGCAGGCACCTTTTCCTGAGCATGAGCCTCAGCTGCTGAAGTGTCTTCCACCTTGATCAGCGCACCAGAAGGCTGAGCAACACCTCTCTGTGCGTGTGAGCGTGTCTTGCCTGCCGTCGGCTGGATAGCTGCAGCCTTGGCCCCTGGCTGATCCTGCCCTTCTGGAAGATGGGGATGCCCTGGACCCATCCCCGGTTGCTTGTCCAGGTCAGCGCCGGCACCACCGCAGACCACAGCTGTGGCAGGAGGATTGGCCGCCTCCATGCTGCCATCTATGCGCCTCTCCTCTGACGCCCTTGTGACTAATAAGGCTGACTCAGTTGTGGCAACCTGCTTGTCTCCACCAGTCTTTGCGCCGCGCTGAGGAGCACGCCGTCTGCTCCTGACAGGAGCCTGATTGCTGTCTTTGTTGTGGCTTGCAACCTGACCGCCGGCATCAGTGGGGTGAGATGCAAGCGGGGCATTCACTGACTGGTCATCTGCTACAGATGCGGCCAGAGAGGACTCAGGTGCAGCAGCAGGAGCAGGAGCAGCAGCAGCAGCAGGAGTAGTAGCAGCAGCAGAGGTAGCAGCAGGAGCAGCAGGAGTAGAAGCAGCAGCGGCAGGAGTAGTAGCAGCATCAGCAGCAGCAGCTGCGTCCAGATGAGACTCTGCAAGCTTGCGCTTCCTGGTGCTGACCTTGCCTGTAGAGACTGACAGGCTTGCAGATCTGTCTCTTTGCAATGCCTGCATATTCAACAAAAAGGAAAATCAACCAAGCGGGAAATCAGAAATTGGAACATCAAAACAAGGACTGCTATCAAGACAAGAACACCACAGATGACCGCCGCGGATGTTTGAGTCAACACACAAGCAGGTGCAGCAACAACCAATGAAACACACATGTTGGAACACACTTTGACAAACACTTTGAAGCGCTTGTGGTATTGACACTACCAAGGTGCTGCCTGTCAGCGAAGGGCAAAGTGCAGATGCAAGACCGAGTTGGTGTTGGATGATTCTGAAGAGCCTACATGATGGATTTTGATCATCCTGAGGAGCCTACATGATGGATGGGTGCAGACTATCTCGTTCAGTCAATACTTTGTATTGCAGAGACACAGCAAGGAGTATCACAGCCTATGTCAATGCAACCAAGCCATGTTTGCTCAACCTTCTGCATGAACATGTGTCTTCAGGGTTGTGAGCTACATGCACATTCTGATACGCATGTGCTGTAGCGTAGGAGCTGTGAGTGCGTGCATACCTGCAGCTCCCTGTGAGCTCTTGTAGCCTTGGCCTGTGTGGAGGAGCCCTTGCCACCTGGACAGACGCACACACACTGATACGCATGAATCACTGATACTGTTCGCAGTGCAGACGATGTTGTTGCAAGATGCATCTGCAAGGTGACAGCAAGCTACAGGAAGTTGCTGTTAGCAAAGGTCGTGCTTGCTATTTCTTCTCAGCATAGCAGCAATTAACTGAAACAGGCTCTGCAAGGCAGCATACAGCGTCCTCTGGTACATGTCTGTCTGTTGTTGATTCTGGCAAAGCAGGTCACAGCAGCTTACCAGGAGGCTGCATGAAGCTGCTGCCAAAGACTGCTTGAGCACCTGAGAGCGTGAATCCCTGACCCAGCATGTCCATCAGACCCTTGCGCTTCCTGAAACAAGCAACAAATGACCGCTTGGAATCATGACTTGTGCCTGAAAATATGCATGCTTTGTGATTGCCTCCACTCTCTGATTGCCTCCCATCTTTGTGCTGACAGCAGCTCTGTCGCATGTCTGCCACAAGCTGGAGCAACCTGATGACACATGTGACTCTGGAGCGATCACCTCTCAAGCTTGATGAGCCAAATGGCTGGGTGCCAGCAGCAGTGACAGCAAGGACAGCACTAGCTATGGTGGAGACAGCAAAGACAGTAAGGACAGCACTAGCTGTGGTGGAGACAGCAATTATAGAAAGGACAGCACTAGCTATGGTGGAGACATCGATAACAAGGTTGAGACCCTTACTCTTCATCAGCCAAGGCGGCCACAAAGTCATCCTGGTTCATGGCTGTCAGCACCTTCATCTCATCTCTGTAGGTGGACATGTCAAAGTTGGTGGCCGCCTTCTGCCCCTCATGCAGGCTCTTGTTGATTGCTGCTCGGTCGTATGCCTTGGCGGCGAGCTGCTCACTGAGGAAGAAGCCAAGGTGGACCTGCAAGCAGGCACAGTCATAAAAAGAAAAAGAAAAGAAAGGTTTACGCTTTTCAGCGATCATCACAGGAGCCTCCTGAGGCTGCAGCCCGGAGCTATTCGTACAGTCAGTAATGTGATATGTGGTGAAGGCCATGTTGCCAAGAGCGCTGCACATGGACTTCTTTGACGTGTTTGTGTAGCATGGCACGTGCTGTCAAGGCTGCATTGCAACAACATTGGGAGCCAAACAAAACAGCTGGAGTGTGTGGTCACACATGCATCAATGTCATCCTCTGACATGCTGGATCCTTGCTACCTGCTTCACACCCACATCACAATAGCACTGTGCTTGTGCAACATGCAAGGGCCAGAGATGGAGGTCAGCTGTACCTGTTTCCCACCAACATTGATCTGTGCATGCCACTTGCCAGTCTGTTTCAACAAGCTCACACCTCTATAGCTGCTTGTGTGCGACGTACTCTTGCGCGCTCGACTTCGTAGCATTGCAACAAGGTCTTCTTGAGACAGACCTGCAACAGGTGCAAGCAACAGATCTGTGCCTGTCTGCTTCAACTGGACAGGTCCGTGCTGCCTCTGTTCATCAACAGTCAAGCTACACCTCGTTTTGGTACATCACCAGGAGGCCAAAACATTCGTTGCAGAGCATGCAAACGAACAGGTGTTCAGGCTGGACTGCACGCCAATCACAATGACTGTAGTTTGGGATCTTGTGTCACCTGTGAGCTCAGTGACCTCTGTCTCATACTCACTCATTGGAAAGTTTGTCTTTGCTTTTCTGCCTCCCTTGTTAATGGCAGCTCTATCAAACGCGTGTGCTGCTTCTTCTTCAGTATCGTGATCACCAAGGGAAACGGTTTTTCCCACAGCAGAAATCTGCAAGGACGCATGGGACTGGTCAGCTTTGACAGATCTCACTGGACAAAGTCATGCTGCGTGTTGCTGGTGCAACAGCATTCACATGAGGAAAGCGCTTGCTTCAACTCAAGCACAACGAACTTGCATAAGCCAAATATTGTGCTAGGGTACAGAGCAAAATAGACGTTCAAATCTAGCAGCAAAACAGCCATAGAAGCTGAAAGGTGGCATACCTGTGCTCTCCACTTGCCTGTAGGGCGAAACAAGGTAACACCTCGGTAAGGGCTAGACTTTGCCATATAGCTTGAGGTGAGGTGTTTGCCCTACAGACTTATGTGCTATCTTCGTCTGACAAGTAGTCGGCCTTCCAGCTGACGAGACAACCAGCTTGTGCTCTGTCATGCAGCTTAATTAGCACTTCAAAAGGTTCGACGATGATATACTGCGCTAAAATATTTTAGTTGTTAACATCTTCCAGTCTAGAGCTTTCTGGGTGAAGGAAGAAACGGTTTCACTTCAAACACCACAACCGGTCCCAGAAACACAACTGCCTACTCCACACAGACAGCTGCACAGCGAGAAGCTTTCCGTAAGCTCTGAGGTGCAGTCGTTATGTCCGCGGCTGCTTACTCTTGGCCAAGCGCTGCATCTTTCCCTCGGGGATACTGAATGATACACCACATTCTGCTTCAGAATCCACTCATTACTGTAGTACAAGAATTTGCGTTTTTGCATCTAGTAAATTGCAATATTTTGTTGTCCCACTCGCTTTTGACAAAGTCTCGTGACAGGCAAAGGCTCCGAGTCGGCTATCACACGCTACAGCGCTTTTTCGAGACGTCAGCTTCGGCGCATGCGCGCGCGAAACTCTCTTTGGCAGCCGTGCCTGGATAGGAAGTCACAGTCACAGTGTCGTAAGCGTTGTGCCCAAACTCGTTTGGCCCAACTGCATTAGACCGCGCACTGCAGCGGTGTGTCAAGCTGGCTGGCGCGGAGCATGTCGGGAAAACCTGATGTGGAACTGGGGAAAGCTAGCATAGATACCGCCAATGGATACGTCAGCAAACGCGCTCAAAAGCCGGCACCAGATGAGACGCTGGCTGAGTACGACTCGTCAGACAGCGAAGACGAGTTGCCTATTACAGCCAACCGGCACGCACGTTGGTGGTACTCTATCTTTCACAATATCACAGCCATGATCGGGGCTGGTGTGCTGGGCTTGCCTCAAGCTTTCAAGTATTTGGGTAAGCAAACCTGCCACCTGTCAGCTGTACGTTTTGCTTGGCCATCATCAATTTCGACCTTTATGAGCTATGTACCTGCAGGATGGACCGGCGGAACCATCACACTGGTTCTGTCATTCGTCATTTCCCTTTGGAACCTTCGGCAGCTCTGCAGCATGCATGAAATTAACGGCAAACGCATGAACCGCTATCATGAGCTTGGCCAGTATGCTTTTGGTGAGCATCAACTGCCCCATATTAATGCTGAAAACAGTACCTGGTGTTGCTGACAGCGTTTGCTATACGTTACACAACCTGCAACTTGAAATTTGATCTCTGCAGGTCAGAGAGCTGGTCTGTGGGCAGTAGTACCCTTCCAGTTGATTGTCATGATTGGTCTTGGTAAGGGGTTTTTGCGTGACTGCACAATGGTGAATTGCTTGTACAGCTTGCTGAGGTGTCAGAAGCTCATAATCGTCGCTGAAATATGTAGGGATCACATACTCAGTCACAGCTGGCAAAAGTTTACAGGCAGTGTACCTCATGTGTGGCGGTTCTGGTCATGTCGGGTTATCTGTGTGGATCATAGTATTTGCTATCTCTGAGCTATTTGCATCACAGGTATCTACTCTCTGCATCACCTTGTAAATGCAGGGGTGCCTTCTAATAACCTGTGCATGGACATGTGCATGCTTGCTTATTTTGTACTCAAGCAGCGCTCCCACCAACAGCTGCTCCTGATCTTTTCTGCTTTCTGTCATGTCACAGCATCTGAAATGCACAGATGACTTCATGAAGAGTTCACAGCCTCATTGCTTGAGTCAGCATTGCTGCGTTACGTTATTGCTAAGTGAAAATGGAAATGCTTTCAGGCTCGTAAAGAGCTAGGTACCTGCGGGGCAAGAACTATCTCACAAGAGCAGTTTGTGATGAGCATTTCTGTACGGCCTACTAATCATCTTCCCGCGTGTTCCAGCGGTTTTTAATCGTTTTTTTGGTCCTGTCTGGCTTATATCAGGGCACAAATCACTTAGCCATGGTGTTTCATGCCGCATGACATCTGGCTTGCAATGCTGCAGTTGCCAAACTTCAATTCGCTGGCCTTCGTGTCCCTAGTGGCTGCAGTCATGTCAGTGACATACTCAACAATTGGTTGGACCACGGCTGTGGCTGACGGGCGTATTCCAGGTGGGTGCATGACATCATCAGCAGCTGTAAAGATGTCCAGGCTTGTACAGCTGCATGTCTGTGACATGTTCACTACAGGAAAGGCATGGGTGTAGATGTTGGGTTGATTCATATGCCCAAATTGTGCCAAACAGCGCAATAGAGTTATGTCAGCGTTTTGTTGCCGGCTTACAGACTTCAGGCCTATGACATGCTGGATGCCATTTTTCATGTATGACTGTAAACTTATGTGAAGTGCATGTCCTGGCAATGTGCATCTCCTGGCAGTGAGTCGTTTATACTGACAGAGCTGCTCTGATGCAACGCAGACGTTAAATACAACCTCGACGGTGTGAGCAGGCTAGAGGGAATCATGGGCTGCTTCAATGCCCTTGGCACAATCGCATTTGCATATGGCGGGCACAACGTTGTGCTGGAAATCCAGGTCGGTTTCTGTCTGCCACAGCAGTTGTCACTGTCTTGCTACGAAGCAGCCCAATCGCTGCGATTACTATGTATGCATGTGTTTCAACAGCCATGTTTTTGCCCTGGCTGTTTTGCCTGGTACCAGAGTCCCTGATGTATGCATCAAGAAGGCTAGCAAGCAGCCCTGTGGATTGCATGCATGCTCATGCGCCCCTTGCATTGCAGCATGTGCCTATGTCCATAGTGCTGTACTTGCTCATATCCCAACACTTTCCAACAATATCTTGCCTTGTCTGTACTTTCACCTCACTGCATCTGCCAAAGACCTCAATGTTGTACGGCAGAGTGCAAACGTTGGGCATCAACATCAATGACCAGGACTTGAACGCCCTGCTCATCACGCAGGCCACTTTGCCAAAGAATATATCAGTGGAGGGGGGTACCTTCAAGCCGTACATGAAGGGGGTGTACATGGCTTACGCCTTTGTGTGCTACTGTTACTTCACAGTAGCAATCTGTGGCTACTGGGCTTTTGGGCAAGCAGTGGAGGACAACGTGCTGCTGTCCATTAGGCACCCCAAATGGGTCGTAGCAGTTGCAGACATGTTTGTTGTGGTTCACGTCTTTGGCAGCTATCAGGT
>JAABUP010005262.1_pt1 | contig 19933 bp, 15 predicted proteins | sample 5559201 | NCBI WGS metagenome assembly JAABUP01 (sample SAMN10711887, study PRJNA513373) | rock metagenome | isolation source: Antarctica rocks | place: Antarctica
GTGGAGATGAAGCGCCGCTCGCCCTTGACGTCGGTGGTGACGGGCCGGAACAGCGGCGGCTGCGCCTGATTGGTCCGGTTGGTACGCCCGAGCCCCTGGATGGCGGCATCGGCCCGCCAGCCGGGCTCCAGCAGGTAATGGACGCGCCGGCGCCGGTTTCTGCAGCCAAGGTCGGCATGGTAGCTGCGCCCGGTGCCGCCGGCGTCCGAGAACACCAGGATGGGCTTTGCGCCGTCCATGAAGGCCTGGGCCTCGCCGAGATTGGCTGAGGCGGGTCGGGCCTCGACGGCGAGGCGCACCTCGCCGTCCGGACCCTTGGTCCTGACGATCCGGCGGGTGCGGCCCGTGACCTCGGCCACGCGGTCGGTGCCGAAGCGCTGCACGACCTGGTCCAAGGCGCCCTGCACGGGCGACAGCGAGGCCAGCTGCTCGATCATGCGGTCGCGCCGCTCCACCGCCTCGCGCGACAGCACGGGTCGGCCATGTTCGTCGGTGGCCGGCACGGAGAACAGGTTGCCATCCGCGTCCTGCCGCAGCACGTGGAGCTGCGTCGGCCAGGAATGGAGCAGGTAGTCGAGCACATATTCGCGCGGCGTGACGTCGACCTGCACGTCGGTCCAGTCCTCGGCCGGGATGGTGGCGAGGCGCCGCTCGAGCAGGGCCTCGCCGGTCGAAACGAGCTGGATCACGGGGGCACGGCCGGCCGCGAGATCGCGCTCGATCGCCGCGATCAGCGTTGGCACCTCCATGGCGGTGAGCAGGTGGCCGAAGAAGCGTTGCTTGTTCGACTCGAAAGCCGAGCGCGCCGCCGCCTTGGCGTGGCGATTCAACGCCCGTCCACCCTGGCCCGTGATGTTGGTGGCCTCCAGCGCCTTGGCCAGGTTCTGGTGGATGACCTGGAACGCGGCCGCGTAGCTGTCGTAGATGGCGACCTGCTCGGGGGTCAGGGCGTGCTCGACGAGTTCGACCTCGACGCCGTGATAGGACAGCGAACGGGCCGCATAGAGGCCGAGCGCCTTGAGATCCCGCGCCAGCACTTCCATGGCGGCGACGCCGCCACCCTCGACCGCGGCGACGAACTCGGAGCGGGTCGGGAACGGGAAGTCGCCGGTGCCCCACAGTCCGAGCCGCTGGGCGTAGGCGAGGTTCTGCACGCCCGTGGCGCCGGTGGCCGACACGTAGAGCACGCGAGCGTCTGGCAGCGCGTGCTGGAGCCGCAGGCCCGCCCGGCCCTGGAGCGAGGGCGCCACCTCGCCGCGCTCGCCGCTGCCCCCGCCGGCATTCGCCATGGCATGGGCCTCGTCGAACGCGACGACGCCGTCGAAATCAGCACCGAGCCAGTCGACGATCTGGCGGACGCGCGAGGCCTTCTCCTGCCGCTCCTCGGTCCGCAGCGTCGCGTAGGTGGCGAACAGGATGCCCTCGTCGAGGCGGATGGGCGTGCCCTGCCTGAAGGCCGACAACGGCACGATCTGGTGACGTTCGCCGCCGAGCGCCGTCCAGTCGCGGCGGGCGTCCTCGATCAGCTTGTCGGACTTGGACAGCCACACGGCGCGGCGTCGGCCCTGGTGCCAGTTGTCGAGGATGACGCCTGCGACCTGGCGACCCTTGCCGGCCCCGGTGCCGTCGCCGAGGAACCAGCCGCGCCGGAACTGGACCGCACCTTCCGCGTCCGGGTCCGCGGCCGTGAGGCGGTCCCAAGTCGCGTCGACCGTGAAGCGGCCAGACAAATAAGAGCCGTGCGCCTCACCGGCGTAGATCACGCTTTCCAGCTGCGCGTCCGATAGCAGCCCCTCGGCGACGACCCGCGCGGGAAGGCGAGGGCGGTAGCGCGGATGGGGCGGCGCCACCGACGCCATGGCGGCCGACTGCACGAGCGGCGCCGGGTGGGGTCGCGCGCCCGCCACGCGGACCGCCTGCACCGTGTAGGCCTCGTAGAGGGCCTCGGTCAGGCGGCAGCTGTCCAACGAAGCGGCCTCGACCAGCTCATAGACGATCTCCTCTGCGTGGGGCTCGACCGCGACGGCCAACATGGCGCGCGGCTGCGGCGCACGGCGTGCCGGCGCGATCCTGGTGACTTCGCGCGAGCCGAACCCGGGCAGCGTCGGCGCGAACTCGACTTGCGAGCGGCGCGGGACGAACCGCGTCACCCAGTCGAGCAGGGTCGCGAGGTCCTCGCCGCGCCCGGTCGTCGGCGGGAACGACGCGGGGTCGGCGGCGGGGACGCGGTCGATCACGGTGAGCCGCGTGTCGACGGTGGTGCCGTGGCGGGCGAAAACGCTTCCCGCGATCTCTGCCGAAAACAGCACGCGAGCCCGCTCCTGCAGGCGGGCGAAGCTGTCGCGCCAGGCCGGGTCGTTGGGTGACAGGCCTGCGCCCGTAATGGCCACCAGCCGACCGCCCGGGGCGAGACGCGCCAGCGCCGAAGCCACGTGGCGCAGCGCGACCGCGGCCGACCTGCCCTCGACGTGCTGGCGAGCCGAGAAGGGCGGGTTCATCAGCGCCACGCTCGGGCGCAGGTCCACGTCGAGGCGGTCGTGGATGGCCTCGGCGTCGTGCCGGGTGACGGCGCAGGCCGGGAACAGGCGCGCCAGCAGGCCGGCGCGGGCCTCGGCGAGTTCGTTGAGCGCCAGCTCGGCGCCGGCGAGTTCCGCCCAGATGGCGAGAAGCCCGGTTCCGGCCGAAGGCTCCAGCACGAGATCGCCCGGCCGGATTGCGGCCGCGACGGCAGCCACGCAGCCGAGCCCGATCGGGGTCGAGAACTGCTGCAACGCCTGGCTCTCTTCCGAGCGTCGCGTCTGCGACGGCAGCAGGGCCGCGACCTTGGCCAGCATGGCGAGCTGGGCCGCCGGCGAGCGCATGCGCATGGCCGGCCCGAAGCGGCGCAGGAACAACACCCCCGCTGCCTCGCAGGCCTCATAGGCGTCCTTCCAGGCCCAGAGCCCGGCCGCGTCGGAGCCGCCGAATGCCGCCTCCATGGCGGCGCGAAGCGCGGCAGCGTCGATCGGCTCGCCGCGAACGAGGGCTGGCAGGATCAGTTCGGCTGCGGCAAACAGGGCCGCCGCGCCATCACGACGGCGGGTGTGAGCGAAGCAAGCCCGGGGCCCCGGGCTTGCGGAGGGCAGGGACGGCGGGACGGAAGTCGTGACGGTGGAGGCAATCGGCATGGAGCGTGTCCGAAAGAGCAAGGCGGGAACGAGCCGACGGGCGCTCTCTCGACCCCTTCGACTCACCCCTTCCAGGCCCCTCTCTCACTCTCAGGCAGCCTCAGCCCCGTGCAGGTCCGGCGCGATGCGGCGCACGCGATCGGAGAGCGCGTCGAAATCGTCGAGCATCGTGAGCGGGACGAAATGGTTGAGCCCGCCGACATCGTCGCGCCGACCGCGGCAGGTGCGGATCAGCACACCTCCGCTGGCCACCCAACCAAGCTCCGCTTGGTGGGCCCTCCGCGAACCACCCAAATCTGCTATGCAGACCTGAGACCCTGGTTCGCTACGCCCTGGCCAGCCCGCCGGTTTCGCCTCAGAAGGCAGGCTGGCTCACCTGGATGTAGACGCCTCTCCGCGAACCACCCTGAGCGGCTTCGCTGGTCAGGGTCCTGGTTCGCTCCGCTCGTGGTGCAGCGTGACCTCGCCGGCAACCGCGACCCCGCCGTTGTTCGAGCGGAGATCCAAGCTGCGGGCACGTAGGTGCAGCGCCGTCGCCAACTGACGAGAGCCGAGTGCGGGCCGTGATGTGGAAGTGGCGCTTCTGATCTTCATCGTAGGCGAAAGGCTTGTTCCAGTTCATCGTGGGTGCTCGTCAAACGGCGACGGCCCGCCGAGGGGCGGGCCGTCGATGGATCGGGATGGTGGGTCGAGGTCAGTCGGCAGCGGAGGGATCGACCTCGGGATCGATCACTCGGCAGCGATTGCGTGGGCCGGATCCGGATCGGTCTCGGTGACCGGCGCCAACCCGTCCGCTTCACCGACCTCGGTGAGGAACGCCGGCAAGGCTTCCGGCTCGGACCCGGACGCGGCATTGGCACCGGCCCTGGTGTCGGCCGCATCCTCGGGACCAGATGAGGCTGAAGCTGTCGCCCTGCTCACCCTCGACCAGGGTGGCGTAGATCGGAGCCGGGAAGCTCGGGTCGTCGAGCTTGACCGAGAGGTAGGCCCGGCCCTCGTTGGAGGTCTTCTTCCAGGCCGCCCCGAATTCGATCGAGCCGGAGAAGACGCGGTAGTCGGGAGCCTTGTCGCTGCCCTTGTCGGCCGCCTTGATCGTAGCCTTGGCGTTGATGCTGAGGGTCTTGACCGAGCCCGTGAAGGTGTCGCCCGACTTGGTGAAGGTGCCGATGGTCGCCATGGTGAAGTCTCCTGTCTGTCTACCGGGTCCGCGCCCATCGCGGCCTCGATGGCGATCGTGAGGCCGGAGGCGATCGACGACGCAGCCGTCAGGCCCGCAGCGTAGCGTAGGACGTCGGGAGGCGGCTTTCTTGTCTCGCGAGGAATGCGGGATCCGGGGTCCCCGGGCGACTTGTCGCCTGGGGTGGTGAACCGGGGTCCCCGCGCGACCTGTCGCGCGGGGTGGTCCCGCAGGGGAAGAAAGTTGCCGGCCGCCGTTGCGGCAAGTCGATGGAGGCGCAGCCGTCCTTCGGCCAGATCAAGCAACGAGAGGTCGCGTGGGACGCATCCCCGGACAGCCCGGGAGACGGGTGGCGACAGGCTCCGCCCACCCACGAAGGACAGCCCAGGTCGGCCAACAGCATTCCTCCGACGCAGGCCTCAGCAGGCCGATATCGCAGCGACCTCGCTCCCTTCCTGACTTCCTCTGGTCGACCCTTCGAAGCGGCCTAAAGAAGGTCCCCGCTGCCGAGATTGCCCGCGCTCGACCAAACGCACCCGCTGCCATCGGTCTCTCGACTCGCAAGGTCCAGCAACGCAGCTCAGCTCCCGTTTTTAGCGCCCCATGCGGCCAAGCTGTCCTTCAGCCTCCTGCTCCACCCGGAGCGGGCATTCGCGCGCCCTCTCGCGTCAGGGATCAAGCCCGTCAGGGGCGAAACGGCGGAGCCGGTTCGAGCGAAGCCGAAGAGCCCGACCCAAAGGGCGACGCCCAACTCTCGTAGTTGTGAACCGCCCCGGGTTTCCCGGAGGCCATTTGGTTTGGGTCACGCGGCCAAGGCTTGCATCTCGGTCTGGGCATAGTAGCGCGCTTCGGCCTCGGCGGGAGGGATATTCCCGATTGGTTCAAGCAGGCGGCGGGTGTTGAACCAGTCGACCCATTCGAGGGTCGCGAACTCGACGGCTTCGAAAGACCGCCACGGGCCGCGCCGATGGATCAACTCGGCTTTGAACAGGCCGTTGATCGTCTCGGCGAGGGCATTGTCGTAGCTGTCGCCGACGCTGCCGACGGACGGCTCGACGCCGGCTTCGGCGAGCCCCTCGGTGTAGCGCAGCGCAAGATATTGCGAGCCCCTGTCGCTGTGGTGCACGAGCCTACCGCCCTGGAGGGGGCGACGCTCGTGCAGGGCCTGTTCCAAAGCGTCGAGCACAAAGGCGGCGTGGGCGGTACGGGAGACCCGCCAGCCGACGATGCGGCGGGCATAGGCATCGATCACGAAGGCCACGTAGACGAACCCGGACCAGGTCGCCACGTAGGTGAAGTCGCTGACCCACAAAGCGTTTGGACGCGGTGCCTTGAACTGGCGGTTGACCCGGTCGAGCGGGCAAGCCGCTGCAGGATCGGGGATCGTCGTCCGGACCTTCTTGCCTCGCACGACACCTTGAAGGCCCATCACCCGCATGAGCCGGGCCACGGTGCATCGCGCCACCAAGATCCCCTCTCGGCCGAGCTGCCGCCAGACCTTGCGCACCCCGTAGACGCAGAAGTTCGCCTCGAACACGCGCCGGATCTCGATCATCAGCGTCGCGTCGCTTTTGGCTCGTGCCGGTAGCCTGCCGGGATCGACGCGCCGGGCGGTATGCGCGTGGTACGTCGACGGAGCGATCGGCAGCACCCTGCAGATCGGCTCGACCCCGTAGACGGCGCGATGGTCGTCGATGAAGGCGATCATGGCCGCGACCGGCGGTCGAGCTCCGCCATCGCAAAATACGCGCTGGCCTTGCGCAGAATCTCGTTGGCCTGGCGCAACTCGCGGTTCTCGCGCTCCAGCGCCTTGATCCGCTCGCGCTCGTCCGTGCTCGGGCCGCCCCGCAGACCCTTGTCCCGCTCGGACTGCCGGATCCAGTTCCGAATGTCGCTGGACACGTCTCGCCCGAACAGCCGATCTTGGCCGCGATCGAAGTGATCGCTGCCCATTGCGAGGCATGCTCGCCCTGGTGGTCCAGCACCATCCGCACCGCTCGGGCGCGGACCTCAGGAGAATATGGTGGGGTTCGTCTCGTCATGGCTCCATCCTCTCAAGAGTTGGAGCCTCCGGGAAACCCGGGGCGGTTCACCGAAGGAGCCATTCGATTCGTGACGCAGCAACGGACGGCTCGGGTTCATGCAACCTCAGCCGCTAGAGCGTGATGCCGAAAAGTCGAAGTGGGTTTTCGGACGACATCACGCTCAACCTCTTTGCAATCGATCACGTTTATAATTCCGGAGCGATACTGATCCTTCCTCTTTGAAGTGGTCCAGCCCGATGTATGGCTTTCGAGCCTGGAGGATGGATCGATGGGAAGACGACCGAAGCCTGAGGAGATCGTGAGCAAGCTCCGTCAGGTGGACGTGCTGGTCTCGCAAGGGAAGAGCGTGGCGGATTCGGTCCGCTCGATTGGGGTCACCGAGGTGACGTACTACCGATGGCGGCAGGAGTTTGGCGGGCTGAAGTCCGACCAGGTGAAGCGGCTGAAGGACCTCGAGATAGAGAATGCGCAGCTGCGCAGAGCGATCGCGGACCTCACGCTCGACAAGCTGATCTTGAAGGAAGCCGCCTCGGGAAACTTTTGAGCCCCACGCGTCGGCGCGTGTGCATCGAGCATGTTCGACGGCAGCTGGCCGTCTCCGAGCGTCGCGTCTGCGCGGCGCTTGGTCAGCATCGCTCGACGCAGCGCAGGGCGCCGCGGGGCCTTGACGACGAAGAGGCGCTCACCGCCGACATAATCGAGTTTGCACGCAAATACGGCCGGTACGGCTATCGCAAGATCACCGCGCTGCTGCGCGATGCCGGCTGGCTGGTGAACGACAAGCGGGTCGAGCGGATCTGGCGATGCGAGGGGCTCAAGGTGCCGGCCAAGCAACCGAAGAAGGGTCGCCTCTGACTGGACGACGGCTCCTGCATTCGCCTGCGCCCCGAGCACCGCAATCACGCCTGGTCAGACGACTTCGTCGAGGATCGCACCCATGACGGCCGCAAATACCGCACGCTCAACGTCATCGACGAGTTCCCCCGGGAGTACCTGGCCATCCGGGTCGCGCGCAAGCTTAACTCGATCGATGTGATCGACATGCTGTCCGACCTTTTCATCCTGCGCGGTGTGCCAGGTCACATTCGTTCAGACAACGGCCCCGAGTTCATTGCGAAGGCCGTGTAAACCTGGATCAACACCGTTGGAGCAAAGACCTCCTATATCGCTCCGGGGAGCCCTTGGGAAAACGGCTACGTCGAGTCCTTCAATGCTCGTTTTCGCGACGAACTGCTCGACGGCGAAATCTTCTACTCACTTCGAGAGGCGCAGGTCATCATCGAGAGCTGGCGGCGGCACTTCAATACAATTCGGCCGCACGGCTCGATTGGTTATCGGCCGCCCGCGCCCGAGGTGTTCGTGCCCGCCTTCGCCGCACGGCCGGCTGCGCAACCCCGACCAACTGCGCCGGCCATGCTGACGGTGGCGCCCAGACCAACGATGAACTAACTTTCAACCCGGACCACTCAATGGGGGCCGATCACGCCCCGAGACGGCAGTTTCGATGATCGCCCGTCTTGGCGCGAGAGCCGGGCGTGCTCGGGATCGAGGGTCACCGCTTCGATGTCGGGCGGCAGGGCTTTGGAGAGAGGGACGTCGGCTTGTTTCCGCGCAGGTCGCGGCGATCAACTTCCCTGCTCCTGCGGAGGCAACGATGAGGTCGATGGCTGAGCCGTTTTGGCTCGCGCGGCAAGAAGTTGCGTGAGCCAATCGGGGTCCATCTGGGGAACCGACGACATCAGGAGTTCGGTATAGGCCGGATATGGGGGCGAGAAGACCTGCGATTTGGGGCCTTGCTGCACGACCTTGCCGCGCTGCATCACCACGACTTCATCAGAGATCGCACGGACGGTCGCGATGTCATGGGTGATGAACAGGTAAGTGAGGTTCGTCTTCCTTTGGATCCGCATCAGAAGGGTCAGAATTTCTTCCTGCACGACCTGGTCGAGCGCCGATGTCACTTCATCGCAGACGATCAGTTGCGGCTCGGCGGCGAGCGCTCGCGCAATCGACACGCGCTGTTTCTGGCCGCCCGACATCTCTCTGGGAAACCGGTCGAAGAAGCTTTCATCGAGCTCCATCATCTCGAGCAGGTCGAGGACCCTGCGGTCGCGTGCCCGGCCCTTGACGCCAAGGTAGTGTTCGAGCGGTCGACCGATGATCTCGCACACGCGATGGCGCGGGTTCAGCGCCGTGTCGGGAGACTGGTAGATGAGCTGAATGTTGCGGAGCGTGTGGCTGTCGCGATCTTTTAGCCGGGGCGGCAGGACCTTGCCGTCGAACCGGATCTCACCTTTCGATGTCGGCAGGAGGCCCGTGATGGCGCGCGCCAGCGTCGACTTCCCGGATCCCGATTCGCCCACCACCGCGACAGTGCGCCCACGCGGCACCGTCACGGTCACATCGTCGAGAACCTTGGCGAGGGGTCCATAGCCTGCCTCGACAGCGCTCACGCGCAGGAGGATGTCGTCGCTGATCGACTCCGGCTTGGTCAGCTTGCGGACGGCCCACAGGCTCTTCGTGTAGTCCGCGACGGGCGACGTCAGCATGTCGCGGGTTTCGGCCTTCTCGACCAGCCGGCCATGGCGCAGCACCATGATCCGATGCGCCATCTGCGCCACGACCGCGAGATCGTGCGTGATGTAGATCGCGGCTGTGTGGAATTCTTCGACGACGCTCCGCATCGCAGCGAGGACCTCGACCTGTGTGGTGACGTCGAGCGCGGTGGTCGGCTCGTCGAAGATGATCAGATCCGGGCGGCAGGACATGGCCATCGCGGTCATCACGCGCTGCAACTGGCCGCCCGACACCTGGTGAGGATACCGCTCCCCGATCGTGTCGGGATCGGGGAGCTGCAAGCGTCCGAACAGATCGCGCGCATCGGTCTCGGCCGTGGCGCGCGCCATAAGGCCGTGGACGACGGCGGTCTCCACCGTCTGGTTCATGAGCTTGTGGGCCGGATTGAACGATTCCCTCGCGCTTTGCGCCACGTAGGCGATGCGCGCCCCTGCCAGCGCGAGTTTTTCGCGCTCCGTCGCGGTTGTGAGGTCGATCCCGTCGAAGATGATCGAGCCCGCCGCGAACCGGCAGCCGGGGCGCGCATGGCCGAGGGCCGCAAGACCCAGCGTCGATTTTCCTGCGCCGGACTCGCCGATCAGGCCGAGCACCTCCCCGCGATGAAGCGACAGGGTCATGTCGCTCACAATCGGATGCCATACATCGTTACTCACGGCCTCGATCGTGAGGCCGCGGATGTCCAGCAGGGCTTCTCCTTTGACTCGGACTGGGGCCGCCTTCTGCATCTCACGGCTCATCGCGAAGCCCGCTCGACTTATCGAGAAACCAGTCGACGGTGAAATTGACACTGATGGTCAGCAGCGCGATGGCTGCAGCCGGATAGAGCGGGGTCGGCCGCCCGTACGTAATAAGGGTCTTGTTCTCTGCCACCATGGCGCCCCAGTCGGCCATGGGCGGCTGCACGCCGACACCCAGGAACGACAGCGCCGAGATCGTCAGGAACACGTAGCAGAACCGCAGGCCGAATTCCGTGATCAGCGGCGGCAGGATGTTGGGTAGGATTTCCCGGAACACGATCCAACGCGTCTTCTCGCCACGAAGCCGGGCCGCTTCCACGAAGTCCATCACCACCACGTTCAGCGCTGTCGCGCGGGCCAGGCGATAGACGCGGGTCGCATCGAGGATCGCCAGGATGACGATCAGATTGAGAACGCCCTTGCCGAAGATCGCCAACAGCATGAGCGCGTAGATGAGAACCGGAATGGCCAGAATTGCGTCGACCATGCGGGAGAGGACCTGATCGAACCAGCCGCGCGACAGCGCCGCCAGGACCCCGAACGTGCCGCCGAGGGTAAAGGAGATGAAGGTCGTGGCCAGAGCGATGCTGATGGTGTTGCGGGCGCCGTAGATCAGGCGGGAAAAGACGTCGCGGCCGATCTGGTCCGTGCCCAGCAGGAAACTGGCACTGCTCGGCAGGTAGGCTCGGCCGACGATCTCACCTTGGCCGAAGGGCGCAATCAGGGGCGCGAAGATGGCGCACAGGCCGTAGATCAAAACCACGATCATGCCGAACCAGGCGCTCGTCGGCGCATTGCGAACGGCGCGCCAGGCGACTTGAAGGACGCTGCGACGCCCGCGGAAGCCGCCCCGGATCGCAGGCGCGTCCGTCATCTGGCGTGCAGCAGGCGGGGGTTGGTGACGATCCCGATGATGTCGGCTGACAGGTTCAGGACTACATAGGTCGCCGCGAAGATGAGAGCGCAGGCCTGAACCACCGGTATGTCGCGGCTCGACACGGAGTCGACCATCAACTGGCCGACCCCCGGGTACACGTAGACGACCTCGACCACCACCACCCCGACTACGAGATAGGCGAGGTTGAGCGCCACCACCGTCGCGATCGGCGCCAAGGCGTTCGGCAACGCGTGGTAGAGAATGACGCGGGTCTTCGACATCCCCTTGAGCCGGGCCATTTCCATGTAGGGGCTCGACAGAAGGTTCAGCAGCGCCGCCCGGGTCATGCGCATCATGTGCGCGACGATGACCAGCATCAGCGTGATGCTCGGCAGGAGGGCCCTATAGACGTGCTCCCAGAACGGGGTCGACGGACTGACGGTCGAGAGTGAATAGAACCAGCGATACTTGATCGCGAAGAAGAACATCAGGACGTAAGCGATGAAGAACTCCGGCGTCGCCACCGCCGCAAGCGCGGCGGAATTGGCGATGCGGTCGAACCAGCTGTCGCGTTTCAGGGCGGTCACGACGCCGAGAGATAGCGCCACCGGGACGGCGAAAAGGGCCGTCAACATAGCCAGAAAGAACGTGTTGTAGAGGCGCGGCGCAAGCAGATCGCTCACCTTGCGCTTCATGCTGCCGCCGATGCCGGCATAAGAATAGCCGAAGTCTCCGTGCGAGACGTGCGCCATCCAATCCCAGTAGCGGACATAGGCCGGGCGATCGAGCCTAAGTTCATGGTTGAAGGCCGCCACGGTGTCGGGCGTCGCGCCCTGGCCGAGCACCGCCTCGGCGAAGCCGCCGGGCAACATCGCCAAGGACGTGAAGATGATCACCGACGTGAGAAACATCGTCAGGAGGCCGAGCGCCAGACGCTGAAGAACGGTGCGTAGAACCGGGTGCATTCCCATCTCCGTTCAGCGTCCGGGGCGGCTCGCCGGACGTCCGGCAGTCGTCGTTCAAGCGTCGAACCACCAGCGTTGATAGGCGCGCGCGCCATCCAGCTGCCATTCCGACGACAGCTTTGCCTCATGCTTGACGCGCGGGTTGCGGGCGGACAGGAAGCTTTCGAAAAACGCGACGATCGTTCCGCCTTCGTCGCGGCACAACTGCTGCATCTCGGCGTACATGTCGCCACGCTTCTGCTCGTTGAGCTCGCCCTTCGCTTCGACAAGCAGCTTCTGGAAGCGATCGTTCTGCCAGTGGGTTGCGTTCCAATCCGCGCCTTCGCGGAAGAAGGTCGAGAACACCATGTCGGGCGTCGCGCGCTGCCCGTAGTTGGAACCCGCGAAGGGCTTCTTCAGCCAGACCTTGGCCCAGTAGCCATCGGTCGGCTCGCTGACGACATCGATGGTGATGCCCGCCTTCGCGGCGCTTTGCTGGTAGATGTTCCCGATGTCGACCGCGCCCGGGTAGACGGCGTCGCTCAGCGAGAGCTGGACGGCGAGGTTCTCGGCGCCAGCCTTCTTCAGGAAGAACTTCGCCTTGTCCGGATCATAGTGGGTCTGCTCCAGCTTCGCCTGATAAGGCATGTTCGGCCCGACCGGATGATCGTTGCCCACGATGCCGTAGCCGAACGCGATCTTCTCGAGGATGGACGTGCGATCGAGCGCGTATTTCAAGGCATTGCGGACATTGACGTCCTTGAACGGCGCGACCCTGCAGTCCATGTCCATGGTGACCTGCGTGCCACTCGGAACAACGTCGATATCCATCGACGCCGCTTTGAGCATGTCGACCACCTTCGGATCGGGATCGGCGATCGTATCGACGAGATCGCTGACGAGGCTGTTCATGCGCGCCGTGACATCGTTGATGCCGAGCAGGTGGATGGCGTCGAAGAAGGTCTCGCGGTGATAACGGGGGTGACGCACGAATTCGGCCGCGACCCCGGGCTGGAATGACGTGATCTTGTAAGGGCCCGCGCCCATGCCGGAGGTCGCATCCACCTTGCCGCTGCCGTCATCCGGCATGATGGCGAAGTGGTAATCGGCCATGAGGAATGGCAGGTCGGCGGTCCCGACCTTCATCTTGATCACAACCACGTCCTTGCCGTCAGCCTCGATCGCGTCGAGGTCGCTGAGCAGGCCCTTGCCGCCCGACTTGGAGTCGGGAGCGCGGTGATGATTGAGCGAAGAGATAGCGTCGACGGCAGTCAGGGCCTTGCCGTTGTGAAACTCCTGGCCCTTGGCCAGCTTGAAACGCCAAGTCTTCGCATCGGACGACGGCTCCCAGGACTCGGACGAATCCGGGCCGACCTTGTTGTCGGGCGTGATCTCCGTGAGATATGTCCGGCAGATATGTGGGCACTGAATCGTGAAGACGCCGCTCGCCTGCGCAGGATCGAGCGTATCGGTGGTGTTGAAATCGCCGATGGCGACGCGGAACGTGCCGCCCTTCTTCGGCGTCGCAGCCGCGGCTTTCGTGCTCCAGAGCGCGCCGGCCGCCGGCGCGGACATGCCCAGGGCAATCACGCCCTGCATGAACTGCCGCCGAGATGCCGCCTTGTCGAGCAAAGCACTGATGAGCGAAGAATTCTGACGGTCGGTCACGATACTCTCTCCTGTGTCTCTATGCTCGCCAATGCCGCAAGGGCGGCACGATCCGAGGTCTTATTCAAGCACCGAATGTGCCGATGCTACGGTCGTGCTCATCCCTTGCGGGCGTCTCCAAGGTCACAGATCCTTGCAGAGCCGAAGCGAGTCATAGATCGCGGCATGAACGTTTCGGCTCGCGACCGCGTCCCCGACCCGGAACAGCATGTAGGCCCCATTGGCATTCGCCACCGTGTTCTGCGGGGCGCTGCGCATCAATGCGTCCTGATCGGTGATCCCGTCGTTCGTCGATGTGCTTCGGCATTCGTGATAGAGATCGTCGAGAGGCAAGGTGCCATGCTCGACGATGACATGGTCGACGAGCCGCTCGCGATCGGGCCCGCCATATTCGTTCGAGAAGGTCACGCTGAGCTTGTTCCCTTCCCGCCTGATCGCCTTCAGCCGTGAATCCGGCGTGATCGTGACCCCCTTGCGATAGAAGTGCTGGAGGAATATCGAGAAATTCTGGGTGCCCATGTCTGTGGCGGCAGCCCGATCGGTCGTCACATATTCAACCTTCGACTCCGGACGGTCCGACAGGGCATCCGCACAGGATGGGGCGCTCGGTTGCCCGTTGTCGTCGTAAACCAGAATGTCGCCCCCAAGCGGAGGACCCGTGAGCGCATCCCACACACTGATCGCAAGGTCTCCGCCGGGCACGATGTCGGTGTCGGGCACGCCGCCGGTCGCCACGATCACGACGTCCGGCTTCTCGGCCTCGACCTCCTCGCGGCCCGCCATGACGTTCCAGCGGATCTCGACGCCGAGATCCTCGAGCTGCTGGGCGTACCAATCGGCGATCCCCACCATATCCTTTCGCCAGCCGGCGAGCGCCGCGATCCGCAACTGCCCGCCGAGCTTGCCGCTGGCTTCGAACAGAACCACCTGATGGCCGCGCGCGGCGCTGACCCGCGCGGCTTCGAGCCCGGCCGGGCCGCCGCCCACGACGGCGACCTTGCGGATCGGACCGCTGGTCTTGACGATGACGTGCGGCATCGTCGCCTCGCGCCCGGTGGCGGCGTTATGGATGCAGAGCGCGTCATGGCCCTGCCCGACCCGGTCCAGGCAATAGCTGGCGCCGACGCAGGGACGGATCTTGTCCTCGCGCCCCTCCTCGATCTTCTTGACGATGTAGGGATCTGCGATGTGGGCTCGCGTCATCCCCACGAGGTCCAGGATGTTTTCGGCGACCGCGTGCCGCGCCGTCGCGATGTCGGCGATGCGGCAGGCATGGACCAGCGGCACCCTGATATGCTGGCGGAAGCGCTTGACCTGATCGAGCCAGGGCGCGAACGGCGACCACATGCCAGGAATATGCTTGGCCAGCGCGTAGTTGCTTTCGATATGACCGAAGTTGACGGTCATGTAGTCGACGTGACCCTGTTCCTCGACCATCTGAGCGGCCTCGATGCCCTCGGAGAGGCCGAATCCACCGTTGAAGTCCTCGTTGGCGCCGATGCGCACGCCGACGATGAAGTCCGGTCCGACGGCGCTGCGCACCGCCTCGATCAGATGGAGCGTAAACCGCATCCGGTTCTGCAGGCTGCCGCCGTATTCGTCCGTCCGAAAGTTCGTGGCGGGCGACTGGAACTGCTCGGGCAGATGGCCGTGAAGCAGGATCTCGGTGCCGTCGAGGCCACCCTCCCTGCACCGGACTGCCGCGGCCGCATAGGCCGCAATCACGCGCTTGATGTCGTGGCGATCCATCTCGCGCGGAAAGGCGCGGTGGCTGGGCTCGCGAACCCGCGAAGGCGCGATCACCGGAAACCAGTTGCCGGCATTCCACGTCGTGCGGCGACCAAGATGCGAGATTTGACAGATCAAGCCACAGCCGTAGCGGTGAATACGGTCCGAAAACTGTTGAAAGTAGGGAATGATGTCATCGCTGCTGACATCGATCTGGCCGAAGACCGACGGCGTGTCCGGCGCGACGAAGGACGAACCGCCGAACATCGTCATGCCGATCCCGCCCTTGGCTTTCTCCTCGTGGTAGAGCTGATAGCGCAGCTTCGTCTTGCCATCTTCGGCATAGGCGGGAGCATGCGGCGTGCTCACGACCCGGTTCTTCAAGGTGAAGTTCCGCAGCCGGAATGGCTGGAGCAACGGGTCTTTGGTTTGCACGCTCATTCCCCATGCAAGCGCGGGTCGCCAGACGTCGGTCCGACAAGCGCGTTCATAGGCTCGGAAATCATGCAAGCCCCCCGGCAGCGCTTCCGCAGCCCTCTTGTGTTTCCTCTAGGTTTCCTGCTGTGATATCGAAAGTCAACAATTGTTTTGTGGTCCCGTGACTCTCGTGGGTTTGCATTGCAGCGGTTGGGTGACGGCGGCGTGCAATCGGAGGGCCGGCTTCGCCTGTCCGGAGGAGCATCGAGCAACGATCATGGTCGACGCGCGACCGTCCGGTGCCTCTTGCACCTGAACTCTCGTCAAGCCAGGAAGGCATGGAGAGTGCGAGCGGCGGTCCATCGCTCTCGGTCTGAATGCTTTGCCTTTCGCGGGCATGGGAGGCGTTTGCGCGTGGAAAATCAGATCGAGGGTTTGGGTGCCGCCCTGCGCCGGATTCGACAGAATGCCGGATTGACCCTGGACGTCGTGGCGCGCGGCGCCGAGGTCACCAAGGGCTATCTGTCCAAGATCGAGCTTGGCCAAGCCACGCCTTCGATGCACGTCCTGGTCCGCCTGACCGGGGCACTTGGCGTTCATCTCGCAGATCTTCTCAGTCACGAGGACCAATATCGTACAATCTCGGTGGTGCGCCGCGATGAAAGGAAAGTCATCACGAGAAGTGGCAGCGATGCCGGCTACCTCTATGAACTGGCATCCTCGGTCAAATCCGGTTCCCAGGCCGAAGCGTTCTTCTTGACGATACCGATTCGCAAAAAACGGGAGATCGAATGGTTCAGCCATCCCGGAGACGAGATCTTTTTCGTCTTCGACGGAACCCTCCGGTTTGAGTTTGGGGGAAAGGACTTTTTGCTACGCGAGGGTGATTGTGTTCACTTCGACGCAAACATCATGCATCGCGCGATATCGGAGGGCAGCAAGCCGGCGAAGTTGTTTGTCGTCCTCATCCCGAGTCGACCGGAGGTTGTGCTGTCGCAAGGCAAGGCTGAACGACCCTGATCGCGGAAACGTGCCGCGCTCCCTGCACGATGCTCGATGCGCACAGCTCATGTCACGCTTCGTTGATCCCGACCCACCGTCATCGCGAGCGCAGCGTGGTGATCCAGTCTGGCCCGTGGGATTAGAGCATTACGCTTTTCGATCAGCTCCGCAATCGCAGGTGGTTCAGTCGAGGCTTGCCAGCTGCGAATGTCCGTCCCGTCCCGCCGCCTGCTCCGAAGCGGACGGACCTTTGACGGCCAGGATGCGCTCTTCCTCGAAGTCGAGGAAGCCTCAGGCTCGGTTCTCACGCCCGAGGTCCCGCGCGCCGACGGCACGACCTACGTCTGCGCGATCTCGAGCAAGACGCCGCTTCCGGTCGACCCTGGCGAGGTCGAGCCCGACGAGGGTGCCATCGACCGCCTGCTCGACCTCTGTCGCCGGATCTCGCCCGCGCTCACGTCGTCGCGTGTGCTCGCGTCCCAAGCCTGCTTCCGCCCGACCACGCGGGACGGCCTCCCGATCATCGGGGCGGTGCCGGGGGTGTCCGGCTACGTCGCCACAGGCCACAGCGTCTGGGGCATCTTGAACGCGCCAGCAACGGTAGAGGCGATGGCAGATCTCATCCTGGACGGCGCGGCGCGGTCGGTCGATCTCTGTCCCTTCGATCCGAGACGGCTGCGGAGCGCCCGACAGGTGCCGATCCGTCGGCATCTGCCGCCGCATGGGACGGCCTCGACCTGACGGAGTGCCGGATCTTGCGGGATGGTCGCCGGTCGCGGGTCCCGATACCGCAGCGATGGATCCTGGCTCTCGCGCTCGGCGCAGCCCTTCCGTTTGGAAGCACGCTCGCGCAGGCGGCAGACGAGCCGAACGTCGTCCCGCTCGTGATGCGGACCCCGCGCGGCGGTTTCAATCGGATGGTCGTCAGCATCACCGTATGCGAGCCGGGCACCGACCGATGTGCGACCATCGACGACGTGATGGTCGACACGGGCTCGACGGGCCTGCGGCTCGAAGCCTCCGCGGTTCCGGCGTGGTTGAGGCTGCCGCCGCTCCTCGGGCCGGGAAGCAGACCACTCGCCGAATGCCTGCGGTTTGTCCACGATGCCGCCTGGGGCCCCTTGGTTCGGGCCGACGTCCGGCTCGGTGGGCTTACCGCGAGGCAGCTTCACGTGCAGGTCATCGATGATGCCGATGGCGCGCAGCCGGCGACCTGCGCGCGCTCCGACGTCCGTCCCACGTCCAACGGGACGCTGGGCATCGGCCAGCACCTGTTCGACTGCCCGGGCGCCTGCCGACAGAGTGCGGAGGCGCCGGGAACCTTCGTGAAGGACGGCCTCACCTGGGTGCCTCTCGTGGGGAACATCGACCAGGCGTACCGGTTGCCGAACCCGATCTCGCTCCTGCCCGTGCACGACAACGGAATCGTCATCGACCTGCCGTCTCCAACGGGTGGCGGATCCGAAAAAGTCGCTGGAACGCTGACCATCGGGGTCGGTACGGCCGGCAACAACCAGCTCGAAACCTCCGGGATCGTGCGGCTCGACGCGGCCGGTCGGTTCACGACGGTGTTCGACGGCAAGACCTTTCCGGCCAGCAGCATCGACAGCGGTACCGAAACCTACGTCTTCGACGACGCACTCCTGCCGCGATGCAAGGGCTTGGCCTGGGCCTATTGCGTCACGCCCGCGCGGCACTTCAGCGCCGAGATGCTCGGCCAGGATGGGACCCGAACGACAGTGGGATTGGAGGTCGGGGATTACCAGGCGAGGCGGAATGGGCATGCCGGAGCTTCGGACGATGTCGCGGAAGCCGCGGAATCGCAGTCGAACGCCTTCGTCTGGGGCGCGCCGCTCTTCCTGGGCAGGAGGGTCTTTCTCGTCATGGAAGGCAAATCCGTTCCTGGTGCTTCAGGCGTTGCCGGGCCGTTCTATACCGTGAAGTAAGATCGGCGTGATGGCTAGCTTGACCAGATGCATACTGTCGGGCCTCAATGGAGCACGGTGACTTTGCGCCAGGAGCTTCCCTTCGCTCACTGCCAGTTTCCGGACGTTGGAACGCCGCTGCCAAACTGGCAGTTGCCGACCCCGTAGACGAAGGTCAGCACGTCCGCTGTTAGCCCGGCGATCATCTCGCAACCCGTGGCGGGGCGGAGGTTCGGGGGCGAACCTTGCACTCAGGTCGACCGCGAGCGACCAAGCTCGAAGTCAAAAACGATCGACGGGTCAGCTGCTGTCCCGACCTGCGGGTCCGCGTTCTCGGCGCGGGCGGCGAGGCAGGCGGGAGATAGGCCAAGCAGTTTGACGAGATTGCCGACCGAAGCGCCGGCGACTTGGCCGAGGAAGGATGCCGCGCGCTTGCCATGCCGGCGTGCGGCCTCAAGCTTGCATTCCCGCAGTTTCACGCCCATGGCCGCCAGGAGAATGAGGCCTTGCAGGAGGTTGCGTTCCGCAGTTTCCCTTCCGGTTGTTCGCCACAGTGCCTCCCAGGCTTCGTGAGCCTCCCAGTAGTATCCGTGGTTGAACAGGTCCATGCCCCACATGAAGGCATTCGGGTCCGCCGCCCCCATCGATGGGGACCCCGAGGCCGGCTGGTAGCTGTGCCCCCGCGGGTCACGGACCGGGTGAGGGAACCGGCCTGGAAGGTAAGCGTAGGGAGGGAGTGGCCGCTCGGAGAGCAGCCTTCGGCATGAGCGCCGCTCGGCGGACTGCGGAACCGAAGGACGGGGAAAGCCGAGATAAGCTTCGTCGAGCTCATGCAAGAAGCAAGGCGGGGAAGCGTAGGGGCCGAGGTCATTTTCATCGTCGCCGATCACCATCGATCGTCCCGTCATCAGGTCCCGGCCACCCGCGAGCCCGAAGCTACCGGCCAATGTCGGTGGAGTCTTCGCCCCGACCATGGCCGGAACGCGGCGCGATGCTGCCGGTTCCTGTGACATTGCCTCTCCGTCGGAGGCCGCCCCGGCCGCCGAACAGGCTGGTGCCGCCGATCACCACGGCCGTGATGCTGTCTAGGTTGGCGGCGATCCAGTTCGCGATGGTGGCGCCCTCTCACGCTGCAGTGGCGATCTCCCACGCATTGGTCGCCGCTTCGATCTCGGCCTACTGCCCTTGCGAAGCCTGCTGTATTTGTAGGATAACCGTATCAATTAGCGCGATAGGAGCTCGCGCCTTGGGGAAAATCATCATGCGCCTCAGACGATTTGGGCGGACCGGCCGCGACTTGAGCGAGATCGGGTTTGGCGCCTGGGCGATCGGCGCCGACTGGGGACACGTCGAGGCGAATGATGCGAGCGCGACGCTCAATGCCGCCCTCGATGCCGGCATGACGTTCATCGACACGGCCGACGTCTACGGAGACGGCCGCTCGGAGCGGCTGATCGCCGACGTCATCAAGGAGAGGGGCGGCGAACGCCCGTTCGTCGCCACGAAGGCCGCGGACGTGTTCGACCCGCTCGACCAACTGGGCGAGTCCGGCAAGATCCGGCACTACGGCGTCAGTGTGGAGCGGGTCGAGGAAGGGTTGAAGGCCCTCGACTATCCCGGCGTTACAAGCGTCCAGATCATCTTCAACGTCGTCCGGCAGCGGCCCACC
>JAABUP010005263.1_pt1 | contig 19933 bp, 19 predicted proteins | sample 5559201 | NCBI WGS metagenome assembly JAABUP01 (sample SAMN10711887, study PRJNA513373) | rock metagenome | isolation source: Antarctica rocks | place: Antarctica
TCCTCCTTCATCTCTCGTACAGCATGACGCTCGCGCGTCTTCTTGACACAATGCCCTTGATCTCGTTGCAGAAGCCAGCGACGGCGAGCAGGTAGGTCCGCAGCGGCAGCTTGTGCCAGGCGAACAACGTGCCCGAGGTGATCGAGAAATCACCGCGGCATGCCTGGCAGCGCCATCGCAGCTGGCCTGCAGGCCGCCGGCACGCATAGCAGATCGAGCAGCCGCAGTCCGGACACACAGGCTTGCCGTCGGTTTCGGGCCAGCGCAGGCGTAGAAACACGTTCTCGACCCCGCTGTCGGACATGCGCATGATCTTGGCGGCGCTGAGCGAGCGCGCGCCGGCAGAAAGCAAGAAATGCTGCGCCATGAGAACCGATCACGAGAGGAAAAACCGGCATCCTCATGACAGCATCAGCTGCCGAGTACAAGGCCGATTTCGCCGGTGGCAGCAGCTACATAATACCGGACTTGTGCCCGACCTCGCGGTGGGGCCGATCGCGCGGACGGCGGGCCTGCTCACCGTCGTCTCGACGGCGGCGCTCGGGCTGGGCGTGAACGTGCGGGTGATCGGCCGCGTGGGCAGCCGGGTGACGGCGGCCGTGACACTCTCGCTCCTGCTGCTGCTCGTGATCAGCATCGGCCTCATCCGCGTTCTCGCGCTGGTCTGAAGGGCGCGGTGAGCCGGCGCCGCCACGGCCAGGGTCGGGTATTGCGCCCGAACGTCAGGCGGCGCTCGCCCTGTCACAACGCGCGCAGGCCTTCGAACAAAGCGCGGTGGCGGGTGTCGGCGCGGAAGAACACGGGAGGCCGTCCGAACGGGGCCGGAACGGCAACCAGCGCGCCGCCTGCGTAGGCGCGACCCGACCACAGATGCGTCCAGGTCGCCCCGGCCGGCAGATAGGTCTCCCAGATTTCGGCTCCCGCCCGGTGCACGGGCGCAACCAGGAGATCCCAGCCGTAGAGATAAGCATCCTGGATGGCGTAGGTGCGCTCGTCGGCTTCGAAATGGAGGAACAGCGGCCGTTGCACCGGCAGGCCGGCGCTGGACGCCTCTGCGACGAGGGTGCGCAGATACGGCATCAGATGCACCCAAATCCGCGTCATGCGGGCGAAATGCGCCAATACCGCCGGGTCCTGATCGATCTGCAGGTTCTCGCGCGGCCGGTTGCCCTCGTGGGTCCGCATGACCGGGGTGAAGGCGGCCATTTCCGCCCAGCGCATGATCAACTCGGCCGTGCGGACCGTGCCGAATAGGCTCGTGTAGCCGCCGATATCGGAGTGATGGTACGCGTTGCCCAGCAGCCCCGACGACAACGCGCCCGCGATGACGGTGACCAGCCCGTCATGCCGGCTGAAATCAACGGACTGATCCCCGGCCCACAGCAACGGGCAATGGGCCTGCACCCCGGTATAGCCGGCGCGCATGAAAAACAGCGCCTCCCCGGTCATGCCGCGGCTGGCGACGGCGCGGGCGTTGACCTCGGCCCAAATCGTCGGCCAGGCATTATGCATCAGCAACGCCTCGACGCCGTTCGCCAGGCGCACGTCCACCGGCAGGTATTCCCCGAAATCGGCCATCCAGCCGGACAGCCCGGCGTCGAGCATGTTCCGCCCGATCACCCGCTCGGCGAACCAATCGGCGGCGTCGGGATTGGTGAAGTCCACCACGCCGCAGTCGAACTCGCCGAAATCGACCAGAGCCGTGCCGCCCGCGGGATCGGTCGCCAGATAGCGAGCCTGCTCGGCTTCCCTGAACAGGCCGCCATCGCTGCACAGATAGGGGTTCACGTAGCCCAGGAAGCGAATGGACCGGGCGCGCAACGCGGCAATCCGCACGGCCAGGTCCGGATACCGGCGCTCATCCGCCCGCCAGTCCCAGAACAGCCGCGCGCCGAACGAGGTGTGGCGCAGTCCCACCCAGTCCTCGCACCAGAGCCCCGAAACCAGCACCCCCGCCGCGATCATGCGGTCCAGCCGTTCGAACGAGCGCTCGCCGTCCTTTAGGCCGATGATGGCGCCGCCGTAGATCCACTCGGGCAATGGCGGCTGCCGGCCGAACCGGTCCGCCATCGCGCTGACCAGCTCGACGAAGCTTGGGCGTGCCCACAGCTCGATCCGCGCCGGGACGGCCCAGATCTCGATCTCGTGCCTGTCCGGCCGCCGAAAGTCGAACGCCGCGTAGGCCGTCGTCTCCACGTGCAGGGCATAGTGGCGGGAGGACAGATAGGTCGGCTGGGGGTAGTTGGTGGTCCAGTAGTCCCCGCCGGCCCGGCCGGCGACGTCCGCCTGGAACGTGACGGCGGTCGTCTTGTCGCGGCCCACGCCGGGTTCGGAGGTCCAGAGCGGAAATCGGCGGCCGCGCAGGTCGAAATAGGACATCTGCTCGCCGCCGCCCCAGACGTGCTCCTCGGGCTCCGCCTGCACGCGCAGCCAGACCCGGTTGACGCCCGCGTCGGCCGCCTCGAAATCGACGGTGACGTCCCGCCCGACGCTCGTCACAATCAGGACGATGCGCGGCGGCTGGCCCTGTTGCGCGCTGAAGGCGATGCGGTGCCCGGCACCCTGGCGGCTCAGCTCGGCATGGCGCAGCGGCACGCGCTCGACCACGCAGTCCTCGATGTCGAAATTGCCGCGGAACATCGCCACGCGCGGCTCGCCGGAGCCCACGAACAGGCATGGCGCATCGGGCCGGTGACGCAGGATGGTGCGTTGCTCAAGCATCAGGTCGAAGCCGGCATCGCTGGGCAGGATGACCACGGCGAGCGCTCAGTTCTGCGTCAGGCCGGCGTCGACCATGAAGTTGGCGCCGCTGCAGCCGTCCGCCTCATCGGACGCGAGGAACAGTGCCATCCGCGCGACGTGGCTGGCGTCAAGCCGGAACTTCAGCGCCTGCAGGTCGATGAACTGCTGGTTCAGTTCCGGCGACAGCCACAGGGCGGCCTGCCGGTCGGTCAGGATGGCGCCGGGCACGATGCAGTTGACCCGGACGCCCTTGTCGCCCAGCTCGCGCGATAGCGTCTTGGTCAGGCCGTGGATCGCCGCCTTGGACGTCGTGTAGCCGACCATGCCGGGCCGGCCGCGCATCCAGGAGATCGAGCCGAGCAGGATCACCGAACCTGTCCCTCGGGTGACCATGCCGCGCGCGACGGCCTGGGTGGCAAAGAACTGATGGTTCAGGTTGAACGCCAGCCGCTCGTTCCAGTATTCCGGCTCGACCGAGAACATGTCGTGCCGGTCGTCCTTGCCCGCATTGTTCACCAGCGTGTCGATCGGCGTGTCCGCCTCGGCCGTGGCGACGACGCTCCGCAGCGCCGCGACGTCGCGCAGGTCGCAGGCGTGAAAGCGGGCGCCGGTCTCTGCGGCCAGCGCCGCGCCGGACGCGGTGTCGATGTCGATGAGGTGCACGCGGGCGCCCTGGGCGGCGAAGGCCCGCACCATCTCGGCGCCGATGCCGGACGCGCCGCCGGTGATCAGGACGCCGCTCCCTTGCAGCGAGGCATAGCGCGCCCGTTGGTAATCCGCCGCCACGCTAGTCGGCTGCCTGCGGCGCAGCGGCCGCCGGCTGGCCGCGCAGCCTGTCCGGCAGCAAAAAGTCGAAGCCGCGCATACCGGCGCCGGCGTACCAGCGCTGGCTCCTCAGCGTTTTTCCTTGCCGTTCCGGTATAACCTCGCTCCCTGGCTGGCCGTTGTGGCCGCATCGCCGATGATTTAGTCGTAGCGCTACGATCAATGCAACAATCAGCGTCGCTCAATGAACGCTCAAGGAGACGTCCGTGGAAGCCGCTCCCAATCAGCAGCCGCTCGGCAAATTGCCGGCCGACAAGCGCACACTCCTGCCGGTGCTCCTGGGGGCGCTCGGCTTTCTGCTGTTCGGCTACGACACCGGCGTCATCGCCGGCGCGCTGCTGTTCATCCGCACGGAAATGGGGCTCACGCCCACGCAGCAGGGGCTCGTCGTCAGCGTCCTGCTCGCTGGCGCGGCGATCGGCGCCGTCGTGTCCGGCCGCCTGGTCGAGCGGTTTGGTCATCGGCGGCTCTTGATGGGCGCTGGCGTGCTCTTCACCTTGGGCGCCGCCCTGGCTGCCCTCGCCATCGACGTGACCATGCTCATCGCCGCGCGCTTCATCCTGGGCTTGGCCGTCGGCGCCGCCTCGACCCAGGTCATGCTCTACCTCAGCGAGATCGCGCCCACGGCGAGCCGCGGCACGCTTTCCACGATCGGGCCGCTGACCGGCACGACGGGTATCCTGCTCGCCTATCTCGTCGGCTACGCGTTATCCGGCAGCGGCGAATGGCGTTGGATGTTCGGCGTCGCGATCGTTCCCTCCGTCCTGCTGACGGTCGGCATGTTCGCGGCGCCGGACTCGCCCCGCTGGCTGGCCCACCACGGACGGCTGACGGAGGCACGGGCGACGCTAGCGATGGTCTATCCAGCCGACCAGGTCGATCGCGAGCTGGCCCGCATCAGCAGCGTGGCGCGGATGCCCAGCCTCGGCCTGGGTGCGCTTCTGACGGACCGTTCGGTCCGCCGTCCGCTGCTGATCGCCTGCACCCTAGCGGTGCTGCAGCAGGTCGTCGGCATCAACACCGTCGTGTACTACGCGCCGACCATCCTGCGGAACATCGGTTTTGGCGCGAGCGACGCCATTCTCACCACGAGCGGCCTGCAATTCCTGGCCGTCATCGCGAGCATCTTCACCGCGCGGATCGTGGACAGCACCGGACGGCGGCCACTGCTGATGATTGGCGCCGGGATCATGGCGGCGGCGCTGATCTCCATCGGGCTGATCATGTCCACACCGCTGTCGCAAACGACCGCCGGACACGTCATCGCCGTCATCAGCCTCGCGGTTTACAAGATGGCGTTCTCGTTCAGCTGGGGCCCGCTCGTGTGGGTCATGATGCCGGAGGTCCTGCCTCACCGGGCGCGCGGTCCTGGCATGGGATTCGCGACTTTAATGAATTGGGCCAGCAACTTCGTCGTGTCCCTGCTCTTTCCAATCCTGCTTGGGATCGGGGCGCTGACGGTCTTCGGCGTGTTCGTCGGCTTCTGCTTCGTCGCCTTCCTGTTCACCTGGTTCGTGCTGCGTGAGACGGCGGGCGTAAGCCTCGAGACGATCGAGACGGAGGGGATGGGCGTCGGGGCTGTTCCCGTTCACTGAGCTCGACTTTGGCCAATTGCAGCTGGCCTGACGGTGTAATGGGGCGGCGAAGCGGGCGGTGCGTTAGGATAAGGCGTCCCCGCCAGGAGACATCGTCATGCGGCGTTGGTGCACTTTGATAATCTGAAGGGGTGGTAGGATGCCGTTCCCTTTCTGGTTCTAGCCGCCCCGATGCCGCACAAACACAACGCCGATCGCCGTCACCACATCCCGAAGATGTCGTTCAAGGTGCAGAACTGGCCGGCCTATGAAGCAGGCCTGCGCCGGCGCGGCAGCCTCACGTTGTGGATCGAGGACGCCGCTCTGGAATGTTGGCAGACCTGTGGGCCAAGTGGTCAGGCCCGGTTTAAGGACGCAGCCATCCAGACCAGCCTGATGCTGCGCACGGCGTTCAAGCTGGCATTGCGACAAACTGAAGGCCTGATGACATCGGTGCTGACGTTGATGGGCTTGACGCTCTCGGCACCTGATCACACCACGGTCAGCCGTCGCGCCGTGGCGTTGCGGGTGATCCAGCCAGCACAAGTGCCGCCTGGTCCGTTGCACGTATTGATCGACAGCACCGGCCTGCAAGTCTACGGAGCAGGCCAATGGTTGGAGGCGAAGCATGGCGCGAAGTCAAGCCGGACATGGCGCAAGCTGCATCTGGCGGTCGATGCCGCCAGCGGCGTGATTGTGGCACAGACGCTGACCGATCAGGACACGGATGATCCATCACAGGTCGGGCCGCTGCTCGATCAAATCGACGACCCGGTTGGCCGGGTGACGGCGGATGGCGCGTATGATGGCGCGCCCACCTATCAGACAATCGCGGCGTATGATGATGGCATCAAGGTGGTGATCCCGCCGCGTTCAACGGCCGTCCCTAGCGGCGATCCGGGTGTGCCGACACAGCGTGATCGTCATCTGGCGATGATCGCGGAACAAGGCCGCCTGGGCTGGCAGGTCGCACCGACTACGGCCAGCGTTCGTTAGTAGAAACGACAATGGGTCGCTACAAGGCGCTGATCGGACCCCGGCTGCGGGCCCGCGGCTTCGCGGCCCAGCAGACCGAGGCTACCATCGGCGTGGCGGTGCTGAACCGGATGCTGGCAGCCGGAGGCCCAGATTTCGTCCGTCGCCAGCCGATCATCGCATAGCAGTCGGGGGTTTGGGGCTATCTCGACCTCCAGCCGCCAAGTGCACCAACGCCCCGGCGCGGCCCACGCATCGGACCGGCAAGCCATTTCTATGACGCGCTGCGCACCAGAGAGGAGAAGGACGCGACCAGCCGCGGCCTGCGCTGGCTCAGCGCTATGGTGCTGGTGGAGGTGCCGTTCGCCGGCCGCATTTGGGCGCTGCCGATACTGACCGCGCTCACACCCGGCAAGGCATGGTCCGAGCGGCACGGCCGGCGCCATCGCACCGTGACCGAGTGGGCGCGCCTGCTGCTGCTGACCCTGCGGCGCTGGCTGCCGAAGCGCGCGATCGTGGCCGTCATGGACGGGGAGTTCGCCGCCCTCGACCTGCTGCACGCGCTCCGCCCGTCCATGGCGGTGATCACGCGGATGCGGAAGGACGCGCGCCTGTTCGACCCACCGTCCAACGAGGACAAGCGTGGCCGGCCCGCCCGCAAGGGCGCGCGCCAGCCCCTGCTCTCCGCACGCATCGCCGACCCGGCCACGCGCTGGCTGCGGGCCGTGCAGCCGAGCCGGACGTCGTGGCGCCGCAACGGCTGGATCGAATACACCTCCGGCACCGCGCTGTGGCACCACGGCGGCAAGCCGATCGTGCCGATCCTGTGGGTGCTGGTCCGCTATCCCGACGGGCGGCGTGAGCCGGAAGCATTCTTGTGCACGGATACCAGCGCCTCGCCGCGCGACGTGCTGGACTGCTTCAGCCGCCGCTGGACGGTCGAGACCACCTACGAGGAGGCTCGCGCGCATCTCGGGATGGAAACGCAGCGCTAGTGGTCGGACCCGGCGGTGTTCCGCACCACGCCGGTGCTGCTCGGCCTCTACAGCGTGGTCACACTGTATGTGCACCAGAATGCCGAGCGCCTGGCGCTCTCGCCACGCCGGGCCGCATGGTATCCGAAGCCAGCTCCAACCTTTGCCGACGCGATCGCGCGATTGCGCCAGCACCTCTGGCTCGAGCGTATCGTCACATCGGCCGGAAGTGCCGACATGACCGAACCGATCAGCCCCGCCATCCAGCGCATCATCGAGGCCGCCTGCTACGCACCGTGACGGACGGCCGCGACCAGCTCAGACCGGTGGGAATGGGCAAAGTCGAGGTGACTCGGAGTCAGCCATGGGATCGCCCTTTCAGCTCAGCCTGTCGAAGGCTGGTCGATGGTGGCCGACTATCAGGCCGGCACTTTCTGGCCAGACGCCCGCGGCGCCCCGGCGGCCGGGGCCGCGTCTTGGCCGCCGTCGCCGCTGGCCGGCTTGACGGCGCCCGCCGGCATGATTTCGGCGCCCGACTTCTCGAGCTGCGCGGTCACCGACGCAATAAGCTCGTCCCAGCTCTTGGCGAACGAGGCGACGCCCTGCTCCTCCAGAGTATCGGCCACATCGGCCATGTTCACCCCCGCCTGGGCCAGCCTTTCGAGAGTGGCCCGGGCCTCTGCATAACGCCCCCGCACGGCGTCACCGTGGATCTGTCCATGGTCCGCCACGGCTTGCAGCGTCGCCTCGGGCATGGTGTTGACGGTGTCCGGCGCGACCAGCTCGGTGACGTAACGCGTGTCGCTGAACGCCTTGTCTTTGACGCCCGTCGATGCCCAGAGCAGGCGCTGGGCACGGGCGCCTGCCGCCGCCAACGCCTGCCAGCGCGGGGATGCCAGCATTCGCTCGTACAGCTCATACGCCAGGCACGCGTTCGCGATGGCTGCCTGCCCCCGGAGCCGCCCCACGTCTTCGGCCGCGTTGCCTGGGGCGATCTCGCCGAGCCTGCGGTCGACCTCGGTGTCCACCCGGCTGATGAAGAACGAAGCCACGCTCTCGATCCCCACCAGGCTGCCGCCGGCCGCCTTGCGCTGCTCCAGTCCCGCGAGGAAGCCGTCGAGCACCGCCTGGTAGCGGTCAAGCGAGAAGATCAGCGTGACGTTGACGCTGATGCCGTCGGCCAGGCTGGCGGTGATCGCGGGCAGTCCGGCCAGCGTGGCCGGGATCTTGATGAACAGGTTCGGCCTGTCCACGAGCCACCACAGTCCCCGCGCCTCGGCTGCGGTCCGGTCCGCGTCGCCGGAGATGCGCGGGTCCACCTCGATGGACACGCGGCCGTCACGGGCGCCTGTACGGTCATACACCGGGCGCAGGATGTCGCAGGCCGCCCGCACGTCCCATGCCGTCAGCAAGCGGAGCGTCTCCCCAATGGCGGTACCCCGGAGAGCCAGGTCGCGCAGCTGCTCCTCGTAGCCCGATCCCGCTCCGATCGCCTTGGCAAAAATGGTTGGATTGGTGGTGATACCGACAATGTCGCCCCGCTCGACCATCTCGGCCAGGCTGCCGGTCCGGATGCGCGGCCGGCTGAGATCGTCGAGCCAAACCGAAACGCCAGCCTCGGCGAGGTGACTCAGGAACTCGGCCATCTCGGCCTCCTATTGCATGCGGGTTGCTGGCTTGCCGACGATCTGCGCACGTGACAGCCGGTCTTTTCCAGCGTTGCGCATTCGGTCATCCCATAGTGCATCATGCGACGTGGTCCATAAACCCCCAACCCTCACTCTCGCGAAAGCGTGCCCGAAACCGGCCCGTTCTTGGGTCATCAGGACCACGCCCCGCTATGGTGTCAATCGGCATTGAAAGGGGACCCCCTATTGGAGTGCGCCCCTGGCGGTGGACAAGATCAAGCGGCGGTTTTGACCGTTTGCCGGGCGTGTTGATCCTCAAACTGCACGGGGCTGAGATAACCAAGCGCAGAGTGCAGCCTTTTCGTGTTGTAGACTGGTCCCTATTCCACGCCTATTCACACCGTCAACACCCTGGAATCCAATAAGAGCCGCCGATGAATGCGTTGGATGCCCGAAGTTTAGGCGTGCTTCTTCCTGCAGGATTCGGCATCATCTTCCTCTGCAATCTTCTATGCCGTTTCAGGTACAAGCATCGTGCGTATCCTTGGCAGGATCATGCCCACTTCACCGGACCCTCCAAGCATGCGTCCTGTCCCCAAGTCCATCGTCCGCCGTTCCAAGGCGACGCTTCAACCTCCCGGCACTGTCGTCATAACGGGCGCATCCTCGGGCATCGGGCGCTGCACCGCCGGCCTGCTCGCTCGCAACGGCTGGCAGGTCGGGCTGATCGCCCGCGGGCAGGCCGGGCTGCAAGCGGTGCGCGACGACGTGCAGCGCGAGGGCGCGAGGGCTGCGACAGCGCAAGCGGACGTGACCGACCCTGATGCGCTGGAAGCTGCCGCGGCCGGCATCGAGCAGGCGCTCGGTCCGATTGACGTCTGGGTGAACTGCGCGGGCAACGCCACCTATGCACGTTTCCTGGACACGTCCGCCGAGGAGTTCCGACGCGTGACCGACGTGACCTATCTCGGCACGGTCAACGGCACGCGGGTCGCGTTGCAGCGCATGCTGCCGCGCGATCGGGGCCGCATCGTCAACGTGTGCTCCGCCATCGCCTATCATGGCATGCCGCTGCTGTCGTCCTATTCGGGGGCGAAACACGCCATGCGTGGGTTCGACCAGGCCGTCCGTGCTGAGTTGCAGCAGGAGGGCAGCGAAGTGCATCTGATCACCGTGTTTCCGCCGGCAGTGAACACGCCATTCTGTGACCATGCGACTTCCCACATGGGCCGGCCAGGGCGTCCGATGCCGCCGATCTATCAGCCCGAGGTCGTGGCCGAAGCGATCCATCTCGCGGCAACCGGCCGGCGCCGTGAAATGCCGGTGACGTTCACCACGGTTCTGTTCGCTCTCGGCGTGCGGCTGGCGCCCGCCTTGGTGGGCATGGCCATCCGCAGACTCGGCTATGACGGGCAGCTCACGAACCAAGCAGCGTCGCTGGCCCGCTATGATCCCACCGTGTTTACGGAATCCAGCCAGGCGTCGCCGGTGCACGGGGCATTCGGTGCGCAAGCGCGTTCGGGCAGCGTGCACCTTCGGATCTTGCGCGTGCTCGCCTGGTTCGAACGGTCGGGCCGTCGCGGAACGGCGGCCGAGCCGGCGACCACCGTCCGTCCAGTGAATGACGCCCCTGGCTAGCTGCGCGCGACCAACGTGCGGGTGGCGGCTTCGACCTTTGCTTGCAGCATGGGATCCAGCGCCCGGGCGTTTGGGCGGACCGCGGCGTGCTTTTTGATATATGCGCCTGACCTCGTCGCCCACTCGGGCGCCAGCGCCACATGCAGCGGGGTGTCTGCACCTGCCTCTTCGGTCAGGAGGAACGGCGCCATCAGCCGCCAAGCCATGCCGATGGCCCCGCGCTCCCGCACCAGGCTGGTTGCCACGGCGCCGGGATGGACGACGTTGGCAACGACACCGCTGCCCCGCAGGCGCTCCGCACGTGCGAAGGTCGCCGTCATCATCGCCAATTTCGATCCACCGTAGGCCCGCACCATCCCCCAGCGGCGGACCAGCTCCAGGTCGTTTGGGTCGAGCCTAGCACGGTCGGAGGTGGATGAGCCGACATTGACGACGCGTGACGGTGCGCCGACCCGCAATGCGCCTTCCAGGGTGTCGGTTAGGACGAACGGTGAAAGATGGTTCACGGCGAGCACCGTCTCGTGGCCTTCCGCGGTCAACTGCCGCCGGGCTGTGAACGTTCCTGCATTGTTCACGAGCAGGCCGAGCCGCGGATGCGCCTCACAGATCTTCGTGCCAAGCCGCCGCGTGGCGCCAAGCAGGCTCAGGTCTGCCAGCCTCAGCTCACTGCTGCTGCCCGGTGCGTGCTGGGCGATCCAGCCGGCCACGGCACCTCCCCGGGCCGCGTCACGGCACACCAGGACAACATGATGTCCGGAGCGTGCGAGACCAAGCGCGATCCAGCGCCCGATTCCGCTGGTGGCGCCCGTGACCACACTCACCTGCCGGATTTCCCGATCCATCGAGGCCCGCCTTTGGCTGCGCCCGTTGCTGCAGTGTTGTAGGGGTTGCGAGGGATTCTCTGCAGCCTCGTACGTTAAGGGTCAACGCGTTTTGCGTGACGGCAAACAGTTGATGCTGTTGAAAAAGGCGCTGCAGCCACCGTTAGGATGGCGCGAGCGGCTGTGATTCATTGATCTCCATGGTGCGATGGAGGCAGTGATGATGGGCAAGCGGGTCATGGCGGAGCCGGTGTTTTCTACGGTTCGAATTGACGATCACCTTCCAGCCAACCACTTGCTCCGTGCGGTGGACGCACTGCTGGACACGGCGTTCGTCCGCCGCATCATGGCGCCCCACTAGCAGCCTGTCGGACTTAAGCAAAAATCGGGATTTTTTGGAATATTATGTCTCGCGTTCGCCAGGAACCATAGTGGAATTGCGCTCAGATCGGTATTCCTTTTAGATAGTTGCGTGACAGGCTTAAGTCCGACAGGCTCCTAGGGGTCGCCTAACTGTTTGCTCAAAACTGCACGCTAAGCGACGCGCAGGATGAACGCCTCGGGAACGGCCCGGAGCGGGCGCAGGCCGTCTGTAGGCCGCGCGGTGTTCCAGTCGTAGTCGCCCGTGAGCGCGATGTGCTCCCAGCCGAGCGGGGCGACGTGGGCGAGCAGCTCGTCGGGCACGCTGACGCCCTGTGACCGGAGGTGCCGGACGGCTTGGTCGAGGTAGACGGTGTTCCAGTGCACGATGGCCGTCGTAAGCAGGCTTAGCCCGGAGGCGCGGAAGCTCTGGTTCTCGAAGGTGCGGTCGCGGAATTCGCCCTGGCGGTGGAAGAACACGGCCCGGCGCAGCGCGTTGCCCCCCTCGCCCTTGTTCAACCCGGCATGGCTGCGCTGGCGCAGCGCCGGGTCGGACAGCCATTGCAGGGTGAACAGGGTTCGCTCGATCCGGCCCAGGGCCCGTAGCGCCCGGGACAGAGGGTTGTGCGGGCCGGCCGCCGCGAGCTTGCGCAGGATGGTGGAGGGTGCGACGGCGCCGGCCTCGATGGAGCGCCTGACCCGCATCAGCTCGCCCCAGCCGCGGACCAGGGCCGCTGTGTCCACGGCCTCGCCGATCAGCGGCTTCAGCACCGGGTAGGTGTCGGGCTTCTCGACCGCGTAGAGCTTGCGCTCCTTCAGGTCCTTGATGCGGGGCGAGAAGCGGTGGCCCAGCAGGTGACACATGCCGAACACATGGTCGGTGGCGCCGGCAGTGTCGGTGTAGTGCTCGGCAATCCGCAGGTCGGTCCGGTGCGCTTGCGGGTGCAGCCCATCCAGCACGTAGGGTGCCTCGCTGGCGGTCGCCGAGATGACCTGTGTGTGCAGGGTGCCGTACTGGCCAGACTGGGTGGTGTAGAGCACCACGCCGGGGTCGATCCCGTATTTGGCGTTGACGTCGCCGCCGGGTCCGGCCCGGCCGCCGGCGCGGAAATACTGCCCGTCCGAGGAGGAGTCGGTGCCGTCGCCCCAGATGGCGCTCATGGGGTGACGGTGGTGGGCGTCGACGATCACCGCGCGGGCGGCGGCATAGTTGTCCTCAGTGACGTGCCATTGCGCCACGTTGACCAGATGGTGGTAGCTCACCCCGCGGGTCGCGTCGGCCATGCGGGACAGGCCGAGATTGGTGCCGTCGGCCAGGATGGCGGCGAGCAGGGCCGGCACGTCGGCGGGCGGGTGGCCGGTGCGCAGATGGGCGAAGCAGGCGGCGAACCCGGTTGCCTGCGCCACGTCCGACACGACCTCGGTCACGCGCACCCGCGGCAGCATTCCGTAGAGCCGGCCGGCCAGCAGCCGAGCGGCATCCGGCACGGTAGGCTTGGTGCGGGCGATGTAGAGCGTGCCGTCCTCGATCTCGACGCCGTCCAGCTCGCCGCGCGTGGCGCAGGCGGCCACGAACAACAGGCGCTCGTGCAGCAGGCAGGCCCGGGCCGCCAAGTAGCGCTCCGGGTCGGTCTCCCCGGCGAGGCTGGTTATGACCACGCCGGCCGGCTCCGCCGGCAGCAGGTAGTCTTCGAAGGCGCGGTGGTCGCGGCTGCCGGCGACCCACACGCCCGCACCCCGCAGGCGATCGCGCAGGGTGGCGAGCACGGCCGTCTCGTACAGGCGCCGGTCAGGGACGGGACCGGAAAAGATCATCCGGCGCCACTTGGGCGGCAGGAACGCCGATGGCAGCCGCTTGGGCAGGGCGCGGGCACCAGCCTGGTCCGCCGCCTTGAGCAGGTCGATGGCGGCGAGCAGGGGATCGTGCGGCACGCTGGACTGGAACCGGAAGGCCGCCAGGAAGCGCGGGCTGAAGCGCCGCAGCACGGCATACCGCTCGGCGGCGGTGGCCAGGATCTCCACGTCGGCGACTCCGGCCACGGCGTTGATCACCGGCAGGGCCTGGTCGAGCTTGCCCAATCCCACCGCACGCTCGACGGCGGCGACGCCCTCCTCCCCGGTCTCCTTGGCGTGCTTCAGGGCAGCGATGGTGCGGCGGAACAGGAGCAGGGTGCGAGCCACGTCGCGCCTGGTCGCCTGGAAGCGGCGCTCGTCGCGGCCGCGGGCCTTGGTGACCAGCGACCCCACGTACTTGCAGAACATGGCCAGGGTCGCGTCCGTGAGGCGGGTTTCGAGGTCCGTCACGCCGGCCACCAGCAGGGCGGTCCGGCGCAGGGGCTCAAGGTTGGCGAGATGCTGGGCGGTCATGATGCCACCCTCCTCCACCAGGCGCGCGAGCCGGGCCGGGTGGACGCGTGCGGTCCGTTCCCGGGCGATGCCGAGGCTCCGCACCCAGTCCAGTCGGTCGAGCAGCGCCACCATGTTGCCCGGCGCGGGCGCCTCCGGGGCGTCACGCAGCCAGGCGAAGCGGGAGCGCCGCACGGCCGGGTCGGTCACAAGCAGGCCGTCGAGCGCGGCCTGCTCGGCCTCGGTCACCCCGTCGGCCAGGGCCTGGAACGTTCGCTGGCGAGCCCGCGCCCGGGCGGCGAGGCCGATCCGTTCCAGCACCGCGGCGTCCGGCACAAGCACGCCGCGGGCACTGAGGTGGGCCAGCATGGCTTGTATGATCGGCTCGCCTCGGTCGGTGGCCCAGGCGGCATCGGTGCCCACTCGGAGACAATCGCGCCAGTCGCCCAGCCGGAAGCTGCGCAAGCCGAGGAGGGCCTGCAGTTCGACGGCGTGTTCGCGGCGGGTCTGGTCGCGCCGGGCGTAGTCGGCGAACGCGGCGGACGGGATGCCAAGCTGGGCGGCCACAAAGCCCAGCATCGCCGCAGGCGGGTGCTGGCCAGGACCGAGACCCTGGCCGGGATAGCGCAACAGGCAGAGCTGGACGGCAAAGCCCAGTCGGTTGAGGGCGCGGCGCTTAGCACGCACCAGCAGGAGATCCTCGGGGCTGAGCACGTAGTGCCTGGCCATCTCGGCCGGTGCGGTCGGGATGGCGAACAGACGGACACGCTGCTCGGTAGACAAGAAAGAGCGGCGGGGCATGGGACCTCGAGAGGGTTGAGGCCCCGTTCATAAGCCGCTTGCCTTTCGGTGCCGTTCTGCAACAGGGTATTGAAAGCAGAAAAGGCAGGTTCGACCTGTAGACTTTAACAGTAAATGGCATTAATTCTTTATCGGTAATTGGCCGCTCGCAAGGCGTGCTTTCCTTTGTGCTGCGTATCCAAGCGGGACAGTAATCTCATCGAGGCTGTGCCCCACGTAGCTCAGATGGGGCAGATGGATGGAATTGTCGCCAAACCCGCCGCATGTGCCTGGCCGACCCGAAGCCAGCCCGCTCGGAAACCTGTTCCAGGCCCAGGTCGGTCTGCAAGACCAGGTCGCGGGCGAGAGTGACCCGCCCGCGGTTGATGGCGTCGGTGACCGTCATGCCGGCATGGGCCATGAACAACCGTGACAGATTGCGCGGGCTAGCGCCTGCCGCCCGGCCCAACTCGACCAAGGACCAGTCTCGGGCCGGATCAGCGGCAATGGCGTCCTGCGCACGATGTACTGCTGGGTGGAGATGGCTGCGCCCTTCCAGCCAGGGCGAGAGTTGGGGATCGTTCGCGCCGCGTCGCATATAGACCACAAGGGTTCGGGCCGCCGCGAGGGCTGCCGTCGGCCCTGCCCACAGCGCCACCAAGTGCAGCATGAGGTCTACCCCGGTGGTCACGCCGGCGCTGCTGAAGCGGCCCCGATCTTCGACGAACAACCGGTTTTCAAGTACCCGCGCCCGCGGCGCCACAACGGCCAGCTTGGTGCAGCTTGCGTGATGGGTCGTGCAGTCATAGCCGTCCAGCAGCCCGGCGCGGCCCGCGAGCAAGCGCCCCGTCGCAAACCGTGACGAGCGTGTGGCCGGGCCGCACAGCCTTGCGCAACCAGGCAACAATCATCGCCTCCGCGTGGGCGTCATCACCGCCATGGCGCGTCGGTCCCAGGGTGTGGCTAGACGAGCCGGGCACGAGGACGACCGCGTCATCCTCAATCACAGTCGGTAGTGGCCCCGCCCCGCTCAGCTCCAGACCCACGGAGGACCGCGTGGTCGCTTCCGGCGCAGCGTAGGTTATGTCGAAGATGACGCGGTCCTGCGCGGCTCCGGCGATCCGCAGCACCTCCAAAGGGCCAGCAAGGTCCAGCAGCAGGGCGCGCGGCGGCAGCACCACCAGAACAGGGATGCGTCGCCGCGATTCCATCACGCGGCTGCTGGCAGCGCCGCACGGGCCAGCGCGTCCTCGACCGTGGCGATCCAGGCGAAGCGTTCCGCAAGCACTAACTCCGTCCTGGCCTTGATGTCGGCAGGGCTGTAACGCTGTCCATCAGGATGGGTCATCGCGAAGGTCAGCGTGGCCTCGGTCACGTAGTCAACGGCCCAGCCGCGGTCAGAGGCGTGCCGGGTCGTTGTCTCACAGCACTGCTCGGTGCGGATGCCGGACACGATAAGTCGGCGGATGCCGTGCTGCGTCAGCCAGATATCCAGCCCGGTCCCGATGAGCGCGCTGTGCTTGGTCTTGTGGAACACGGCGTCTGGCTGGATGGCGATTGGCGCGAGCGAGCGGACGTGACCGGAATTGAGTGAAAAGTTGCCTGTCGGCGCCGTGTGAAACACCTGGAGCACAGGCATCTCCTGCGACGCTGCGCCATCGATTAAGGCCTGAAGTCGCTGGGTGAACAGCGTTACGTCTACGTCGCTCCAATAGGGCGCGTGACGAAAGGATTCCTGGACATCGATGACCAAAAGAGCGGTGTCGGACATTTCAGGCCTCATGCTTGTTGAAGAAGCCTGAGCATCGACCCTTCCACAACTTTGCGAAATCACCTGAAGAGCCAAGAAGCGGACATTTACAGCCATTTAGCCAGATGCAGCCTGTAGGCCTCTCTTCCGGGTTCCGGTGCATAGTCAACTTAGCGGTTCGCCGCGATGCTAGGTGCCATACCAGAGTCTCCACCATTGGCAGGAGCCTGCCGTGCAAGCGTCCGGTACACAGTGGGCCGCGACACCGAGAATAGTTCGGCCAAGTCGCTGATCGAGTATGTCCCGGCGTCGTGCATTCGGCGCAGTTCCTTTTGCTGCTTGTCGGAGAGCTTGGGCTTCTTGCCGCGCAGCTTGCCTCGGGCTCGGGCGATGGCCATGCCCTCGCGGGTGCGCAGTCGGATGAGGTCGGCTTCGAACTCGGCAAAGGTGGCGAGAATGTTGAAGAACATCTTCCCCATGGGATCGACAGGGTCATAGACGCTCGCTCCCAGCGCGAGCTTGACACCGCGCGCAACAAGGGCGTCGGCGATGAACCGGGCGTCCGGCACCGAGCGCGCCAACCGGTCGAGCTTTGGCACGACAAGCGTGTCGCCGGTGCGGACAGCAGCGAGCGCCTGGTCGAGGCCGGGCCGGAACCGGTTCGTGCCGGTCAGCCCGTGATCGGTGTAGATCCGGTCGGCGGCGACGCCGAGCTGTCCAAGCGCGGCCTTTTGAGCGGCGAGGTCCTGCTTGTCGGTCGAGCAGCGGGCATAGCCGATGAGGGTCATTGTCATAGCCTAAACGTGTAACGTTAACCCTCCCCTGAGTGATAGGGTTGTCGTACCATCCATGTGAGACACCGTTCCGCTTGGTTTCACAAGGGTTGATCAACGAGGTCCGGACCGTCCGCTGGGCGATCCCCCTACGGACAGCGGTAGGCCAAGTAGGAGTGGTCACCATGGCGGATGATCGGGAGCCGCTCCCCGGATCAGGAATGGCCGAAGCCGCCAAGCGGCTCACCTTGCTCCGTCCTTATCTGGACGGCGAAGTGCCGTTGGCAGGCGTGGCAGCCGATGTTGGAGTTCCGCTCCGCACCGTTCGGCGTTGGGTGGCGCGCTACCGCGAGCACGGGCCAGCCGGCCTCGCGAGACAAGCGCGATCCGACGCGGGCGCGCGAAAGCTGTCCTGCGAGCTGGTCGCGCTGATCGAGGGCATGGCACTCACCAAGCCGCGGTTGTCGGCCGCCACAATCCATCGGCGCGTCAGCGCGATCGCACCCGACCGGGGATGGCAAGCACCATCCTATGGGAGCGTCCACGCTATCGTCAGCGGGCTCGATCCCGCCATGCTGACGCTCGCGCACGAGGGCGCGGCCGCGTTCCGAGACCGCTATGAGCTGGTGCATCGCCACCGGGCCGAACGGCCGAACGCGACTTGGCAGGCTGACCACACCCAGCTCGACATCATCATCCTGGACGCGAACGGCGCCGAAGTCCGGCCTTGGCTCACGACGGTGCTCGACGACCACTCGCGGGCGGTTGCCGGCTACATGGTGTTCCTGGGTGCGCCGTCGGCGCTGAACACCTCGCTTGCGCTGCGCCAGGCAATCTGGCGCAAGGCGCAGCCCGACTGGCCCGTGTGCGGCATCCCGGATGTGCTGCATGTCGATCACGGCTCGGACTTCATCAGCATCCATCTCGACCAGGCCGCGGCCGATCTGCGCTTTCAACTGATCTACTCGGCCGTTGCCCGGCCCCAGGGCCGGGGCAAGATCGAACGGTTGTTCCGCACCATCAACACGGAACTGCTGCCCGAACTGCCCGGCAACCTTCAGGCGGGCAAGCCGGCCTCCCGACCCCGCCTGTCTCTTTCCGAGCTCGATGCGGCGGTCGGGGCGTTTATCGTCAGCACCTATAACAGGCGGGTACATGGCGAGATCGGCGCCTCACCGCTTGCCGTGTGGCGCGGCAAAGGTTGGCTGCCCCGGATGCCCGAAAGCCTCGAGCAACTCGACACGCTCCTCGTCATGGTCGCGAAATCCCGTGTCGTGCATCGCGACGGCATCCAGTTCGAGGGGCTGCGCTTCTTCGACCCGACGCTCGCAGCGTATGTCGGTGAGCCGGTGACGATCCGCTATGATCCGCGCGACGTCGGTGAAATCCGGGTCTTCCATCGCAACGCCTTTCTCTGCCGCGCCGTCAGCCCGGAGTACGCGGGACAGAGCATCACCTTGAAGGATGTGCAGGCTGCGCGCGTTGCCTATCGTCGTCGCCTGGCAAACGAGATCAGGGAGAAGACGGCGCGGGTCACCGACTATCTGCCGGCTGTGCACCGTACAACATCGCCAGCGCCGCCCATGCCCAAACCGGCGCCGGCATCCGCGCCGAAGCGCCCGCGGCTCCGCACTTACTTCGAGGACGACTGATGGTGGTGACCATGGATGGACAGCGTGAAGGCACCTTCATCGTCACCAGGGAGCATCGACGGTTTATCGAGTTCGCTGACGCTGTGCGCAAGCACCGCTATATCGGCCTGTGTCATGGGCCGGCGGGGGTGGGCAAGACGCTTTCCGCCCGGCGCTACGCATGCTGGGACACGGCGGAACCGTTGCTGACAACATGGGGGCCGCGCGAGGCGTCGGACCTGAAGGTCTATGCCGCTCTCTCTCGGTCGCGGTCAGTGTTCTACACGCCCACGGTCGGCAGCACCCTGCGGGAGTTGCGCCAGGAACTGCCGCGGCTGCTTTCCCGTGTCGGCAGCTGCATCGAGCAGCACCTCCGCCCTGAGGGCGGCCCTCCCGCGCATCATCACACCCGCTTCGTGGAGCTGGTCGTCATCGACGAAGCCGAGCGCCTGTCCACGACCGCGTTGGAATACATGCGCGACTTGTTCGACCGCCACGGGATGGGCCTGATCCTGATCGGAATGCCCGGGATCGAGAAGCGGATGTCTCGCTATCCCCAGCTCTACAGCCGCGTGGGGTTCGCGCACCAGTACCGGCCCCTGCAGGATGAGGAGCTGACGTTCGTGCTGACGCGCCGCTGGCACCAGCTCGGCCTCGGGCTCGACGATGCCGACTTCACCGACGCCCAGGCCGTCGCAGCAATCGTGCGGATCACGGGCGGCAACTTTCGGCTCGTCCACCGACTGTTTGTTCAGATCGAGCGCATTCTGCGCATCAACGGCCTCAGCGCCGTCACTGACGATGTAGTCGAGGCTGCCCGCAGCACCCTCGTCATTGGTGCCACATAGCGTTCAAGACGGACGCCATTTACCGCTAAAGTCTACACCGGTCACGTTGCCAAACCGGCAAGTTCGACGTAAATCTACGCGGTAAAGAAAACTATGGCAACAAAATCCCGTCCATGACGACTTTCTTCCCATACGGGACCGCTAAGCTCGGGTTGGGTGGCCAGTCATGAAACTTGGTTATGCGCGGGTTTCAACCGTCGAGCAAAACCTCGACCTGCAAAAAGATGCACTTCTCGCTGCCGGCTGCGAGAAGGTCATCACGGACAAA
>JAABUP010005264.1_pt1 | contig 19931 bp, 25 predicted proteins | sample 5559201 | NCBI WGS metagenome assembly JAABUP01 (sample SAMN10711887, study PRJNA513373) | rock metagenome | isolation source: Antarctica rocks | place: Antarctica
TTACGGTGTATTACGGTCAAATTTTGGTCTGGTTCGGAATTAATTTCATCCCGCAGGGCACTATCGAATTAATTTTGCGGGATGATTTCGAGCCAGTACGGTAGCTTTAGTCCAAATTTCTGTTCCACACAAGCTAGTCATCATGGCCACCGAAAGATTCGTTATCTCTGCCCTGGAGGCCAGCTTTATTCAGGACCACGATCGGCTTGGCAAACAGGATCCCTACGTCGTTTTCGAGCTCGGCTCTGAAAAGATCACTACCCCAGTCATTAAGTCTAGTGGAACCAACTGCTCGTGGGAGGAGAGCTTTACATTGATTGGGCGCAACTCAGTCAGCGATCTGCAGGCAACTGTGTACAACAGGAACACCCTCAGGTTGGTTGTTGACGTGTTGGTGGCTTTCGCAGCTTCTCGAAAACAAGATCTGTACTGTGTACATTGCTTACTGTGTTCAATGTAAGCAGGACACCAAGTGATGCCATCGAATTTCACAGCATGTGCCGACTGCTTGCAATCATCTGCAGGGCGGACACACTTTTGGGGAAGGCTACTCACCGCATCTTGCACAAGGTTGAGCCCGGAAAGCTCAAGATGAAGCTGACCGACAAGAAGGGAGCCAATACTGGCGAGATCCAGTTCATCCTGCAAGCTAGCGGTGGACGATTTGCTCAGCAGAGCAGCGCTTCTACTGAAACCGGTTCTGGTGTCGGCTCAGGTGCCGGCGCGGGAACCGGAGCTGGCGCTGCTGGTCTAGGTGCAGGTACGCCTGCCCACGTACAGACTTTAAATACTGTAACTAGACTTTCACAAAGCTTTCACACGAGGTTGTTGTGTGACATAGTTGAGACTTGATAATTTGTGCATTTGTACTCCATTTTGATGAACAGAATGTAGCACTTGGGAGTGTTTCAAACTTTGAGGTCATCAACTGACATTAGCCTTTGAATCTGTGTAAAGTATGTGTTTGTTTTGATTGGAACCAGACTGTGGCAAACATAGGCTATGTATAAGCTTGTAAGCTCTATGCAAAACTTGAACTGGAAGCAATGCACGTGCAACGTTGGCATTTCCAAACATTTGAATACTGCGTCCAGGAGTGCCTAGGGTCGTGGCTATGTCGGCAGAGTTTTTTTCAGTCAACCAGAGCTCAGCAGAAAAGAAAAGAAAAGACTACGCCTTTCGGCGTCAATTTAATGAGAAGCCAAGTATTATACCGGGCTGCCCAGACCAGAGCTCAGCACTTCTGCAGGCAAGACTATCTCTCAAACTTGTTTGCTCTTGCCCGCCTGGTCTGCTGTCGCTTTTGGATGTCACAAAACCAAATTGGGCGTCCAATGCATTTTGGCTGATTGCTGACACAGTGCAGCAATCTGTCACAGGAGGAACAAGCTGGTTCATCAACATCTGCAGAAGCTGTTTCAGTGAGCATAGGTCAAGGAGGTGTGACTGAGGTTGAAGGTGTCTCGGCAATTGACTATGAGCAGATTGTCTTGCCCATTGCTGCTGAGGGTGGCAGGGCCCTTCTCACCTTGGCTCATTGCATTGGTCCGCTGGAAGTCAGCGTGGTGAAGGCTACAACTCAGCTGAACCAGGTAAGGCCATTACCTAAAGAGGCGTCTATTCATTCATGAGCTACTTAGCCTACAAGAAGGCCTAATGAATCTATCAGCATTTAGCCTGCCTTTGGGCTAATAGTGTATCCGTCTGCCTTCATAAAGGTTCCAAATGTTTTGCATTCTCATGGCGAATATGACTTGTGCATTTTGTTAAATGACTGATTGTCTGGACCGCACTGTCAAGTCTAAGATTATGGCTGTCGTGGTGACAGGTACACAAGACTTTGATCACAGAGTTGAGGAATGTCAACGCTGCATCTCAGTTTGCAGAATCTGGACACAGAATGGATAGAGAGCTGGCAACTCTTGCTGACCTGGTGGCAGCCAGCCAGAAAAACTTGCAGGCTTGTAAGGTGCAGTCTAATTTTTGCCCCACAATGGGATATCACATATAAGCCTGCCAAGAGGCTAGCCTCACATTGACATGTCTTGTCAAATCTGTGCTCATTGGGCTGCTCAACTCTGTAGTGCCTACCTCAAGTCTCATTTTTGGTGCTGCCTATGCAGGCCGGGATTCAAGCAGGTCTTGTTGAGCATCCTGGCCCATTGCTACTAGCAGCTGGAGTTCTTGCTAAAGAGAGTGCTGAACTGCGCATCAAGACACTTTTGGCTGAATTCAAACAACTTGCACAGAGTAAGATAGATCACTGCATGCTGCGCCTCTGTCAGAAGGACAGCATTCAGCAGAGCCTAGCAGATGCTGCATTGGTGACGGCTGGCATCTCAGAAATGGTTGAATCCTCTCAGCAATGGACTGTTGAACAAGCAACAGGTCACAACAATGATCAGCTGACAGCATGTCAGCAGTTGATTGCAACTTTTGAAGCAACCAGGCAGGCAAAAGAGCAACTGCAAGCTTGCTTGGAGCAAGAGCAGACTTTGCTCAACGAACTCCAAGATCCTGTCAATGTTTGCTTGCAGCAGACTACACAGATTTTGCGGTCAACTGTTGACAAGATGCGCCTTGATGACCCACAACGTGAGCAGAGGCATACAGAGATGCTTTTCAGGTCTGGAACAAGGTCTCCTGTGCCTAGCATTGCCTTGACACACCAGCTGAGAATATGTTGCTACATGTGCATGGTGCGCGTATGTGCTCGGGTATACATGCATTGTGATCTTTGTGTTGAGCGCATGATGATGTGTGATGCTTGAGTTCTTGCACTCCCTAGCCTGTGATATTGTCTTGCTGAATGTTATGCTTGAGCTTGCTAGTGCAACCTTCTATCAATTGATGATTACCAAGCTCCATGGCCTTTGTCGTGAGTGCAACCTTCATTTCAGAGACATCAAGAAGCAGCAAGATGAGACCTTGTTACTTGAGCAGCAGAAGGTAGATGCTAGGCGTGCTTTGAAGAACCTGAGCAAGCAGCAGGATCAGCAGAAGGACTTGTCCAGGAAGCTGGCAACAGCCAAGTTGGAGCTGGAGTTGCTTACCATTGATGAGAAGCATGTGAGTGCTTTGATCTCCTCAAGAGGGCAACACAAGAGAATTGCATTTTTGCCTGTTGTAGTGGGGAACTTGTTATCCTTGAGGCACACTATCTCGCCTGATTCTGTGACTTGCCTTTGCTTGAGGAATAAGACTTCCTACTGTTGCTAATGTATTGCTGTCCTTGCTATTACCTTTTGAAACTCTACACCTGTTTCACCTCTTGCGGTTTTTGACAGAAGTCAAGTTTGACATTATGTCATGCTGATTGTTTGTATACATGCAGCATGAAGCTGCCAGGGTCCAGACAAACATAGCAGCATTACTTAGCAAGAAAGCTGCTTTGGCATCTACAATGGATGCTCAGGCCCAGTTACTCGCTTCCCCTGAACTGCTGCAAAACCACCCAGAGCTGCAATATGAGCGAGAGTCACATGGCAACATGCCAAAACTGGGTGCTGCCAGGGAGCTGTTTGCGAAAGACATGCGGTTGAGTGATTTTAGGTGAGCTTCTTGTGGCTCATGCCTTGCTGCAATGATGGTGTGCAAGAATCCCATGAATCACAAGTAGCAGGTATATGATGAGATTCAAATCGAATCATGTTTGACCTGCCCAGCAACTGTCATATGTATGTGCTTCATGTCTAATGCTCATTCCGTGCATCAATGGCAGCTGCTGCCGCCACGCTATGTAACAACCCTAGCTTTGAACAATAGCTGATTACTGACACGCTGGGTCCAGGGTCGTCTCCATGCCAGCAGCCATGATCACTGAAGCTGAGGACAGCGAGGGCCGCAAGTGGGCGTTGAAGCGCATCCAGAGTGACAGCCAGTCTGTGAGGGAGGCTGAGAGACTAGTAAAGCTGCGCAAACATCCGCTTGTGGTGCCTCTACAAAGCATTTTCATGGATGGGGGTGTTACCTTTTTGCAGATGCCCTTTTACAGAAACGGTGACCTGCGCACATGGGTTGAGAAGATCAAGGTGTGTTGCACAGTGTTGATGTGTGGTACATGTCTTGCAAATCTGCTTTGGGAAGGTATCTGTCATTTCTTGCTGTGGCTCAAACGCAGTTGCGTTTGCATTGGATTTTGGCAACGGGTAGTAGGCATAACCTCCTGCTTGTGAGCAAAACCTGATGCAGCCCAACAGCTTATCAGTGGCATGTTTGTCGGTGCAAGCTGCCAATCTCATGTGTCAAATTCCAGCTGCGTACTGGCTTTTGTTTGTAGGCTGTCAAACAGAACACCAACACTTTAAGCTCTTTGGAGAAGACCTCAGTGCGATCAACCATGCGGCAGCTGGCTCAAGTCATGGCCTTCACCCATCAGCAAGGCATCACACTCCGCGACATCAAGCCAGAGAATGTGCTGCTGCAAGACAATGGCAACATTGCCTTGTGTGACTTTGGCATCAGCAAAGACATCATCAGTGGCGCCTATGAGAGCACAATGAACCTCTCAGCTGCAGGCACACTGGCCTACTGTGCACCAGAAGCAGGTAAGTCATTAGTCAGCATTTCATGCAAAGCTGTCTACACTCTGTATGGTAAATGTGTTGAGCATGTATGAATGCAGCAAAAACAAGCCACAAGGCAAACGACGCCTTTTGTCGTTACAAAACATACCATTATAGAATGTTATATTACATTTTAAAATAGTACTTGTAGTAAAAATTCAGTAAATGAGACCATGCAAAATTGTGGCGAAGCTGTAATGTAGGTGCTGTCTGACAGTTTTGTGTGGCTGCACAGGCAGTGATGCGTGGAAGCAACATCCTACTGCAGTGGACGTCTGGTCCTTTGGCATAATGCTGCTGGAGCTTGCAGCTGGGAAGCTTTTCTCCTGGGTTGCCCCTTTGAATCAGTTGGTGTTCCAAGCAGGCAGACTTGATGCAGCTGTGCAACTTTCAAGGGATCAGCTACCTTCTGGTGATGCTTGGTTCGACGGTGTTTGGCAGCTTGTCACACAGCTGCTGGACACCAGTCCTGACACGCGCCCAAGCATGGACGCTGTGCTCATGTCAGACTTCTTCACGTCAGACAAGTATGCACCGGACACTAGCAGCACGCCAGTGGACCGCAAGTTCCGCATGTTGAATAGTCACTTGGATGCACTACGCCACAGCAGCAACAGGCTACCAGCACACACTTCATCCGTGTGCAGTCTGAACAGACTGTCTTGGCTGACATGGTGGCAGCCTTTGTTGATTAGGCAGTGCCATTGGGCAAGGTCTTCTACATCAACTGGGGCCCAAATAGTGTGCGCAAGCCGTTGCAAGAGGTCATGGACATCTTCTTGATCCAGCTTGGTGCAGACCAGACCAATGCAGCTCTGTTCCAGCAGTGTGACGAGACTGGCGAGCTGTGGCGCAGTCTTTTGCCCCCCAAGCAGGCTCTGAATGCCACCAGGCAGCAGCATTACCAGGCAGTGGGCAGAATACTTGCCAAGTGCCTGTTGGAAGGCATTCATGTGCCCATCAGCTTTTCTGCAGCTCTGCACAGCGTGCTGGTGCACGATGAGACGCTCAGTAGCAACTCGGATGAGTGCATTGCTATGATGGCAGACTTTGACCCCAATGAGGCGCAGAGGCTGAGGCAGGTGCTTGCTGCTCACCACGGAGATGGCAGTGAGCTTATGCTGACAGTGGGAAGCATGCTGGGCAGTAGTGATGAGACCATAGTGACTGATGCCAACAAGGAGGAGATCACCTGCCAGAAGGTATTGACGACTTCTTGAATGTACTGAGAAAGTGCATCTTGCTTGAAAAAACAAAATTTGCATCTGTCAGAGTTAATTTATGGGCATGAGCTTGCTTGTATGCGACATCCCAGACTGCACTTGGCCCGAAGTAGGTAATACATGCATGCAGTTGGTGGCAGAAACACAATTATGGCCATCAAAGCAAGCTGCATTATACTACATTTCCAGGTACTAGCTTACACATGAGGCCAGCTTGGCATTGCAGGTCCGGCAGACTCTGGTGGAGGACAGGCGTGCAGCGCTAGAGGCAATCAGGGCAGGCTTCTGCTCCCTTGACCTTGCTGATCACCTGGAGCACTTCTCAGGAGTGGATCTGGCCACTCTGTTCTTTGGGGAGCAGTATTTGGATGTGGATGCGCTTGTCCGTGCTTTTTGCTTGGAAGGAAATGATGCAACTGGCAGCATAGAAACCTGGCTGGAGCGCTTTGTCAGGATGCTATCAGAAAACAGCATCAGGGTGTTTCTGGCACGTGTCACCAACAAACTGACCCTACCTAGGCCAGGACAGAGCATCACCTTTGAGCTGAGCACAGCAGCAGAGCAGCCCAGGTTTTTCCCAGTAGCCAGCCATATGCAGCTGCCACAGTGTGCGTCATTTGAAGCCTTTGCATCACGCATGGGTGTGGCATTGCGTCTTGGAGAGTACATGTCCAGAACTGGCACTCAGAATGAACAAAGGCTGACAAGGGAAGAAGAAAGGGCAGTTGTGGCTGCCATGGGGGGGGGAGATCCGCGCAGGGGGCTACTACCGGTGTACTTGTGGGTACATCTATGCTGTGGGAGAGTGTGGGGGCCCGATGCAGAGAGCGCCCTGCCCTATGTGCGGGAACAACATTGGTGGACAGCAGCATCGTTTGGAGGCTGGCAACCAGCATGTGGCGTTGGATGGTGCAGGAGCGGCTGCTTGGCCTCAGTAAACATGTTGACCTTGCATTTAACGTGCAGCAGCTCAAGCAGCAGTGCTGGAACATCAGGTTTCCTTTTGAGTCTGACAGAACAGCGCTAGCCGTACTTGAAGCATGCTTGCGCAATGCTTGATCATGATCTTTGTAGCTTTTGCCAAATGTAAAATTATCTATGCTGATGATGAGCACCCCGCGTGGATGCAGGTGTAAACATTTTAAGCCCTTGCAATTGGTAAAGAGGTGTACAATAGTTTTTAAGATGCACTTCGTCGCAACAGTCACCCCACCTGGGCTTGGCTTGTGGCTGTAACAAAGAAACGGCTGTAATGACTGCCACACTGTTGGTGACCTGCAAAAGTTCAGCATATGCATTCATGCCAACACAAGCGTAGACAATCTGGAACAGGTGGTCACTTGATTCGGCAACTGCTAGCTGACCTGCCAGCTCACGTTACCCAGGCAAATTCTTATGCAATCCTTCTATCTTGTTGCATGATGAAACGCCAGCGAAGACTCTACCTAGCGAATTCCTTGGTGCATTTGCGATCCAAGACAGCCCTGGGTTGTTCGCTCTCACTGTTTTCGGCTAATGTAGCGTTAGCACACAGACAAGTCCACGACCGCTCGTCATCGTCCCCCGCGGCTTATCTGCCTGTCGTGCGATCTGATCCGGAAACAGCGCACCTTGTCGGAAAACATGCGTATTCTGCGGTGGATCTTCGCAATTATTGCTCTTTTTGTTAGCTATCGCACGAGTGAGTTCACTTCACCACAAAGCGCTGTTGTTAGATCCCCGTCGTAACGCTGATCACGCTTCAACCATGCAGAACCCTTGCCATCAAATTCATCTTGGCTGAACTTCAGGACACTTCGAGCTTTCCATGCCATACCCCGGCTTTGGCACAGTCCAAACCATTCCTCAACACAAATTGCCGACCCCATCTGAGTTGGTGGTATGTATGCACCCTCTCCACTGACCTTTCCAAGCTGACCTCTTCACGAAATGCCCCCCTATCCTCAAAGCCTTCCGTCCATGATGACATACATGTGAACGGTGTATACAGGGTCAATACGCTCCAAACGAAATCCTGAAAGGGGTCACAAAGCTTTTTGAGGGGCGTCTGCAGGGTGCAGGTACATGAGCACTCTCATGTGCATGTTTTCCTGCCTCTGTTGCTGCTCCTGTTCTTTTGTGTCTCACCAGAAATGCCCTGCATTCTTACAGCATGTGAAGCTGCCCTGGCTGCAGAAGTCTATCACTTTCTCTTGCACACATCTGCATCTTCAACAGCTGTACCTAGTATAAGCACCACAGCATGCAGCTTACTGCCATCAAGTTCCATGTCTACTCTTGGTTGTATGTCACTTGAGATGACACAGCACCACACTATCTTCTCATCGCCATGTGTAGAGAGCGTTCAAGTGTCCAAGTCTGGAACTTTGTGGTTGCCAGATAAGTATGGCAATGTCTTCACATCTGAAACAGATTCCAAGGGCACATACAAGGACTTGCAGAAAGTCGCTTATGTGGGACCCAGCAGACCCTTGGGGCATGTCTTTGATGCAAATGACAATCTGGTCATCTGTGATGCATCTAAGGTCTGATGATAAACCTTGAGCTTTGCTTGCATTGTCTTTTACCGCTGTGCTGTGCTGTGCTGTGCTGTGCTGTGCTGTGCTGTGCTGTGCTGTGCTTGTGGCAGTCTGAAATGCATGACCTGGCAATAGGATAAAACGCCCCAAATTCTCTTTCTTTTATCATGCTGCAGGGTTTAGTCATGCTTGAGCAGGCAACGGGCAAAGTAGTCATCCTGGCCAGCCAGGTCAGCGATGACTCGCCCCTAGACCCTGGATCAGTCATCAACTACGCAAATGATGCGGTTATTGCAGAGGATGGCACCATCTACTTCACCACTTCCTCTGACATCCCAGTGGTGCCCAATGCTTTTGGCTTCTGGGACACATATGCCTCCTTCACACTGACTATGCTCCAGGTGAGGCCTTCTCCGCAAGGACTGACCATCCTTACATCACAGCAGAGTGCAGATCATACTGCACCAAGCTCCAGCTGCCTTTTGCATCAGCCATGTGATACTTCTGGCTGTGCCCTGTCAACTTCTGCATTGCTGGCTTGCATGAACCAGCACATCGGCGTTTTTGATGCATTGATCTAACACGGCACTCAGTGTTGAGCTTGAAAACTCACACTGTTTGGTGCAATCACTCAAAGTGCAAAGCAAAGCAATCAGTAGAGTAAATGGTGCAGTGCACGTTCAGTATAGACATCCAATTCAGGCACAACAACCAGGTGCCTAGCTCTGGGTGTTTTGCTTGCTGAGGCTCCGACACATCCAGCTCGACAGCTGCATGCACCTGATAGTTAGCTATGGATGTGTTCAATACAGCATTAACTGTTCGTTATTCATGAGTCAAACTGTGGTTTATGTGACAGGCTGTGGGGCTATGCTGCTGGCTTTGTACACAGGCCCGGTCAATGCAGGTGGACCTGCCAGCGAACTCTTCTGTGCTGGCAGCATGCATCTTGTTTCATTGCAATCAGCAATGAGAAGAGCCCTTGTCATTGGCCTATGCAGGGTTCAGTGACAGGCAGATTGCTGTCGTACAGTCCAAAGACCAAGAAAACCCATGTGCTGGCAGGTGACTTGTTCTATGCCAATGGCGTGGTTGTGGCTCACGATCAGTCCTTCCTGCTGGTTGTGGAAACCATGTCTGTTATGGTCCACAAGTACTGGCTCAAGGGCCCAAAGGTACATGAGCATGCTAGTAAGCATATTGAGCATCAGGCACTGAATGTGTCACACTGTTTGCAAAAGCCAGGGTTTTTGTGTCTGAACTTTTTCGTTCATACAATTAAGGGATCCAGATTTAGCACCACATTCTACTAGCGTCAAAGTCAGTGTCAGGGTTGTGTGTGAACTGATGTGAGACGGAGTTTTGCACCATTGATTGACCTGTTGTAGAGTAGTGGTCATCAGGCTGTTGATCCTTTCTGAGATGGTTGAAGCGTCTCACCCACCTGTTATGCATGAGACACGTCAAACAATCTCAGGGAGGATCAACAGCCTGATGACCACTCAATAGAGTGAGTTTTGCCATAACGTCCCTGATTCAAAGGTTGCCATCGAAATGCGTTGAGCATTGCTGATCTGTCGTACACCATCAAACACATTGGCTGTTGCACTGATCTCTTCTTGATATCATGAAGATTGCAGTTCCTGTCACTGGACCATGCAGAAAGGGCACATGGAGGTTTGGATCTCTAGTTTGCCAGGCTTTCCAGATGGCATCAGTCATTCAGAGGACGGCAACTACTGGGTAGCCATGGCCGGCCCAAACCAGCCCTTCGTCAAGGCTCTTCCCTACAGGTTTGTTGCCTCAGCTGTTATGTTGTCATACATCATATCAAATCACTGCTAGAATGCACTGTATGATTCTGCATGCATTTCTTCATTTCAAGGCAGGTCTTGAGGCATGAGGCAAGTGCGCATATTCATTCTGAAAGATGGATGGATATTCCTTGGCTATGTCCCAGACAGATTGCCCCACAAGGCATGCACAGTCAGTTGGCTTGTGCATGCATGGCAAAGTCTCATTGCTGTGGCAGCCTAGCCATCTTGTCACAATCTTCAAGACAGGATTGCATTCGAGCGTCTTAAGATAAGCTTATTTTGTGCACATCTGTAGTACCTCAGCCTTGGAAGGGTGCGATATTGTTGTTGCAAATGTGCTTCGTCATGTCAGATGCTGCGAGACTCCCAAATTCCAATATGTTGTGCATTGCAGGTTTTTGAGATTTATATTTGCATGGCTGCCAAAGCTGGGTCTCCGGCCTGCTACCAAGGCATATGGCATGGTGATCAAGGTGAGTGAATATGGTCGCAGTTTCACCAAGGATTGGGATCCTTGTGGCCATTAGACCTGCTACAATGCTCATCTAAAGTGTTGCTCATGTGCTTACTGATCATGCATAAAATGCAAGTGTTGAGCCTCATTTGATCAAAGAAGCTAGTACAACAACATCTTAGTGGCAGTAATATTGCCAGGATCTGTTGTGTGACATGATCCACAATGCCTTGCCTCAAGCTTGCTGTCTGTGCTCCCTACCTTCTTACTCTGCTCTGGGCTCATGCCCCATGCCCCCCCCCCCTCCCCTCACTACCACCCCAACAAAACCATATCACGCATGGTTTGTGCGCATCGCATCTGGTGTGAAGATGTCAATAAGTTTACACGTGGCGTCATGCAAACTGTCGTAGTGACGCACATCCTTCATGTTTGCATGTAGATATCTCCTGAAGGCAAGGTTCTTGAACACCTCATGGATACTGATGGCTCTGTGGTCAACTTCATCTCAGCTGTCACTGAGCACAACGGCCGACTCTTCTTTGGGAATGTGGCTGGGGACTATGTGAGCTACATAGACACCAAATGAGGCAGTGGGACACGAACTGAATGTTAAAATAGATCTGCGGCCAACAATGGCTGGCCTGAATCATCAACATCACCAACGCTAACAAAGGAAGGCAGTGCAGAGAGGTGTGAATGTGTTGATGTTTGAGAATGAGATTGGTAATTGAGATACAATGTGAAGGCACTAAAACAATGAAGGAGGATCATGCAAACGCTTCAGCATGCAAGCAGGATGATATAGTCACATGCGTACTCACAGTGTGCATCAAAAGTCGACTGTGCCAACAGCGGCATTATTACTGGTCAATGCCACATTTGCCCCCAGTTGTCAAAAAGAGAGACAGACCCCTGTTTTGAGTTGTCTTAGATGCATGGAAACTTATGTGTTTGAAATTGTGCTGGTGTACTTACTGATATCACACCTGATTTTCCTTAATCTGGCTTAAGCATTCGGAAGTCTATTAAAGGTTGAAGTTGTTATTACTTGATTGCACCGCCTAGCTGCACGCATGAACAGTGTCAAGCAACATGTCAGCAGATTTTTCTGTGCAGTTTCAGCTTTTGGGGAGTTTGATGTTGCATCAGAAAGTACAGACTACCGTAGTCCAAGGGTGCAAAACGTTTAACTCGCCTATACGTGTGTATACCATCTGCAAGGACAATGAGATTTGGTTTCGTTTGGATTGTTTACTGCTGCCAGAAGAACATAGACGGTCTGACAGTCGCTCTCAGTCGACGCAATGCATACAGTGAGGCCTACAAGTCTTGATTTGCGAGTGTGAAATGCCCAATCTGTGTGCCTGGGCTGCATGCATTGAAGCCGCTTGCCGCTTGAAAAGCAGCTGCAGTTTTCAAAGATGTGTAATCAAATAGCTAAGGTACAGTAGCTAAATGACCACATGAGTAACTCTAGCATGTGTCTATGAGAGCAACAAAATACCACAGCGATGATTGCAGTTCAGTCAAGTCCAATTATCAGCTACATAAGCCAGCATTTGCAGCAGGTGTTGCACAACATCACATCATGCATGCTGGCATGACTGCATGAATGGTGCTCTCAGCACAGTAGCTGCAGACATTCATGCTGCAGCAGTATATAAATGATCCACTAGCACGACTGAGCTAGCTGACGCCCGATTGCAGTGACTTATGGACCATGGGAAGCATGTTTATGAGCAGCAATGCCAGGGGAGGCTTCATCGCGATTTCGCGTGAAACACTGACCAACATTCACCAGAATATGACCCAGGCTATAGTTGGTGGATGGGCATTGAATACATTCACTTCTTGGCCTCAGCTTGCTCAGGGGGCTTGGGGGGGTCTGTGAGGTCCCTGCAGTAGGGCCCTGGTGGCTGGTCCCATGTGAGAGTTGTCTGGCCTTCCGCCTTGGCAACCCATTTGCCATCTACGATTGCGCCCGCCGGCTCAGCTTTTTCTCTATGCTGTGAACCTACCTGCACATGAAAAGCAGGCAATGTCAACACAAGACAACGAAGGATGCTGCACAGTGCATGATGCTTTCTGCAGCAAGGCTATGGCATCTAGGGCTATACAACTGCTGGCAGGACAAGCTATAATGTAACAAGGAGTACAATAGCCAGTGCCTCTTGGTGTGGCTAGCCTAGATGTGTAAGCCAACAGACATACCCCTCTGCTATCACACAATGCTTGATGACATGCGGTGCTTGCCCATACTGGGCGGTGTGGAAGGCTGTGCTGTTCCACAGTGAGCTGTCAAGCGCAACTGCCCTAGCTGCTTGATAGCGCTATCTATGTTGTCGCCACACGCATCCAGAACGTCTCCTATGATCTGCATGGAGCCAACAAGCTTAGGACCTGAAGCATCATTAGCGCAATTTAGTTGCTAGGCAACTCAGAGGTGACAATCATCTTACCTTGTCGTCCATGTCAGGGAACAAGCCCTTCAACGCCTGAAGAGTAGTGGAGCTCACAACATACGGCTGACGCTCTGCAAGAGGAGCGCAGCGCAAGCTCTGAGGATTGTACTGCCTATATCGCTTGTTGCTAGGGCCAGAACTGCGATCTGTGCTGTAGCGCTCTGGCGAGTCACTGCTTGGCTCAAAATGACGCTTGTTGCCGTGATGAGGAGACCTAGCTGCGACCGACATGAAGAGACAAGCGAAAACTTATGCTCATATATATCCGTCTGTCCAGCCTAGGGTACCGAACTATCACAACTCGTCTCGATGCAGCCTTGTTTTCACCTCGCCAAGTTAGCGAGCATGACCAACTCGTGAAGCTGTAAACAACCTCAGGACACAAACTCTATGCGCCCCCTCTGTGCAGCTGGGCGTATCAATCGTCACTAGCTAATTCGTCGAAACCTAAGCAAAATTCAAGAAACCTATATTTTGCTCAACTTATGCTGCAAATGTTTGCCAAGTTGCGCATGCTGGACGCGGCATTGCACTGTGTCTGCTGAGGTTGGTTTCACACATCTATAGCATGCTGCGCAGCAGCCTACGTAGTGCAGGGCGGTTGACGGCTGCTCTTCGCCAATCCTGCCATCAACCCGTCTGCGGATCAGCCCCTGCAGCGTCTCAGGTGCGCACACACCATCACAAATGGACCAGGCTTACACTCGAGTTTCTGTAGCTCACACTTGCCTGCGCTGCAGTGTGTCCCGCGAGACTTCTCCACGAACAGTCACGACATATTTAACGTGGTAAGGCCTCGGCCCTGGTCGGCTTCACTTCAGGTCAAACTAGTCTCAGGAGCTAATGGACGATCTGCTTCTTGCAGCACAAGCACAATCCTGACAATAACTGGGACACTCCATTCGATTTCACAGACGACAACTATGAGATTGTAAGCAACATAGCTATACCCAACGCCAAGCCCACAGTTGTTGACTGCTTGACGTGACGTGATTTGGTGAATGCACCAGTCTTGTTGTCAAAATTGCAGCTCTTTTACGAAACCTATACTTCAAACCCAACGCATTGTCTCGCCCTGTTCCAGGCAGCAGAAATTGTGGCGCAGTTCCCTACAAACTACAAAGCATCTGCGATGATTCCAATCTTGGATCTGGCCCAGAAGCAAAACAAAGGATGGCTCAGTCTGAGCGCAATGAACAAGGTCAATAGAACTGCATTTAACAATGACCATGTTTCTGCTGCCGCTGCTCTGTGTCGGCTCAATCACTGCAGCCAGGGCTATCATGCTTGCAGGTGGCAGAGGTGCTGAATGTGCCTCCCATCAGAGTATATGAAGTTGCCACGTTCTATACAATGTTCAACAGAAGCAAGATGGGCAAGTACCATGTCATGGTTTGCGGCACAACACCCTGCATGCTTCAAGGCGCTCGTGACATCTATCAGACCCTGAAGCAGCATCTAGAAGTGGACTATGGACAGACCACAGCGGTAGGCAGCCCTGACCTCTTGAATGATTGTTGTGCATTGTTCCTTCATGAACATCTGCAGACTTCAGTGTACGCATATCCAGAAACACGGCAACGACCTGCCAGATGCGCCCTACATATGACCTGGTCGTGCCAGGAGCTGGAGGCATGCGCACTTGCAAGAGACAACCGTCTAATTCTGCGCTGGCCTCCATCACCTCGCAATGCCAGGTCATATGTGTTGCGTCTTAGCATGGCATTGCTGTGTGTCTGGAGATTTGTATACTATACTTTACTATATGAAGTACATTTGTGTATGAGGGTTCACGTGAAACATGCGGACACTGTGTACAGCTGAGATGTGATTCAAGAAGGCCTTTCTGACACAGGCATCGCATAGACAGAGACTGTATGGCCTGTCACGCTGCATGTGTCACTCTCTTGAAATCACATAGCCATGCAGTTGGGGCCTGTCTTGTGAGGATTACATCTCAGGGTGGTCTGTGCCCAATGCATGCTTTCAACTGCATACAACACGCGTCTCTAAACGCACCAATCATGACCACATGCACCGCAGCATGCACCGCATCAGCAGGCCCAATGTTTGTTGCAGGATGGCATGTACACATTGTCGGAGATGGAGTGCATGGGTTCATGTGTGAATGCACCCATGATTGCTGTAGCTGACTACAGCGGTCCAGACGCTACAAGCTTCAAGTACACCTACTATGAGGACCTCACCCCCCAGGATGCAGTCAGCATCATGGAGGACTTGAAAGCTGGCAAGACTCCCAGGGTAGGTGCTTGTGTTCCTTTGCTGTTGCACACAGTCTCTGTTCTGTGCATGCAGCATCACACGCCTCTTCTGTCACGCTGATGCTCTTGTGCATGGGCACACTGATGCTACTGACACAGATGGCTTGTATCAGCCTCTGTGCATGTTATTCTGTCTTTGCAAACATTGCGCATATCGGGCAGCCTCAAGTAAGCGCGTGTGTAACATGCACGTTGTGACTTACAAAACCCTCGAGGTCCCTAGCAAAATGCACCACATGAGTGTGCAACAGCAGTTGCATTTCAAGTCTCAGAGGAGACATGGCTGATGCTCGCAGCAGAGCTGCAAGCATCCTGCAGACGTTCCAACAAGCTGTCCTGCATACATCAGGACCACAGGCAAGTACCAAGCTACTACGCACTCATGCTGTGCACACAATATGACCCACGATTCACATTGAGCCTCATGCTGTTGTTAGACCTTGGCCTCAGAGGCTTGATTCTGCAAACTGAACCAACAGTGTATTGCTGTGAATTGTTCCAGGATGCTTTGAACCCCAGCGGCTTGAAGAGTCAGTTGGCAGAGCTGCAACACAACAACAGCATCCTCAAGCGCGCTGTTGCCATACAAAACAACAGAATTCAGGACCTCTCCAGTAGAGAAGCTGAGTCTCAACAGTTGAAGCAAGTGGTGGCACAGCTACAAGAGAAGTGCCATGGTCTGGAAATGAACAACTACTCCTTGGCGATGCACCTGAGGCATGCCACAGACAATGGCTCTCAGAACCAGCAGGGCCAGAGGCACCCTGATGTATATTAGCCAGGCTGTGCTGTAGTTAGCAATACTTTGTAGTTGTACGTAATTTTGTTTGCTGTGGCCAAACGCAAGCTGCTAAGTTGAGCAGACAAAACATGATGGATTGCAGCACGCTGTAAGTTGTTATGCCTGCTCAGCCTTGTTGATGCTACATGCGGTTGATGCTAGAGAGCCACGCACTTTTATGATGGTCCCATATGATCATGGCAGTACCAAGATGTTCAAGCTGATGGTCCTGCATCAGCTGCTGCTTGAGCCAGAATCCTCTACTTGCTATTAGAGGACATCTTATGTTGTGTAACCATTCAGAATATAACCCCTGCCAGGTTAGTGGTGCACAGGCGGTCTCGCTGCGGCTACAAGGCATGCATGATCATTTGCCATATATGCGTGAAATCAGGCTTTTTTTACCTGATTAGGAAAATCTGGTTCATGAGCAGCACTTGCGACTTGCAGCACTCACAGTCTGGCAATATGAACAGAGCAGCATGTGAACATTTGCCAGCAACTGAACTCAGACATACAGCACTTTCTTGGTGATGTGTAAAGGCGACTTGAAAGATTACACTCAGCAGTTCAGCAAAACTCATGACAGATGATGTGATACCCTATTTATGGCGCCTACGGCAAGTTCAATAGATGATGAACAGGGAACGCCAAAGGGGAGGCTTTGGAAAGTGTCTTCAAACTACTTGGCAAATACAAGATGTTTGCTGCAATTCAGTGCAACACATTAAATGTTGCAGTACCCTATTTATGGCGCCAAAGACAAGTTCAGCAAATAGAACAGGGAACGCCAAAGGGGAATCGAGACAAACCTGAACAAAGCATCAAATTTTGCACAGACAACAGTACCAGAATGAAGTAGCCAAAAACATACGCTGAATGATTCATTTCAACACTGTCAAAGTCTAGATCTACAGCTGCGTAATTGCACAGTAGTGCCAAAAGATGCTATGGTATGGTACAAGTCACCGACAAAACTGCATCGGGCCACAAGGCATCTCAGCAGTGACATCATTGCCTGCCAAACATCAGCTGTTGAGCAGCAGAGCAAGTCCAAATGAGGAACCAATGTTGAATGCTGACACACCAGTATCCCATGAGAAAGCTATTGTAACCCACTTATGATGAACACTGACACTCAAGCTTAGCGCCAAGGTTTGACACAACTGCCAGATGAATGCGAGTTTCGATTCCAATGCTGACAAGGCTAGATCACAAATCAGACTGCCTGAGGTCATCAGACTTGAACTGTGCAACAGCCGCTTGGCCATGTGCAGTATCATCATTATCCACATAGGGCTTTGACATTGGCTTGCTGGGTTTACGGTCCAGATTGGGCAATCTCCCGCCATCAACCAAATCTGGGTGGTGGGAAAACTCAGTGCCATCATATTTTAGCGCCTCTTTGGGTGTAGTCCAGGTGAACATGTGCTTGAAAATGACAGTCAGGATTCCTCTGGCTTCCCAGATTGGAAGAATGATGGCGATCAGAGTTGCACTGATCAGAAGGAAGAATCCGATGACTACCCAAAGCCTGCAGGGCACCAACAGAGCTGAAAGTTTTGGTGCCAAACTCAGGTGACTCATGAAGCTGTGCACATAGACGTCATATGCTGTGCCGGAACACAGCGGTTGTATTGTCTTTGGCAACATTCCACTGCTGAGATGATGAGACGTACAGAGCTAGCAGCAGCAGCAGCAGCAGCAGCAGCAGCAGCAGCAGCAGCAGCGGCAGCAGCAGCAGCAGCAGCAGCAGCTTGAGCCTACATGGTCGTAATCAGGTATTGCATTCGTACCAAGATTTTGCTCACGACCTATTGCAATGCCGTAGCAGCTATTCTGCAGGACTCAGCAGGTTGCAAACATCCAGGCATACAAGCGCACTGATGTAAGGAGTACAAGAAGCAATGAGTAGGTTCAAAGTAGCAGGTGGTAGCCGGCAACATCACACGTGCATGACAGATGACATGTGTCACATGTCCATACGGATCACATGTGCATGACAGATGACATGTGCATGACAGATCACATGTGCATGGCAGATCACATGTGCATGACAGATCACATGAACATATGACTCACGTGAAGTAATGCAGGCTCCAAACAGCGCCAGCAGGGAGAGACAATAGTGGCCACACAAATTGAGTGGTCACAAAGAACACTGCGGTTGCCGCCCAGACATATTTGCGCATTTTGGCAATGTAAGCTGCTGAGTCAACTCCCTCTTGAGTGATGCCCAGTCTCTCGCCCTTGTCTGCCAAATGGATGTCGTGGTCAAACAGCCTCCAGTCAAACTTCTCCTTGGCAGGAAACAGCTTGCTCTGCACAACAGCAGATGCATGCGCTCTTGATCAACAAACTGTTCATGTCAGATCCAGCAACATGATGATTTACGTTACTTGAGACAGTGAATTGCAGAGCAAAATCCATATGCAGCAAGCTGGCACATGACAAGCCTGCTATCTCTTGTGCACAGCCCAGACAGAGTGTGAAAAGCAACAAAAGCACCACACAGAGAAAAGAGACGAATGCTGCTTCACTGGCGCAGTTTACTCGGGTGTTTGAAGTCTATGCGCCAATCATCAGCTGCAGCAGTGTTGAGTGTTGTGTATGTGTGTCACTTACCAGGGTGACACAGACTATCAGGCCCATGAAAATGGAGATGCAGCATCCAGCCAGCATAGGCTCATTGTTTTGGAGGGAAAGCACAGTTGGCGCTTCATACATCTCCTTGGCTGTGACTAACCACGCAATGATGCCACAGCAGCCGCCAGTGATGGTTCCAATTGTGGCGCCAAGGCATGTGCAGCCGTTCCAAAGGAGGGAAAAAAAGATCGGGAAAACTGCGCCGGCGGCAGTCACACTTAGGATGTCGCCCATGAAGTTGTAGCTGATGTAAGCGCCGGTGCACATGCAGCATAGGGCCGATGCCAACAGCCCCCACCCTATGACTCCAAGGCGGGAAACCAGAAGCAGCTCCTTGCCTGATGCCTGCATGACACACTCAGTCTCAGCTCATTGTAGTTTTCCCGCTTCCTGAGTTCTGCTTGTAACCTCACAGAAGCAACACTACATTTGAGCGAAATGCTTGTGAGCTCACTAAAGCAACACCACATTTGTGCCAACTGGGTGTGAGCTTGCTGTAGCGACATCATATTTCTGGAAACTCCTTGTGAGCTCAGTGAAACAACGTTGCAGTTTTGCAAGGGGGTGCGCGCTGACTGTAGCAACACTACATGCTGCTGCCAAAGGAGCAGCTTCAAAAGCTGTTCACAATACTGCTGCATGCAGCATAAGCAAGAGAAGAACAGCAAAGGCAGGTGCACACCCATGCCCAAGACAGGATTGTCAATAAAGCAGCAGCAGCAAAGCGTGCAGCAGCAACAGCAAAACAGACAGGGGAGAATGCGCAAGAGCTTCCAAGCAGCATCCACTGGGGCTTCAGTCCTGAGGGAGAAGACAACAAGCTTGAGAGGAGAACAAGAAGGAGAAGAAGGAGAAGAAGGAGAAGAGGAAGCAGAAGATAGAAGATTTGAAGGAGAAGCAGCAGCAGCAGAAAAAGAAGAGGAGGAAGCAACCTTAGGCTTGATGTAACGGCAGTAGACGTCATAGGTGAAGAGGCTGGTGCAGGCCAGCCCCTCCCCCGCCCCACCGGAGAGGAAGAAGAAGAAGCAGAAGAAGCAAGATGTAGAGGAGGAGAAGAAGAAGAAGAAGAGCAACCAACCTTGGGCTTGATGTAGCGGCGGTAGACATCATAGGTGAAGAGGCTAGTGCATGCCAGCCCCTCCCCCGCCCCACCGGAGAGGAAGAAGAAGAAGCAGAAGA
>JAABUP010005265.1_pt1 | contig 19927 bp, 26 predicted proteins | sample 5559201 | NCBI WGS metagenome assembly JAABUP01 (sample SAMN10711887, study PRJNA513373) | rock metagenome | isolation source: Antarctica rocks | place: Antarctica
CCCCTCTTCCCCCACCCCCCACCCTCATGAACCAGGGTTTGTCCTGAACCTGGATGTCCCATATCTTCTGCATCTCACCTTGGAGTTCAACACCTCAGCTGCCATGCTCAAAGGTGATCACTGTCCTGCAGGGCTGCTATGGCACCCTTCTTGGCCAATCAGAGTGTAGGGGCTGACAGCTATAAATGGATGCTATATGGGGATGATGACACGGTCTTCTACCTGGACAACGTGCTGCGCATGCTGGAGCCACTTGACCACACCATGCCATACTTCATCACCGACCACATCTGGTTTCTCAGGAGCCTCACAGAAGGCATGTCTGCTACTGACTGACGCATCCGAAGTCTTGAGTGATGTCTGTCTGTGCGTGTGACTCGACGGGCAGACAGCATTTGTGCCTGCCACTAACTTTTGCTTGCCACTGCTGTCTGAGTGTGTAAATATAAAAAACATGCTGTCTGTCATCCCGCAAACCGTGTTGACAAAGTGAGCAGCTTCATCTGTTTGGCAGTTGAATGCATATCAAACTTACAATTGTTTCCCTTATGAAAACGTGAAATGCTGTAGTATGCTCTGCAGTCCCTGGACATTACTCAGTGACAATCTTCATCCTTTGCTGCTGGCCAGCATACTGGGTGAAGCATGAATCATGTGAAGATGTGATATTTTGCAGTGCACTGATCTGGCAGAGACAGTGAAGTGCAATGGCAGAGCCTCATGCCAATCGCCACTTGTTTTGCAGTGACAGTCAAACTGAACCTGGCTGCTAATTTGCAGAGGTGGATGACAACAGGATGCATCCAGCCAGGAGTGCCCCTCGCTGCCTGCCCTGCAACTACCAGGATCCCTTGCAAGGCTCCTCCTCAAGCAATGAGTTTGATGCTCCACAGGTGACATCAAGAGGGTGACTGTTCATTTCTGCGCTCAAATGCAAAGATTGTGCACGACTACTTGTCTGTTGCGGCGCTCAAATGCAAGCATTGTACAAGACTACATGGCTGGCAGACTTCTGACCAACATCCGGATCTGTGTTTTCAAAACGGTGTGGTTGCATAATGTGTTATGTGGGTTACGATGTTGCTCTCAAGCCATTAGAAGCATGTGCATATGACCCATTTGCCATGAAGACCTGTGCTGGTCTGCAGGGCTGTCCCTGCACACGGCAGTTCTTGTGCGCCCATGACAACTTTGGGGTATTTGGGGGAGCAGATGTGTGCAATGTCAAGCAGCACAACTGGTACTTTGGTCATGGAGGTGAGATGCCTGTTACCCTCAGCCTTTAAGAGCTGGGTTGATTGTGACCGCTTCTTTAAGATTCTCTTAATTTTTTTCACTGAAAATTACTGGTAAAACAAATTTCATACTGTGATGCAATGTTGAGCGGTTGTCAGGAGCATGTGCGCATTTTGGCCCAAAATTTTCTCTCAGTTGAGATGCCTGCTTCTCACATGCTGCTGCGTAAGAGCTTTTCAAGCTCTTACGGTCATATACCCACAATGTGCCTGCTGGTCTAGCATCACAGGCAATGCAGACCCAAAGATGGCGTCTGCAACAGACCCCCATGCATCTCTGAGCTACGCTGTTTTGACCATAATGTGCACATTTTCCCAACAGTAATGACCTGACATCTCTTTATCTGCCACAGCAGTCTCTTGGCATGGCAGGTAGCAAATGTGACACATGTGTGTGTGGCAGGTGCCGGCGCCATTCTGAGCTCTGGCTTGATGAAGCTTGCCAGCTTTGACACCGTGAAGGCTTTTGTTGACACAGCCATGCAGGGTGACCCCTCCAAGACTGTCATGTCTGGGGGTAAGATTCCACGCATGCAACATGTCCTGATCAGGATCCCTGTGCAGCTTCTGTGTAGGCCATGCTGTAGTCTTGTGGCAGATGTAGCAGAAGATTTCTTGGCATGAGAGTTTTCTTGACATGAGAGTTTGCTTGGCATGAGATGCAGCTGTGCGCACTGTTGATGCTGTCTGAGCACAGCCCTACACCATGCACACCTTTTGCTGAGTCAGTCTTTGACAGTCTTGGCAGAATGGCATGAAATGGGTCTGCTGCACAGTCAGGTTTTTGTTATGTGGGCCTTACAAGGTGATACATACAATCCTGTCCTGCAAGCCAGATGCACACTTACACTGCTGTTTTAAGCTGTTTTAGGCTTGAATTGACTCCTTTTGTATGTCTGAAAGGTTGTAAACGAAACTGGTAACATGCTTTGTCTGCACTTTGCAACCTTGCATAGAGATGTACAGCACTCAGCCGCGACTCAACGTCTATGTTTTGCCTGCAGATGGTGTGTTCAGTCAGGTCTTGCACACAGTCATGGACATCATGCCTACTGACCCAGGTACGCCACATGGGTCATGTTACATACTGTCTTGCCTCTCCAGCCTTGTCATGCATTGCTCTCACTACATGCAACGAGCCAGGAAGCATGGTCATGACTTTGAGTTGTAGAAGGCGTCTCCCATCTGCCTTGCTGTCATTGCCTGCTGTGTTAGTTGCTGCTTGCTGTTCTCATGTTGGGTCCGTGTTGTGAGTGCATTGCCTTGCAGCTTGCATTACTGCAATAAGGAAAGCGTGCCTTGTAGCCCCGGTTTTGGTCCACATAGTGGTGCTGCTTCCAAAGCTCACATTTGCTGATGTTTGTGCAGGGTATGGGTACTACAGGCCCCACATCCAGATGTTTGATCCAGCTTGGCGAGAAGATGACACTGTGGGCAGCAGAGGCAAGCATCCCATGGCTGTCATAAAAAGGTTAGCATCCCACACCCAGTTGTGTCCTTCTCAGTTCTCAGGTTCAGACACGCAAGCTGACCATGCAAGAAGGAATTGCAATGAAAGACAGCTTGCTAATTACTTGGCATGTGCTCTGTTGTGCTTGTAAGATGATGCTGGTCACAATAAACGGCACACGGCAGCTGATTGTTCCCTCCGGTAGCCTGTTTGTTTCACACAAGATCTGTGCTATCAGAAGCACCCTGGCACAATAATGCCTGTGACATGTTCAGGCCGCACTCCCTGGGCAGCCTGTAGAATACTTGGCTTCTCATTATTGTGACATCAGGAGGCATAGTCTTTCCTTTTCTTCAGTTCGTGCACAAAATTGTGCGTGCAAATGCAGGTTTGATCTGGCACTGCATGGTTGGTGCTCAGAGGAGTGTGAGGACCTGCTGCAGCATCTAATGACTGTACATTTGGGATCCAGAGACGCCGCTGATGACTCCAGCTTTCAGGACATGTTGCCAGCTATGCAGAGCGCTGCTGACAATAGCCACATGAGTGCAGCTGCCTTCATGCATCAGAAGTTTGCAGGACTGTTCGAGCAGTATAGCCTGGCAAGGCAATTACAAGCAGGAGGTACTTCGTGGTTTAGCGTAGCAATGGCTGAGACATGAGTCCAGCACAAGGGCATATGCATGGCGTAAGCAAGTGCTGAGACGATAACAGCACAATGTCAGCAACACTTATATAAAGTGCTTTGCTGATTATTGGAGTCAGCGTGTGCCTTTCAACCTCAAGGCGCTTTATATTACTAATGGGCCAGGACCATGGTTTAGAGTCAAACATGCATGTGAGACTCATGCATACCTGCCGGCATAAATTGCAGTGACACTCTCTATGTACACACTGATCCCGACAGTTTCCGAGCTTTGCTAAGAGGGAACTGATCTAAATTTAGCATCGGATTCATACCACTAAGGAAACATGTGGTTTCGGAGCCGTGAGCAAAGATTTGTGTCACCGAATTGTCTTATGCGTACAGAGCCAGCTCCGAGAATTGAAGACAAAGCCTGCAAGTAAAGCTGAGTCATGTCAAGTCAAGACACTCAGGATGGAGAGAGAATCATTGCAGCATCCAAGCGACCGGATGGTACGTATAGGAAGGAAAGGCGAGTGCGCGCAGGCTATATACCGCAGGACGAGCAGCCTGTGTATCAATCAAAGGGGGCTCTGGTAAACAACGGCGTGCTTTCTAGTCTTTTCTTTCTTCGCGTTAGCAAACGTGGCCACCATCTTGACGAAATTCTGTACATGCAGTTTAAGCAGAATGTGCCGAAATGCCCTGGACTTGACGAAGCTGGTAAGCATGGGCTAAGCAAGTCATACATGCCAGATGCAGGTGTGCCGAAAATTCTGCATCGCTGAGTCCCTACCTGACCTGCAGAGGCGTCGAAGAAACCTATGACCAAGGCAGCAAAGAAGAATGCCAAGCGAAAGGACAAGAAACCTTCTGAGCAAGATAGTGTAGACGCTGCTGCACAGTCTCTCAACGTCCTCAGGTATGTAGAGTGTAGCATCTGCCATCACTGACTCCAGGCTAATATTTTCAAGTAAACCTGTTTGCCACGACAGCACACCCTCATGCTGGACTTGGTCTGCAGTGTTTCAGATGCTGCTGACACAAGCGATCGACCGCCTGGTCTAGGTGGACACAAGCAGCACTCCGCTGAAACAGGAGTAGCTTCCAACAAAGCCAATGGATCATCCAATGCTGACAACGCCTCTGCCCATGCTGCTGCAAGCAACGCTGTGACAAGCGCAACAGATGTGTTGCAAAACTCAGGTGCTGCTGCTCCCACTGTGTCACAAGATATTGAGAAGCAGCTGAGGAATCTGCGCAAGAAGATAAGACAGGCAGATGCCACAGCTCAGAAGGCAGCAGAGGGCGTCAAGCTGACTTTAGAAGAGCAGGAAAAGCTTCAGAAGCTAAAAGGCTGGTGAGATTCTTCCACTGCTTAGCATGCGTGAATGGGACAGCATGTCTGTTGTGTACTCGAGGAATATCAGATGCTTTGAGCTTGACATGCATCATTGTGTATCTCATGTGATGCATGAACAATACACCAACGCTTTCAAGCATTTCTGCTGCCTGTGTCAAGCTGTGCACACTCACAGTCATCGCAAAGCATGACTTCGGAATGCCCTATGAGGGATCAAGGACGAGATTCGTGCAGTACTTGTAATCCTTCAAAGCCTGCTCAGCCCCATCTGTGACTGAATTGCAGCAGATTGCAATGGAAGTAATAACCTTGCTCTGGCTTTCTTGTTGGAGTTTCTCAAGAAGTGTCTGCTGCTGTGCAGGCATGCTGAAGAAGCACGACTTGCAGCATGTTAGTGAGGCGAATTGAATAGGTAGACAAATCACAGTAGGTCGCTGTAGGCTGATTGATGGTTATTCTGCAGTTGGCTACGTCTGTATACATCCCAATTGGGCTCAATTGGGGAGAGCTATCGCAAAAAAGGATGTGCTACCAAAGCTGCCAATCTTGCTGTGACAGATTTTCGCTCTGCTGCAAACGACCTGCACAGTGTTCAGGCCACGAGGACAAGCTCTCCGCAATGCACAGTTGCTGTCCAGAACATGTATCACACAACCGCACAGGAGCTTGAAGAAGTTTTGTATTATCAAGCATGCCCGGACCTGCTCACTATGCAAGGCAAAGCATGTGTTGATGTCGAGAACAGCGTGTTATTACACAGTACGACGTGTCTTGCACCCTTGCCTGACAGGTTGACCTCATTTGTTTGTACACGATTGGTGAAACTGCTAGCAGAAACTCAAGCCGCCTGCGTCGCACAAAGACAATCAGCAACAGCTGTGGTAGTGATGCCAAGTGTCTTCACAACAAAGGCATGGTCATGCAAGTAGAATACCAGCAATTCATGTGGATGTTGCATAAATGATATTTGCCATTGATTAAACATCATCATCCCTCAATACTCATCATGCAGGGCATCTGGGAGATGCTGCGCTTTACAGCTCACCTGTAAGGCAGCCCAATCACCTGAAGCCGAGGTCGCGCGCCTTGTCATCTGCCCTGGCTCTGAAATCACGGCCATGACCCTGCATCTCCCTGTTGAAGCCTGCAGAATGCCCACTGCTTCAGTTTGCCAACCTTTTTGCAAAAGTGGTCATTTTGCCAGCTGCTAACACCGATTCTTAAATGACACAAACTCATAACTGACAGCTGACTTGCTCCAGCAATTTGACTGAGGCCGCAGTAGCAAATAGCATCATACCTTTAGCATCGCTCTTCACGTTGCTGCCGAACCGGTCGATGCTGTCAGCAACGTCCTTGTCCTTGTTAAAGTACGCCACACCAGCATACACAGCACCAACTACAGCTGCTCCTACAACGACCTGCGTTGAAGGTGTTTCAGTGTTGCGATACACAAGAGGTGGGTGCATGCCTGTTTTAGGCGCCATGCTGACTCAGCACTGGCTTGAGCAACTAGTCCAGTCAAAGCAGTGACAGTTCGAGCGCCGCCTACAATTGCAAGACTTATGCGTGCGGTCTAAAGCACACGCTTACCTTGCCCCAAGGATGGGGCAGGCCAAAGTAGTCATCGTTGTCAGATCTGCGAGACATAGCTCAAACTGGTCTTCAGGCGGAAAGGGAGCTGCGTGCTGTTATTGAAGGAGATAATCACAGTCAGAGATCTGTCGGTAGGCGTCCTGATGCCCTTAGCTCTGCGCAAGCGTTGTACTAATGCACTTGCCAGCTCGCTTCTGACACAGCAGGCTGATGTCTGAGGCTCAGCTCAATGCTCAGCGCTCAGTTGTTCAGATTCCACCGACTCCCACCAGCTTGGTTTTATCGCACACCACACACACATGTGCTTTCAAGCCAGGATGTCTGATGAGTCGCAACCCAGTCTGGCTCCACACCCCAGACTGTAAGGTGTAAATGATATGAAATGGGCAAATCCTGACCAGCTGGTTGGGTTTTCAAGTTATTGAGTTTGTTAAGGGTACTTTTACCAACCCTCAGTAACGCTGCGAAATTGCCAATCGACCTCTTTGCTGCTCCTTATTAGAAAGTGACTTTTACGTAAGTACCTACGAAACACCTATGAAAAAAGAACTTGCATGGTAAACAACCTTCAGGGCAAGCATGGTGATCAAGGGCCGAAAGTGGTGCACTTCACGTCCATGCTCATGATGCTCATGCCTTGACGCTGCCAGCGTAGTTTAACGGAAGCAGTGTTGGTTGATTAAAAGCAATGTTCATTGTAGCATGGTACATAGCGTGTAGCGTAAGCCCATGCGACGTGCGTGGAATCTGAACATGGCCTGTCATTCCGTTTGGACTCCAAATTGGTCAAAGTTTTGCAAAGTTACACAGAGCAGCGCGCACGCAAGCGCCACAGGGCAGCTACTGTTATCGTTCCTTCGCAAGCATATCGGTATTGCCACCGTGTTACCGCTGCCGGGGTGACTTGCTAATCGTCTTCACGGTGATCCTCTGCAGTCAGGGTTTGTCTTTGACAGAGGAAGGAGCAGTACAGCGTTTTTTAAAAACAGATAAACATTACAGAAACCATGTCAGAGTCAGAGCAGTCGACGGAAAAACTGGAGATGTACCTGCAGTTAACCGAACTCTTGTTGAGGCCAGCAAGGTTAAAGCCGGTAAGGGACAGCATTAATTGACCTTGAAATCGCTCAGCTGACCCTGCAGGGTCATCCTGTATCCCAAGGATGATCCAGAGTAATGGCTTTCACTTCTGCAGGCTTTGCAAGTCTCTCCTGAGCCACCTAGTTATCCATTTGGCTGTGCTGAGCTGGTCAACTGCAACGATGCTGAGGGGCCACCCAGACAGCTCACTGAGGTAAACACGACACTCATTGCTGTGCGTCACGAGTCGTTTCTGCTGCTTGATCGGCAAAGCACATCCTTCACACAGTATCCGCTACATCTCAGCCACGCTGCCCTCTTTCGTAATATATAATCTCCTGCTCATTGTCTGCTGTGATTGTTGTCTGGAAGCTCAAAGTAAACAAGATGCCTCAGTCATAGATGCTTGTGCAGGATGCAACATTTTCGATTACATTGCCGGGAGAACAGCCCGTGCAGATACAGAGGGCACTGCAACAATGCTCGTCCCTGGTCCGGGTAAGTACCCTCAGACTCTGCAACTGGCTCAGAAGCTGATGGTCATGCTCCACAGCAAGTATAGCCTTTGTCAATCAACACATGGTGCAGTGTGACATGTCTGCTGACCTCCTGACTGCTGTCCCATACTTTGCAGGTGACCACACAGTCCAGCACCCTAAGCACTCCACAATATCAGGCACGCCAGGCTGCGGTGCGTCCATTGACTCTTACAGCAAGACTTTGTTTCAAACTTTTTTGACTTCCAGTTCAGTTACTGCAGTGGTTTGGGTGTTTTCCAAACCAAAGCTCAACAGATGCTTTGATTGAAGCTCTTTCAGCACAAGGATAGCATAAACATATTGACTTCTTCCAGAAGGAGATGCCCCAAACCATTTTGCTGACTGTTCATGCCTGTTCTGCAGCTGTGCCAGATGATTCTGGCTGAAAAAGCCAACTTTGAGCAGATGCAGAGCGTACTGCAGTCTACTATGATTGGATACACAATAGCTGTCAGGAAGGTAAGCCTTACACACTACTTATGCTGAACATAATGTGTGTTTTCCTCTAGGGTCGTATAGATTGTATCTATGACGTCAACCCTAGCGTTTCACCCTGTTCCCTGCTTTGAGTGCTGCAGTGCAATGCAGGGGGCGCTCCTCCAGCAGACTCTGAACACAATTCAGCCCAGATTTCTTGCCTTGAGGAGGGAAAAGGACAGGGCCGAGCGCACAGCTGCAGGCCTTGCCACTCAGGTCAGCTGTCTCCTCAGCACTCGTCACACCCTTGGTCTGCCTTTATTATTGTTTGGCTCCAGTGAAAGCAAGCCAGTTCCAATGATGCCAAGTAGTGTTGTCACTTTGCTCACTTGTGCCTTACATTGAGCTGCAGCTGTGCCAGAAAATTTGTCGGTACAAGCAACAGGTGAGCAACAGCTAAGTACATGCTGAGAGACCAGTTTCTCTTGTGCAGGTGCAAAACTTGCTGCAGAGCTTGCAGGCAGAGCAGGGCCAGCGTGCTGTTCTGGATGGGCAGATGCAGACCCTTCAAGACGAGAAGACAGTCTTGACTGGGAGGGTGGGAGAGTTGGAAGGAGACCAAGGACATCTGAGAGGGAGAGTGCAGCAACTGGAAAGGCAGAATGCAACAATGGAAAAAGATGCCGCCAGCCTGCAAGAGTTGCTGGATGCCACTTATTGGAAACAGCAAGAGGTAAGCATGAGACCAGGCCTGGCACTCCCTTGCCCATACTATTGTAAGCTGTGAACTTCTTTCTGCAAGGACACCTGCCAATAGGCACCTACCTGCAAGTCTGCTTTGGGATGGCACAATTGTTTTTGGAGTTCATGTTTGCTCTTGCGTCATGATCTCTGCCACAACGTCTGATCTGTCTGCATGTATGTCCCCACCAAATGTCTCTCAGACTCATGCAGGAACGCACCATCATAGATTGTTCACAGGGCAGATTATCATGTAATTGTACAATTTGCAGTATTAATGAAAGAAGTGGTGCTTGTGCAGGAGGTGGCAACAAGAGAGCGTTTCCAGGGGTAGAACGAGGTGCTGCAGCGCAAGGTAGCCTATCAGGAGCAACAGATGGGTACTCAAGCTCAGAAGCTTGAGGCTCAGGAGCAGCGCGAGCATGAGGAAGGTGAGGCGATGAAGGGGCAAGAGCAGCAGGTGGTGAATCTGGAGCAGCAGGTGGTGAAACTGGAGCAGCAGGTGGACGGCCTGCACAGTAAGCTCAAGGATGAGCAGAAGGGCAAGGAGGCTGCTGTCAAGGTGAGCAGCCAACACAGAAGCCATCAGCTATTACTTCAAAAGTTGCCTACTGGCTGCTGTCACACCATCATATGACCACAGCCTATGTTTGTCATTACTCTTACCTGTCATGTTGGTCATTACGCTTACCAAGCTTCTGCACTGATGTAGTGTGTTATGTCTCTCTTTTGCTCACACATGTGTGGCCTCAGACAGTGGGCCTGTAGGCAGGGTGGAGTTTTATACAAGTGTGGCTTGTGTGGGCGTGACATCATAGTATTAGTAGCGTGCTGATTTACATGCAAAAGATTAGTAATGTTCTGATGATGCTCGTTAGTCAGCCCAGGTGATGACATCCACTGCTGGACAGGTTTCTGATTGCGAGGGGCTATGCTGCCGATATATGCAAAATGGCACAATGAAAAGCTGCTGTGACCTCACAAAATGTAGTCTGAGCCATTCCAAATGTGATACAGGCCTGTGAGGAAGCGGTTCAGAAGCTGCAGCGCCAGCACCAGACTGAGTTGGCTGGTCAGCGCTCACAGATCAATGATCTGCAGCAGTGCCTGGCTGAGAAGACAAAGCGGCTTGACAGACTTGCTGCTGACCACAGCAATGCACTTGAGGTGTGCTTCTGCATCATGTAAAATTGCACGTGCAATTGCTCATGCAATTGTGCTGATGTCAAAATAAGTGGGGTTCAGGAATAGTTCTTTTGCTGTGTAAGCCAATGTTGGGGCAAGACAACATGTCATGCCATGCTGCATCACATCTAAAGCACTTGCTTACTGACCCACCCGTATGCTTGAACAGCATCACGGCAATTGCGCTGCTGCTGAGTGTCACACCCTGCTATGCTTTGCTACACGCCTTGCACATCAACTTAAGCTTCTCCCAGAGACATTCCTCACATGTGGGCTTCACTGATGCTTGGGTTATGAAAAGAAAAAGAAAAGAAAAGAAAAGACTACGCCTTTTGGCGTCAATTTAATGAGAAGCCAAGTATTATACCGGGCTGCCCAGATGCTTGGATTATGCTATTGCAGGTGCAGACTGCTGCAGTTGAGGATCTGACCGCTCAGTTATCTATCAGCACCTCTCTCACCTCAAGGCAGCAGGCTGAGCTGTCTGCAAAGGAGGCTCAAGTAAAGAGGTTAGATGGTGAGCTGTCAGAGCAGCAGGACCAGGTCCACCAGCTGCAGACTTTGGCCTCAGAGAAGACATCTGAAGTTGAGAGGCTGACAGCACAGCTGGCAGAGAAGCAGGGTGACATTGAGAAGAGGGAGGGTGTGATGAGACAGTTTGCAACCCACCTGAGGTCCAGCCAGCAGCAGGTGGCAGCTGAGAAGCAAGAGAAGGACAGCGCTGTACAGGCATACAGCCTTGTTGCTCAGGTGTGCATTGTTTTAGCCTGCTGTCTAGCTGATGTGGTGACGTGTGACTGCCTCAATTCTTGGCGCATTTGCTGAGTTATGCAATCATGCCTTGCAATCATGCCTTGCAATCATGCTTTGCAATCATCCCTTGCAATCATCCCTTGCAATCATGCCTTGCAATCAAGCAATCACTCTGTCTGACATTCAACAGGGTGCTTGACTCGAATAAGGCATTAACAGGGTGCTTGACACATATCAGCTTTTCACTGATGGCACTTGTTCATCAGTGCCATCAACGAAAGCTTGTGAAGTTATCAGTCAGTCTGAGCTGCCGTCTGTCTGCAGAATATTGCCGAGCTCGCTGCTCAGGCCCTTCATTTGTATGTCCTTTCAGCTATTTCCTCTCATCTATGACCCTGAACTCTGACCTTGACCCCTTGCCCCTAAACTGGGTACCCCGCAAGCAAGGCACTGTTGGATGTGCTGCACGGTTGATTGTGCTGCACTGACGCACGTCGCTGCGCACCAAACCCACTTGTCTGATGACTTGTGGGCAGTGCAATTGCAGCACATTTACTGTGTGTGCAATGCTGATGCAGACCTATAACTCCAACATGGCTGCCTTGGACTTGGGGCTGCTGGAGGAGCAGAAGGACAAGGCTGATGTTGTCATGGTGAGTGCTGCACAAGCTGCCTTACTGCCTGCTGTCGCACCTACACATGACCAAATAGGCTTTGTACCAACAGTACGCATGTGACACCTTTGTGACTATAATCATGGAGGAGCTGCATTGACTCAGTGTCTTCTGCCTCTGGGGTGCAATTTAACCAATTGAGTCGCTAGGTAGAGTGGGTTTGACCAAAGTGCAACCAACATATGCAACATGCACAGTGTCAGGCTGCTGTGACATTGCAAAAAAGCAGTCTGAGCCATTTCAGGTGGCGATGCAGGCCAACAAGGCAGTGGTCCAGGACCTGAAGCGCCAGCTTGCTGAGCAGCGGAACAAGTCAGGTGCTGAGTCGGCTGCCCAGCTCTCACAGATTGATGTTCTGCAGCAGAGCCTGGCTGCAAAGTCACAGCAGCTTGACAAGCTTGCTGCTGACCGCAAGAATGCTCTTGAGGTGGGCTTCCACCTATGCACTCATGCATTGTGATCCTGAGCTTTGTTGCTGTCTGTGCCAGTAGTGTGATGATGCCTGGCACGTGGTATCTTGCTGCATCACACATCTGAACCGCCTGCTGTGCTACGCTACTCCTCATGCATGAAACAGCGGTACAGCAAACGCGCTGCTGTGACCAGCTACTTATCTTGGAACATCCCTTGATGACATGCCTTATGCATGGCCTTGTTGATGCTTATAATGTGCTGTTGCAGGCACAGAACACTGAGCTTCAGAGGGTGACAGCACAGCTGGCAGAGAAGCAGTGTGTGGTGGAGGTCAAGCAGGCTGAGATTGGCAAGCTAAGGGACTGCCTGACAGCTAGCCAGCAGGAGGTGGCAGCTGTGCACCAGCAGAAGGTCAGCGCTGTACAGGCACACAGCGCTGCTGTTCAGGTATGCAATGTCTTGGCCAGCTGTCTAGCTGATGTGTTGCAGATGCATAAGTCAGTGCAGCAGTTTTTCTCTTGGTGCATTTGCTCAACATTGCCTTATAGTGATGCAATCATGCTTGATATTCAAAAGGCTGCTGGGCTCTAGTATACTAGGGAACTAACAGGATGTTTGACATCAATCAGTGTGCTTGCTACTTGGCATCTACAAACATCAGAGAAAGACTTATGATTTGTCAGTCAGTCTGAGCTGCTGTCTGCACAATCTTGCCGTTCTTGCTGCTTGATTACTAGTTTCTTACACATCTGGATCCAAGTAGCTGATCCCTCTCACTCCTGACCCTAGCATTTTGACCTGTTGCCCCTACCCTGCAAGCAAGGCCCTGTGTATTGTGCTGCACTGATGCACATCACTGTTCTTTTATTGTGTCTGCAATGCTGCTGCAGAACTATGACTCCAGGATTGCTGCCTTGGGCGTGAGGCTGGAGGAGGAGCAGAGGGACAAGGCTGTTGCTGTCAAGGTGAGTGCTGCACAAGCTGCCTTACTGCCTGCTGGCACAAGTTCGTATGGCCATGGGCCTTGTCACCACTAAGAGTATGCTTGCATCAGGTTTGTGATTACAACTACGGAGATGTTTCAAATAGTGTAGTGCATTTTGGGCCTGAGGTGTGATGTTACAGATCAAGCCATTGGGTGAAGCGGACCTCTACATGAGTGCGACTGAAGTGCACACTTCTGTGCTTGACAGCATGACATGTTCAGCGTTCAAAAGACCGCTGTTCGAAAGACTGTTGTGGAGATGTTATCATAAGATACTCCTTGATGACATGCCTTATGCTTGGCTTTGCTGATGCTTGGGTTGTGCTGTTGCAGGCGCACAAGTCTCAGCTGCAAAGGGTGACAGCACAGCTGGCAGAGAAGCAGTGTGTGGTGGAGGTCAAGCAGGCTGAGATTGGCAAGCTGGGGGACTGCCTGACATCCAGCCAGCAGGAGGTGGCAGCTGAGAAGCAGGAGAAGGACAGCGCTGTACATGCATACAGCCTTGTTGCTCAGGTATGCATTGTTGTAGCCTGCCGTCTAGCTGATGCGTTGCATTTGCACATGTCAATATAATTGCTCTTCTTTGGCACACTTGCCTGACGTTGCCTCATAATCAGTTGTAATCAATCACTGTGCTAGTCATACTCAACAGGGTGCTTGACTCCAGTAGGGCACTGACAGCACACTGGCCACTTACCGGGTGCTTGCTACTTGGCATCTGTCAACTACAGTGAAGAGCTTGTACAGTCATCAGTCAGTCTGAACTACCGTCTGTGTGCAAGATCTCACTCTCTTTGCTGCTTTTACTGTAAATTATTACATTCATATGGCAGCTAGCCACTTCCTTTTATTGGTGACGCTGGACCCCAAACTCTATCCCTTCACCCCTTACCCCTAACCTTGGTACCCTGGAAGCAAGGCACTCTTCATCGTGCTGCACTGATGCACATCACTGGCCCTTGATCGTGTGTGCCATGCTGCTGCAGGAATGTGAGTCCAAGATTGCTGCATTGGACTTGGGGCTGAGAAAGGAGCAGCAGGAGGCTGATGCTGTCAAGGTGGGTGCTGCACAAGCTGCCTTACTGCCTGCCGGCACAACTTCACATGACCGCAGGCTTCGCTACTGACAAGTGTACCCTTGCGTCATAACTGTGATGACATTCATGAAGCTTTCATGCTGATACAATGTCATCAGCCCTCTGTCTTGTTGCCTGGAGGGAATCTTACAGAGCGCACCACTAGGTAGAGTAAGCTTTGCATGAGTGTGACTGAAGTGCGCACTATTGTGCTTGACAACATGACAGTTTCAGTGTGCAATATTCTGGAGGCAAACTATAATGATTGCGGATCAACAGCCAGTTGAGGAAGTGATACCCAGTGATGCAGAGGCCTCTGATCGTGAAGCATTCTGTGACTGACATACGCAATTTTCATGGTAAGGCTGCCGTGACATTACAGTAGTCTGAGCCGTTCCCGATGTCATGCAGGCCACTGAGGCAGTGATCCAGGGTCTGCAGCACCAGCTTGTGGAGAAGCAGTCTGTGGTGGAGGACAAGCAGGTAATGATTGACAGCCTTGGGAGCCGCTTGACAGCCAGCATTGAGCAGGTGTCAACTGTGCGCCAGGAACTGGCCAGTGCTCAAAAGGCACACAGCGCTGACACTCAGGTATGCAATATTCATGCCTGCTTTGAGGCTCCTCTATTGCAGCTGCATGTACTGTGGCTGCTTGTACTGTGGCTGCTTGTACTGTGGCTGCTATCGTGTTGCATGCATGCAATCACTGTGCTTGAGCCTTAGCTTTGGAATAATTGATAGTGTTATTAAAGAACTTGTGGTGTTGTTAATGCAACTTGTATCCCAGCTGTCTATAGAATCTTGTTGCTGCTTTGCAATAAGTGACAAGGCAATGTACATTGTGCTGCACTGATGCACTTGCATGGTCATAAAAGCTGCGCAGCGCATTCATTGTGTGTGTGCTGCTGCTGCTGCTGCAGGAGTATGAGCACAGGGCTTCTTTGTTGAGCGACATGCTGTTACAGCAGGACTCCGCTGCTGATGAACAGAAGGAGCTCATTCACGACCTGACTCAGCGTTTGTCAACTACTGCCTGTGAGGCATCTGGGCTGCACCAGCAGGGGGGCAGTTTGCGCATGGTGTGTTGCAACACCTATTGCCTGCCTAACACCTGTCTCTTTGCACACTGCCACCCTGACAGCAAGAAGGAGCTGCTACTGCTCATGGGGTTTGGATCTGCCCTATTTTGGTTGGTCCAGAAGTGATGCCGTCACTGTGTGTGTTTCCAGTAGCATGGGGGATGTATGCTAATGACATGTGTTTCCTGATGTCTTTGCGCCCTCACAATAGCGACAACCTTTGCATATGCATACAAGGCTGTCATCAGGTTGTGTTTGATATGGCAACACAATCAGTGTGCGCGAGAGAGGTTACCCTGTCGCCTGCTTGATGCCTATTGGTGATGCAAGTATTGATGTCACCTGAAACACGGACCAAGCGGTCTGCATGCAACTGCAATCCTGACCATATGCAGTCATTGCTGCAGGTGGATGATGAGCTTAATGCAGAGGAGCTTCACCTTGAGCTGCACCACTCAGAGAAGTGGGCAGGTGCCAGCTCATCGCAGAGACATGACTCATCCAGCTCAGAGCTGGCAAGCAGTGAGCAGGGGCAGGGCACCCCCAAACATGCCCTGTATGAGGAACAGAGCAACTTTGGGTCTGACAACGAGATGGGTCCCTTAGGGTCTCCAGCAGGCCCCCAGAGCATTGGGTGGGAGTCTGAGCCCTCAAGCAGTGAGCAGGGGCAGGGCACCCCCAAACGTGCCCTGCGCGAGGAACAGGGCAACTTTGGGTCTGACAGCGAGATGGGTCCCTCAGGGTTCTCAGCAGGCCCCCAAAGCAATGGGTGGGGCTCTGATGATGATGATGGCATGGGGGCCCCCGGGTTCCCAGTAATTCACAATAGAAGCATGGGCATGGCGGCAGCGCAGTCTGACAGACAGCAGCAGGGCCATGAGGAGGATGAGGCGGAGGAGGACCCCTCCCTGTCAGCGCAGCATATGCAGCAGCACCAGGACAGGCATCCTAAGCATACACGCAGAGGAAAGCGAGGTGGAATGGTACTACAGTGGTAAGACACTGTCTTGTCTGATGATGTCATGAAAGCAGCATGTTATTGTTGTAGGGCAACAGGAACAGGCCAGGGCGCTCAACGGTGAACAGTGGGCTGTTGCGGTTGCTGTATGTTCTTAGCCGCTGGACATCAAGCTGATGCAGTTTGTGGGATGTTTGGTGTGTAGCGCAAGAATGCAACCTAGATGGTTGCTTGCAAGAATTGTCACTTGATGTATTGGTGCATGAGACAGCTGCAGGCTAGCTGGCTTGCTGCTCCCAAATTGTGTGCTTCATTGTTGCGCTGTTGGACCAAGTGTCACAAACATGTCTGTGCAAGTGTCAAGGTCTGGCGTTACTCAAAATGTCTTGCTTACAGGGGAGTGAAACCAGCCAAAAGAATATCAATTGCAACTGCTAGGGAGAGTGCTTGGGAGGCAGATGGAAGCGAAGCAGAAGAATGGGAAGTGAAAGGTTGAGCACGCTCCCCACATTACAGTAAAGCGTGGAGTCATGGGAGAGCCTGCGGGCACATTGGATGATAAAAAAATCATTACAGATTCATGTGAAGTGGTGGAATAATGTATATAAATTGACGTCTTCTAGTGTGTATACATATTATGTCAGATACTCACAGACAAGGCTTTGATGTCTCATGCTACGCAGTGTAGGTTTTGTTGGAAACTCTTTTCCAAATACGCAGTATGCCAGATCTTGTGTGAGTTGTGTAGAGCTTATGAAACTCTCTTGCCCCAGTTCCGTATTTGCTATTCGTTTCTTTTTTTCTGTCAAATTATGTCAAGAATCATACAATACATTATGTTTTCTTTCGCAAAACAAACCACCGTGTCTCTCAATCATCAGGCTCTTGCTTGAGCCCACATGTTCAGACTACTGGTGTTGGCATTGCACCTGTCTCGCTCTCTGCACATTCCTCCGCAATGTCAGCTTTCTACTTCTAGACCTCTGTTGAAGACAAAAAAGACTCAAAAACACTAACACAGTTCTACTCAAGTACATGAGATATGAGTAAGGACTTCTGATGTCCTGATATACATATAAGCAGCAGCAAGCAACAACCCAGTGCAGTGAATGTGTCCCCTAGCTGGGACAGTATCATCAAATCCAACTTCAGAAACTGCATACAGACACATCTGAGCATAGGTGGACGCTTTGCTCTGCACCTCTAGCATAGAACCGCATCCTGAGGCATTGTGAAACCACTTCACGGCTTCTTGGCAGCACTCAGAAACATCGATGCCCATCTGTCAGCATCCTTGATGTTGACACCAGGCAGTGCATCCCATGACCTTTCATTAGCTGAGCTGGTGCTTTGACCTCGCGAGCTCTGAGTCAGAGTAGATTCCCACTCGCCCAAGCCACGCCACCTTGGCCTTCTGTGTTTGCTTGCAGGCCCAACAACGGTGCTGCTCAGTAAGCGCGACCCCAGCCGTGCTGTCTCATCAGCAAGCTCTCTTGCAGCACATTTCACACTGATCTGCACCACACCAGACACTTCTTATCAGCTGTGAGCAATGAGCATGGCAGCCTTGCAGTCTCGTCAGCAAGCTCCCTTGCAGCACACTTCACACTGATCTGCACCACACCAGACACTTCTTATCAGCTGTGAGCAATGAGCACTCAAGCCTTGCAGTCTCGTCAGCAAGTTCCCTTGCAGCACACTTCACACTGATCTGCACCACAGACACGTCTGCTATCAGCTGTGAGCAATGAGCATTGCATTGCAACTGTGTGTCATGAAGCTTGATTTTGTCGCGCACCACATACACCTGTGCTTTCAAGCCAGGATGTCTGATGAGTCACAACTGGCTCCACACCCCAGACTGTGAGGTGTTACATGAAAATGAAGCTAGCATTCAGAAGCTGTCCAGGCAGCCGCTTGCTGCAAGGTTGCTATATAATGACACCCAACTAGCGCAAGACTGTGTCTCGAAGTGATGCTCATGTTCATCTGCACCCTGTGAAAACTTGCATCAACATACCTTGCGCTCAAGCTCAAGCAGCAGCTCCTGCAAACCAGCGCCAGTCACGGCAGAGGCAAACACTGCAACTGGTCTGCTTTCCTGACTTGAAGCTTCTGCTGGAATCTGCCTTGTCCTGGTCCCGCTGTTAGGCCTATACTGACCGCCAGGCTGCTGTTGCTGCTGAGAATATGATGAGGCTTGAGTCTGACCACTTGGCTGTGCATCAACAGGTTGCTGAGACTGTAACCGCTGCCACTGCTGCTGACGTTGTTGTGGTTGCTGATGTATGGATGACAGATGCGTTGGTTGAAGCTCAGAAGCATGCTGATGGTCAGAGCAGGCTTCTTCTGCTTGCGGCTGAGATGCACAGCTGGGCTGCTGATGGGCACCTGGTGGGATCCCTGAAGCATCTGAGGGGATCCCTGAAGCATCTGTGGGGATGCCTGAAGCATCTGAGGGGGTCCCTGAAGCATCTGAAGATGACACTGATGGCGGCTGCTGCTGGTGCTCTGGCGTCAACATGCTACCATTGTCATTGTGGGACTGTAGGGCCGGTCGCTGATGCTGCAGAGGTTCTGCATGCACTGCTGACGCCATGCTGTAGGTCTCATCAGAACCACAGGATGGAGCATCTTTGCTCTGGAGATCTGCACCAGCGGGGCCAAGTGTCATGACGCAATTGAAGCAGACAAAGCCACATAACACCTCAGACACTCCCTTTGGTACGCTGAAGCAAAGGCCATAGGTATAATTGCAAGACATGGCATGTGTGACTCTGGGTAAGTACCAACATCCTGCTGCACATGCCCTTGCGCAGGTGCTTGCACATCTCAAAGTCTTGCTTTGCACCTGTTGATGCTGGCTCATGAGGTGCCTCACAGGTGGGTTGAAGCTGCGCATGTGAGTCTGTAGGTGGTGCAGAGGGCAGCAGGTCTGTCTTGTTCCACACCTCCACCAAACCATTCTGCAGCCTAGCTTCTGATATGCCCAGGTCCCTCAAGACCTGCATCCCCACCACACACTTGTGTCAGTTTGCTTGATGCTGCAGTGGTGTGATACTAGTGCAACCCCACCAAACTTGTGTCAGTTTGCTTGATGCTGTCGTGGTGTGATAGTTGAAGAGAGAGAGAAGTGTTTTACATCCTTTGTCCGGCCTCAAGTCTGATGGAACATGTGCAACATGGATGATGGCAGCATTGATTGAAAGAGCACGTGATTGCTCAACAGCTCTCAGGATGACTTGTTGCTTTTGCAGGAGATGTCTTGACTTCGCCAGAGCTGTGCAATCAGATCTATGAGCATATGGAAGTATGACACAAAAGGCAAGGGTGGACATCAAGTGCACCATGAACAACAACAATGGAAGAACAAACCACAATGCTGACTGCAAATCTACCAAGTTTGCAGCGTATTACAGATGCAGCATGGGAAGTATGACAGCATGCAAGGATCGCGCCTGACCTGAAGGACTGAATCTCGCTGATGTTGGACATTGGGTGAGCTGGCGTCCAGGACATGCAGCAGCAGGTCAGCTTCACACACCTCCTCCAAAGTTGCCTGCACACCACATTGCCACACCGTTGTGCTGACAGTTGAAGCAAGACTGCTGTACAGAGGCCAAACTGCTAGTGCTGCCATAGGACGTGGGACATCCCTCAGCCCCCCCCCCCCCCCACACCCGATGTTGCTTTGCAG
>JAABUP010005266.1_pt1 | contig 19927 bp, 20 predicted proteins | sample 5559201 | NCBI WGS metagenome assembly JAABUP01 (sample SAMN10711887, study PRJNA513373) | rock metagenome | isolation source: Antarctica rocks | place: Antarctica
GTAGGTTGCGAATTGTGGTACTCTCGTCCTTTGTGATTAGGGCGGTCTCGACTTTAGGTCCACATCTGTACTCCCATGTATCTTGACACGCTGTCGCCCAATATGTTGCCATGTATGACCCAAATTCTGCACGCCTGAGGTTGGCAACAACATCGATCCTCTTGGCTAGGCTGACTGCACGGATTGGGTTGACCAGGTCGGGTTAGGTTTGGGGCCTCAATATGGTTCAGACGATCGTGAGTCTAAATACACATGATGTTGATGTCCTGTGTCTATGGAGTGCGCCAGATACTAGGAACGGCATTCATCTACGACCTAGAAGTATACTTCAGGTGAAGCACCGTAAAGGTCAAAAGTTGATATAAACAGGCATACTCGGCGGAGGGAAGATTGAGTGTGGGGTAAACGATATCAGTTGAACTAGAAAGACTTCGTTTGTCTTCTTGTTGACCTTCGCTGCAAAGGCGATTTCATTTGCTGAGAAGGTTCTAGTTCCGGTCTCACACCAATGCGTCTGCGTCGGCTATAGATGTATAATACAAACCAGGTGAGTACCTGGCGACCTCCCTTCACCCATGCCATTGACTTATGCGTGTGAACAGCACAGTGATCGCGAAAACTGATTGACCTGACGTCTGAGGCTCTCACACGGACAAGGCCATCTTTACCAAAGCTTGTTGTCCCCTTTTGCAGTGGCACCCTTTCCGCTTCCCGGGCTCTTTTTCATAGGAGATCTGCCAGCACCAGGCGTCTTAAAGAAAAGACTCGGTCCATGACCTTCCGGCACAAGATGGCTCAAATAACCCCTATGCGCGGTATCGCGGTAATACTCCATATCTTTCCTGCTCGTCGGATCTGGTAATCGGTACTGGAAAGGTGATGCTTGATCGCTCGTGCTCTTGCTGGTACTAGATGAGCCAAGTGATACCACGGGATCGGTCTGTCCTCTGAGGACACGTCGTATGGAGAATGGAGTATAGTATCTCGTCGTCACCGAGCCGCCAGCAGCTTCGATGGCAGATATTGCAGCTGTAGAGGCACGCGAGACGATGATGTTTATAGGTGCGCGAAGCTCTTGGGATCCCCTAGCTAGCAGCTTGACGCCATCTTTGACCCCATGCAAGCATCGGGAGTCATTTAGCTCTTTCATCGTAATGGGTTTCGAAGGGTCAAGGCGGCCTTGATCGACCCAACTTTGTATGCGGTCGAGATTGACAGGCGACATATCGACAGAGAATCTGTAGGAGAATTCAATGAGCTCTCGATCAATAAAAGACGCTACAAAGATGTCAAGAGAGCGTCATACTGATTCTCGAATCCCCTCTTCCCATGCACTATTTCCAACGGCGTTTGACCACCTTGAAACCCCCGGGAGACCTTTCCATGCTGCTTCTGCCCCTTATGACCCCTCCCTGATGTCTTTCCCTTCCCTGACGACGGCCCTCGACCCCGTCTGATCTTCTTATTGTAAGCTCCTGGATTATCGGAGAGACTGGAGAGAATAGAGGCAGCACGCTGTTGCTCCTGAAACAATTGAAGAAGATACGACGACAGTGGCTCCGGATTCCATTTGCAATAACAGCTGTATCTGAGGAGTGGTAGTAATCGTGGAGGCATGGTAACAAGTGTACTTTACTCTGTAAATGGGATGAAAGTGTCGAAAGAGTGTACCTGAGACCTTCGTTGCTCAATCTCGGAAAGACCCGAGTTTCGACGCCAAAGTCTTCCACTCCCTATTCTTTAAATTTGACTGTCACACAAATCGACGCGTGACCACAACGCTGGAACACGAGAGCATGAAAATGCTCTAGAAATCTACCCTAGATGTTGATAATCCTTCAAAAGAGGCAGTTGTTTTGCCTTTACCATCGGCGTATGCAACGGCTGGAATGTACTGCAGCTGTGCTCGCACACGCCCTAAAGACTTCTTCGACTTAACACATGCCTGCACTTACACACATCTAAGCGGTACCATAGTAGCTGGGCATCTCTCATCACGATGGGCTCATTCGACCGAGGAAAGCGGCGCCTCTTCTTTGCGGTGGCTTCAATTGGCGTCTTCATCATCCTCGCAAACCTCCTCATTCTCTCTGGTGCAGATGTGCAGTCACGGATAGACAAGATACCGATACCAGGAAAGCAACAGAAACCTCCTCGGCCTGGAACATCCAATTCAAGCCTTCCAAACTTCACATCATGGCACGATGATAACAACTTCGATAATTTCCAGGAACCTATCGACTCGCATCCAATATCGACTTTGATGAAGGAGGCGGATGAGAAATGGTTGGAGTATGACGAAACAAGGTCAACGACATTCAAGGAGACCGTCAGTAAGTACAGGCGGAAACACGGACGGCATCCACCGCCAGGTTTCAAGGATTGGTATCAGTATGCCCGGGACAGGAACGTGCATAACATCGACGATTTCGAGCAGATAATGGACGATCTTCGGCCTTTCTGGGCTGTGGAACCTCAAGTGATAAGAAGTTTAGCGGCGCACATGTGGGAGAAATCTGAAGATGGCGTTGCAGGCATACATATCCGGAATCATAAGGTCGTCAAGCAAAGCAATCAGTCATGGCGGTCCGATACAATGGTCTCCTTGATTGAGATGTTCATCAAGTATCTTCCGGACATGGACATAGCGATGAATAGGCTGGATCAACCAAGAGTGGTGGTACCATGGGAAGATATGCAGACCATGTTGGCGAAAGAACTGGAGACAAGGAAGACACCGCCAGAGGCGATTGATGAGTATACACTTGCAATGAGGGGTTACTTGAATATGACTTCCGAGCACGATAATAGTTCAAGGGAGGATCCGGGGTGGTACCCCGCTCATGGCAAGCAGTACATGGACATTGCGAAGACAGCGTGTCCCCCAGACTCCCATGCACGAGATGGCAACTCCAACTCGACTGCGGCAGAAAAGCTCTACAAAAGCAGTCTTGGAGGAATCATCTCGAACTTCAACCGCTCATCAGACTTGTGTACTGTTGGCCCAGAGATACAAGACATGCACGGTTTCCTCTTCTCCAGCTCCAGCGTGATTGCCACCAAAAGGCTGGTTCCTGTCTTCGGCGAATGCAAGGTCAACGTCAACAGCGACATCCTGTTCCCTGCAAATATGTATTGGAAGCACGACGACCGCTATGACTATTCGAAAACGCACGATGTGAACTGGGAAGACAAAACTGACCTCATGGTATGGCGCGGCGTAACCTCTGGGGGCGTTCAAGTCGAAGACAACTGGCGGCGTATGCATCGCCAGCGTCTTGTGATGCTAGTCAATAGTACGGAGATGCAGGGTAAAGAGGTAAAGATTTTGACCGAGCAGACGGGAAAGAAAGGCGAGTTTGAGAACTTTAGACAGTTCCAACCTTCGAGATTCGCAGAGGAGCATACGGATGTCGGATTTACGGAGACGTGGGGCTGTGTGCCGAACTGCGACTTCTATAGTGATGTCTGGACATTGAAGCCGCAGATACAACTTTCCGGGCAGTTCAAGTACAAGTTCCTTGTTGATGTGGATGGTCACTCGTTTTCTGGACGATGGCGAGCCTTCCTGCAGAGCAAGTCGCTTGGGATCAAAGCTACCATCTTCAGAGAATGGCACGACTCTCGACTGTTTGCATGGCGGCATTTTGTACCAATGGATAATAGATTCGATGATGTGTACACCCTGCTCACCTACTTCATTGGCGTTGGCACGCCTGGCAATCAAAGAACGCCAGAGGAGAACTATGCCAATGGCGATGCTTATGTCACCAGGCACGATTTCGAGGGCAAGAGAATAGCAAGGCAAGGTAGAGAATGGGTTAATAAGGTCCTGAGACGGGATGATATAGAGGTATGTAGTCATCCTGCTGCGAGTGGCACCCCGCAGGATATATGCTGACTGTCGATGTCTAGATCTACATGTTTCGACTCTTACTAGAGTATGCCCGCATCATCGACGATAACCGGGACCAGATAGGCTATTCAGGAGATGGTAGCGAGCTCGACAAATATGACGTTAGCCGCGGGATGGTTGACTGATCCACTGCATCATGCATTGAGGTCGACCTTGTATCAACATTGGGAGCGAAGGCGTTGACAGGTGGTTCGAACTGCAAGCTTCGGTTCTTACTCTTCTTGTACGGAAAGGGGTGGTGATTGTGTTCTGCAGAGAAGCATTCCAGTTAGACGTTCTCAGCGTGTAATATCTAAAACTTTAGAGCTAATTGTTGGCATCTCATCTGGCCTCATCCCACCAGCCCAGGACTCCATCTGGGTTTCCCAATCCTGTAGCTCAGCATTACGTCCGTGGTCGCACGGCACCCTTCCATTCATACTCTTCTCTTTGATACCTTCTCTGATACCTTCTCTGATACCTTCTCTGATACCTCTTCCCAACGCCTTTCTTACCTCCTGCGCAGCGTCGGAAAAGCCTGAAGTCCATTCAGCACATCCCCCAAGATAGCTAACGACCAGCAGTAGCCGTGTATCTCGTTCAGACTAGCCATCACAAACAAGAATCACAGTAGCGCAACCACCACCACGCCTTTTGCCCTTCAGCCCTAGTATTCTTTGACTCTTCACGCCACTAGAACAGCACAGCACGACATACTCCCATCCTCCACACAGTCTCCACATCCGACCATCCGTCCCTCCGCCCTGTTCGGTCCATGCACCTCCTCAGTGGTACATAGACACTTGCAGTGAATGATGAATGATCACGTACTGGACACTCGACTGCTGTGGTTGAACGTCTTATCTTCAAAGTGGCGAGGTGCTTCAGGCTATCTACGAGGGTTCCTTCTTCAAGCGGTGTGTGGGAGAAAAGAAATGAAAAGAAAAGAAAAGAAATGATTTGCGAGTAGGGTTAGGGGCCCTATGAGAGCGCCAAGGATATAAGTGCTGTGCTGTGCCGTGCTGTGCTGTGCCGCCCACTTGGTAGTGACTACTTCCTACCAACCCGCTTATTACCCACGTTCAAATTCCTGATACCCGCCGCGCCTGACGCAACTTCTCTCTCCTCCTCTACATCTCATTCCACGGTATCTCATCAGCCACGCGTAGCTTCGTCTTGGCTTCTTCTCACGCACTGCATGTCTGCACATCTGTGATAAACCGGAAACGGTGCTCAGACATTAAGGTTACGGGTTGGGGATATATGGTGGATGTGCCTGTCCGTTGCTTGTTATAGAATGTTCCATCGTGGTGTATCATACTGGCAACATACGGAAAGATAAGATTACGAGGAGTCTAGGATTCTTTCTATTAATATATTTACCCCTTGCCCTATCTAGTTTTGTCGTAATGAGTGGATGGTTTGGTGATTGTACATACGTCAGGGAGGGAAGATGAACTGGAGGACCTCTGAGATGTTCAGGGACGGGGTGGATGATATCCGCTGGCTTTGCGGGTCGATCTTGCATTCGGTGAGGAGGCCGAGGGCCCGAACGGTCGGGAAAGGCTCTGAGCAGGTGCTGGTGTTGTGAAGCCGATACGAACATCTAGGCCGGTATCCAGTATGGGAGTATGTTCGAACGGCCTGTGCTATCTGCAATGCAACAACGACCCAGAACCCTCTATACAATATACCAGGACCCAAGAAATGACAGGCTAAGCCCCATCTTGCTTTTCAATCACATCTCTATTGAGATTGATCGTCTCCAGTATCCTTCCCGCGCCCTTTTGTACCAAGTCCCTCGCCATAGTCCAGCCAAAGTCGTCCGCCTGCTCTGTTGTCCGCACCTCACCCCTTCTTTCCCCTTCTACGTGGTCCCTCCCGTCTAGGCTGACCACCATAGCTCGCATGAGCAACACCTCTCCCTTCCCCTCTTCCTCCCCGTGCCCCTTCGCCCCGTCGTGAGGCTCCACCCACTCAGTCTCCACCCCAATAGGAACACTACACCCTCCCTCCAGCGTCCTCATCAAACTCCTCTCAGCCAAACACGCCAACCCCGTCCTCCTATCCCCCAACGGCTCCAACAACTTCTGCATCCTCTCATCCCCAGCCCGAATCTCCACTCCCAGCGCCCCCTGCCCAACAGCGTGCAACAAGCCGCCCTCCCTACTATCAAGATACTGCGTGATCCTCTCCCCGAACCCCAACCTCTCCAACCCCGCCGCCGCAAGTATCAAACAACTATACCTCACTCCCTTTCCCTCGCCGCCGCCATCTCCGTGCTCAGCTGGTTCGGCGTCCAGTTTCGCAAGGCGTGTGCCGACATTGCCACGGACGTCGGCGAAGTGGAGGTGTGGATATAGACGCGCGATCTGCGCGGAGCGGCGCACGGAGGAGGTGCCGACTATGGAGCCGGGGGGGAGGGAGGAGAGGGTTTTGTGGGTGGGGGCGAGGCGTGGGGCCATGACGAGGGCGTCGCGGGGGTCGGCGCGGGGGAGGATGGCGCCGAGCGCACAGGTTGAGGGGAGTTGGGTTGGCATGTCTGTTTTCTCAAACATTAGTTAGTTGGCCATTGTTTGTCTGGACCAGTTGACGATTGGGGAGGTGATGGCGCTGGTGCTGGTGCTGGTGGTACGGGTGCGGAGGATACCTTTCAGAGAGTGGACGATTAGGTCCAACGTGCCATCCACAAGTCCAGCTTCCAGCTCATGCGTCCAGAGGCTCTTGGCTCCGAAGTTGTGTAGGGGTGTGGTTTGGTTTTTGTCGCCCATGGTGCTCATGGCGTGGATCTCGAAGTGTTTGTCGGGCCATGCTTTCTGAAGTGCTTCGTGGACGATATCGGTTTGGATGAGGGCGAGTTTGGATCTGCGTGTGCCGATGTGGATCGTGGAGGTGGATGGGGTGGTGCTTGGTGGGGTTTTGGGGCCTTCGGCGGTGAGAGGAAGTGATTCGACTTCTGTTGAAGCCATTGTCCTGTCTGAAACTACCATCTATTCATGTGCGATTGCGGTTATACAAAAAGGAGACTATCGGAGCTGGTGAAGAGATTGGTGGAGAGTGGAGGGATCGTGGTAATGGATTGTTCTCATGATGTTTGGGGCACGCGAAGCTAGCTCAGCCCTACGTCAAAGCCCAAGAACGGGGAGTCTTGACTGGCAGCTCCGAGGACAGGAGTAGTGCAGAAATGTTGAACTCCAATTCCCCAACATTATATATGCATCACTTCCAACTGGTTTGAGCAGATCAATACCAAGTCATACGCATCTGAGTTTTACAATCGCGTTGTTGCTAAGCACAATGCTATAGAGCGCTTTCCAACCCAAGGATCTTTATGCCGCCGAACCTCGAATGTCAAACATAGACGCTACAAAGAACTCGACACGGAAAGCTTCTCGTAGCAAAGAGGCTCGAGCAAATGATTACCGCCAAGGAACGAAGAAGCTCGATATTTATAAGGCACTCCTACTCTCTCGACACGTCACGGCCAAACATCTTCGCCTTGAGCCAGTCATTCACAACCAAGAAACGGTTTCTCGCTGTAGCCATGGTCAGCAAAGTCTTTCCTTTTTGAGTTGTGCGCGGGCGGTACTCACTACTGAAACACATGCTTAGATATGCACTCTTCCAGAAAAGATACGTCAATGTTCCTCCGGACGCAAAGTTTCCGGCAAACCAGCTAACATCGGCCACCGCTCTCTCGCTGCCGATGTATGCCAAGCTTCCCTGATGGGAATATTGAAAGGGTCCTATCTGTCTGACTCGTCGAGATTGCTTTTGCAACGCCTTAATCATATCGAAGGCTTCATTCCTCTCCGCCTCAGACTTGGCTGTGGCTTGAACTCCTGATAACTGCTTCAGCTCTGAGTCGATGGCTTCGGTTTTTGCCAATGTGTTGAACAACTGTGCAAGGAACGCGCCTTCCTGTGACGCGACTTGAGCGGTTGCTGCGTAATTGGCAATGGCGCAGTCACCGACAGCCCAGATGTTCTCCGTGCCATTCACAACGAGGTACTCATTGACTGCAAGCCCCCTTCGAGAGTCCTTCTGCGCGGGGATCTGTCCCATCAGATCTTTGACAACGGGTCGTAAGGCGTTACCAGTAGCCCAAACAAGAAGACCGTATGGCAGAACTTCCAGCTCTTTTGTGCCGTCAGGCTTAGTAAGCTCGGCTTCGATTGTCTTGTCGGTGACCTTTTTGACCATGGTCTTTGTTTTGATTGTGATCGATTCTTCCTTAAAGGTTGATTCGGTGTAATCGATCAATTGCTTCGAGAACATAGGAAGGACATTCGGAAGAGCTTCGACAAGGGTGACGTGGAAGTTCTTTGTAATCTCAGGTACCCATTTCTTCAAGTCGTTTTCGAAGAAGTCCTGCAGCTCGCCTGCGAACTCCACACCAGTGGGTCCACCACCGACCACTACCATGTGCAATAAACGCTTGACCTCCTCCGGTGTCTGATCCTTGAAGGTGGCAGTCTCTACGCAGTCCATAATTCTCTTCCGTATTTGCTGTGCATCGCCAACCTCCTTCAAGAAGCATGAATGCTCTCGTACACCAGGAATCCCAAAAGTTGCGTTTTCAGCACCCACACCCACAACAAGCATATCGAAGGGTACCTCGGTCGAAGAGCTATCCCCCCTGACTTCGGAATAATCGGCGATATGGACAGTTTTCTTCTCATGATCGATCTTTGTAGCTTCTGCTTCGTAGAATTTCACAGTAGCCTTCTTGTGTCTTAGGATGTTCCGGATAGGCTCCATGATGGAGCGGTGCTCGATGGTACCGGTCGTGCATGATGGCAGTAAAGGTGTGAAGAGGAAGAAGTTGCGTGGTGAGATGACAATAACGTTGTAGTTTTCGGTGTCGAGTTTCTTCAAGAGCGAGACAGCGCCCCACCCGGTGCCTTCAATGGAAGTCAATTGCAGCTGAGTAATAGCATAGAAGCTTAGAGTGGTAAGTACATACCAAGGATAACGAGAGTCTTCTTCGATTGGTCAGGTTCGAATTGCTCTTGAGGTGTTCGTAAGGTGTAGATGTTGTACGCCAGCCATCCAGCGCCGGCAAGCGCTGAGAGGTAGGTCAATCGCCATGTCCATCGGAAGAAACCCCGGCCCCTCCTCTTCACCTTGGGTGTCAGAACATCAGCGTATGACCGTCGAAAAGATTGTTGCAGCGCGGATCTTGTGAACGATGGGGTCGGTTTAGCGCGCGAATTGGTGATTAGGGATAACGGCTGTGAGGTTGTGAAGGTTCGTCGGGTAGCAGTAGGGAAAGGTAGAGCAGGTCGGAAAGGAATGATTGGCAGCCTCTTCACCACTGTCGTCGCCATCTCGATGGCGCAAAGGGACGAGGAGGTTGACAATACCAAGAGGCGAAAGACGAGAGCTTTCCGCTTTAGCTTCGCAATTTTTATTCAGGATACATAAGAGCACGCGAGGACCTTGTCAGACCTTCGTTACACAAAAGCAATCATATTGAAGATCATAAATATTTATTCTCTGATTAAGAACAAGCATCAATGGCCCTGACTGAGATACGTCACTTCTGCATGCATTTCCCCTCAGCTCAGAGCTCGCTCATCGGACGTAAGTATATACAGGAGGATCGCTCACAAGAGCATAAGTTAAGGTAAGCCTGCCGGACAGGTGGAGCTATGGAAGGCTGTTCAGCTTTTCGCGCTAAAACGTATTTACCTGTACGAGTGCGGGATTCCCGCAAGTGGGTCTGCAATTATTCGCCCAGGTTAAGATTTACCGTTAGATTCATTTTTGTAGGACTATCTACCATATCAGTGCTGATAGTTTCGAGTCCACAAGATATCAGGCAGTTTCACCATCCTTGGTAAGGCTACTTTCATGAAGAGATGCAGATGCTGAGGCCGTCCAGCATTCTGTTTAATGACTGCCATCCGCCGCCTGTCCTGTCAGTTGACCCACCAAGTCCGAATGAATGATATCTGAGAGGACCGGCGTCGAACAGAGGTGCATTTGGAAAGCTCATACAACTCATGTTGAAGAATGTGTGGTCGAATCTTTATAGCCAAGATCAACAGGCGGATCGTCAGCAACCTTCCGCGCACGTCACAGCTTTGCCCCTTTCTTCTCATTCTCCCCCTTTTTCAACCTCACCATTCCGTCCTGCCACGTACTTCCCACATGCACACCCATCTCATCCCAAAGTCGACTTACGTGCAGCCCTCTACCCCCACCACTTCTCTCCGTCCAAGCCTCCTGACAAAACCACCGCTCATCCCCCTTCTGATCCACCATCAGTAGCCCTTCAGCACCAACGTGCAATACAACGGTATGGCTCAAACTCGCCATCCTCCCAAATCCATCCCCAATCCCCAACGCATTCGTCACCAGGAACATACTATTTCGATCGCTCGCATACAGATGGGCGCAAGCGTGCAGATTGACGTCCTCCCTTGGTATGTTCCCAATAACCCGATAATACAGCAACTGCCGGTAGTCGATTGTTTCTCTGGCCAGACCGTGTGGCGGCTGGTTGCTGTTGTAGGGCGTCATGTTCACTTTGCGTACCTCAACGCCCGGGAACGTGTCTGGCGGGTCATGCGTGTGCTCGTAGGTCCAGCATGCCGGGCTATCCGCGGAGGGAGAGGCTGGGTGATCTGTAGGTGACTTGCCCCAGAGAACAGCGGTGTACTTTTTGGAGAGGTCGATGTGGGCTTGATGGGAGTAAACGGAGGTTTCGTCACGCTTGAAGGATATGAGAGCTGTGAAGCAGATAGGTCCGCTAGCGGTAACCTGCGCAGCAGGCGGTGCTGAGGGGGCTTGCGTGACTGTTACAGATCGCGTGCAGTAGCTGCCCCCGTCTCGTATGCGTTGGATGGTGTATACGAATGGGACGTCTAGAAGACCTGGAAGAATGAACAGGCAGGTGATGTTCTGCAAATTAACAACGGTGCAATCAGTATCAATTCGCTGGTATCATATCAACGTTCACAACACACGCCATACTGGCTCTCTGTACTTGGAAATATGTCGATCACCTACATACATGAACCACAAATCCCTTCCCAACCGTCTGCGACGCTGCATACGCCGCCTGCGCATACACATGTCCACCGTAGGCTCTATTACCATTGCCGGGCGACCATGGCTTTGCGATTGACAGAAACGTATTGTCGTCTATCCGTTCGAGCGCCATGAGCTCTGTGAAAGGTACGCGACCGTCATTCCCGTCCTTGGAGGGAAACATCTTGATGAGCGGGTAGAGCCAAGCGGTAGAATTGGGGCGGAAAAGGAAAAAAAAGCTCAACTTTAGCTTGAGTATTACTGGCACACCATATGTACTCGTACATGCAATCTTTGAACGACAGACTTGCCGACGTCGAGTGGAAGCTGGCAGTGACGTGATGATTGATCCTCTGCGTCGAACGTTGACCCTGCCTCGGTCCATTGGAAGTAGTGGGGGGTTTGCGGCAAAGCTCCCGCCAATCAATTGTTCCCTATTCCTTGCAGAATCCCAATCTAAAGTGAGTAATGCATTACAACTTATGATTTCTGAAAGACAATAATACTGATCTACAAGAAAAGAAATGTTGTTCCGCAATGTCTGAGGACCTAGGTACTCGTACAGTGCCATGGGGCACTACTGCTGCCGCGCACAACTGGCCGTCATGACCTTCAGATCCCCATCTTTTCACCCTCTTCAAAGCAGTAGTACGAAGTGTTTCTTGCTGAAGTTGCGTTACCCTTTGTCCCTTCAATTGCTGCAATCGCTTCAAGAGCTGACATTTTCTGTGTAAATCTCTTGAGCGGCACTGTTTTCACAGTCACTGCGCCGGGGAACTGATTCGGAATCTTAATTCCCGCCGAGATGACATGGGCTTTGCAGTTGGCCGTCGGAATCGTTGGGTTCCCCGAAAGACAGCACTTGAACCCGTCAGGGCCAGGGCACAAACCCGACTTGGTAGTTCCGGAGCACTGATCCGTCCAGCGACAGTTGCCGCCTGAACCACAAGAAGTCTTGGTGCGTGGACAAAAGTGCCTTGCATATGACAACAGCCTCTGCAAATCTTTCGCAATGAATAGTTTGACAAAATGTATCTTGTTTGCGCAACCCGTCAAAGAACTGGCAGTGAAGCCGCAGTCGAGTCCAAAGGCCCTAACTCCGCCTGAGTAGAGTAACAATATGTACATTCTCTCCTTCCACCACCACCTCGACGAAGCAACAACACGCAATTTTGTTGAACGAATCGATCAAGTGACCTTCAGCAATCCAGAAGAACCAACTCATCATGGCGGCAACCGAGCAAAGCCAGACTCCGCAACCCAACCCCAGCGCTGAGCCTGTGAGCGAAGCAACCGGTCACCACAGGCGAGGCATGGTCCTCCTTTGGTCCAACCCGGAAGAAGTTCACAGTCCTCACGGCGTCGATAGCAGCCTTCTTCTCGCCGCTATCGTCCAACATCCATCTTCCTGCCCTCAACACAATAGCCAATGGCCTGCAAGTCAGCAGCTCCCTGATCGACTTGATTGTCACGACGTACTTGGTATGCTCCCTCCGGCCAGGACGTCGTGTCGAACTTGCAAAAGGGGAGGCACGGACAAATTCCTAGATCTTACGGGGCATAGCGCCAATGATGATCACTGGATTCTCGGACGGTGCGGGGAGATGGCCAGCCTACATGCTCTGCTTCGTCATTTACGCTACCGCGAACATCGGACTAGCCTTGCAGAACAACTATGCCGCGCTGATGGCGCTCCGTTGCCTCCAGAGTGCAGGTAGCAGCGGCACCGTGGCCCTTTCTAACGGTGTTGTTGCCGACATTGCGACTTCAGCAGAGCGAGGTAGGTATCTACGTTGGATTTGCATCCGTAGGCGCAATACTTGGGCCCTCCCTCCCTCCTACCACTGGCGGGCTTCTCAGCCAGTATCTTGGTTGAAAATGGATGTTCTGGTTTCCGACCATCTTCGCCACGTCTTTATCCCTGGCCCTTCTGTTGTTCTTTCCAGAGACGTGTCGCAAGGTCGTTGGTGATGGGTTGGTTCCTCCGCCGAAGTTAAACAAGTCTCTGACAAGCTTCTTGTTGCGCGAAAGAGCGCGGGCCAAAGCCGGAATTGCCGTTGATTCCGCCCAACAAGAAGCTGTCGCTAAGCATTATCGCCTCGGATTTCCAAATCCTCTTTCTACACTGGTCATCATTGCTGATAAGGAGGCCGGACTCGTTCTCTCTAGTAATGGCTTAGTCTTTGCGTGTCTCCATGCCATCTTAACAGGTATGCCGTCGCAATTCACAGAGATATATGGCTTCGATGAGATTCAACTTGGCCTTGCGTTTATTCCATTCGGCTTTGGGAGCTTGCTCTCAGCATTCGCGACAGGAAAGGCCGTTGATTGGAATCATCGGCGACATGCCCAACGCCTCGGTTTTCCCGTGGTCGAGAACCGGCAACAAGACCTCCGCAATTTCCCAATTGAGAAGGTGCGTCTGCAAGTCGCCCTGCCGCTGCTCCATCTCGGGGCTGCGGCCATGATAGCATGCGGATGGGTTATAGATTTCGAAACGAGTCTGGCGGGACGACCGCTCATCCTCGTATTCGTAATCGGCTACGCTATTGTGGCCGCTTACCAAGTTATGGCCATCTTGATGGTCGATGTCTATCCTGGACGTCGGGCCACGGCGACGGCAGCCGATAATCTGGTGAGATGTCCGCTTGGTGCTGGAGCGACAGCGGTCGTGATTCCAATGCTAGATGCAACGGGAAGAGGCTGGACGTACACCTTCGCATCGCTCGTTTGGGTTCTGTTTAGCCCCTGTCTATGGGCACTAATGAAGTATGGCCCCGATTGGCGGAAAGAGAAAACGGAGAAGGAAGAGAAGGCGAAAGTGCCAAAAGCGAAGCTCGAAAAGGCGAGATCGGAAGAGGCGATGGAGGAAGAAGAGAAGACGGAAGAGGCCAGGATGGAGGAGGAGAAGATGGAAGAGGGAAAGGCAGACGAGCAGAGTACGCAAGAGAAGAACAAGGAAAAGACTGTGGCAACGAGACAGGTCGCCCCTGATGTAGAAGGAGCAACTGCCGAAAGAGCAGGATAGGACAAAGAGTACATTTCTCCTATAGAACTTAGAACTGTAATTTTAGAAGGACGGTAGCATCATGTACGGAGTAGCAACCTTGTATCCGGGCTACGACCCAACGTAATAGAGAACACACGCTGAATGAGCCTCGAATTCAATGCAAAGGTTCAACATTCATGATCGCAATAGTTTGGACAGCAATGTGCTCATGTATGCTGGCCCAAAACACATCCATAACAAGAGAAAGTGATCGTCGAGTGAATGCGACTCCAGGAGCTAGCGTTCCATGGAGTTTGTGCTTACCTCCGCTTACCTCCGCCACCCTAAGTCCTCTCCAGACCTATCACCGTGATATCTGCCCGATATTTCTGACCCCTCAACGCGAACAGCAAGCCTTCTCAGCTTCCAAGACAACACGCACAACTGCATCCATACATGGGCAACGACAACAACTCCTTCACGACAGACACTCAAGGTCTACCGTCATCACAATGGCAGAACTCAACAGCGCATGCTGCGCCTTGCCAGCAGTGGTGACCTCCAACTACTCACCCAAAGGCAAATACGAGAAGCTCGCTGGCTTGGATGTCTGTGAGAGCGCAAGCAAGCCCCGCTTGACATCTACCACCACACAACCGAACACCACCCACTAACTTACTCCCGCCCACTCGCAGACATCACCGGCAACGAACGCTCAACTTGCGGCATCATCGACGTCTACGATGTCTTCGGCCTCATGCCTCCGACCCTGCAGGGAGCAGACCGGCTGGCCGAAAGTCTCGACGCCGTCGTCCTGGTCCCCGATTTCTTCAAGGGTGAACCCATAGCCCTCAGCATCATCCCGCCGGACACGGACGAGAAGAAGATGCGGGCGCAGAGATTCATGGCGGAGAAGGCGAACCCGTCAGAGAACTTCCCGAATCTCATTCAGACGGCGACAGAGGCAAAGGAGAGGTGGCCGGCTGTTGAGGGGTGGGGTGTCTTTGGCCTTTGCTGGGGCGGAAAGGTATGAGCATCTTGAGGCTGTTCTCTGCCGATGGACGGAAGTTGGATTCCAGGGGATGGGAAACGGGCGCGGAATCGACGTTCGACTGCTAACGGATTTGTGAGGTTTAGCTCGCTGCGCTAGCTTCCGGCTCGGGAACTCTATTCAAAGCCTCAGGGCAGGCGCATCCTGGGTAAGTGCTGAGAACGAGGGACGTGGTCTCTTGATGCCTCCTTCGACCCTTCTCCATCCTTTTTGCGGTATATCGAGTGTTTCTGTCTCACTGACCTAACAACGACAGAGGCTTGGCAAAGGAAGATGCCGAGAAGATGACCATTCCCCACATCTGCTTGTTCTCGCCCGAGGACGGGACCCCAGACGTGGTGAAGGAGTATGCGGAGGTTCTGAAGGCTGAAGGAAGGACAAACGAGGTCGAGACATACGGCTCAATGTTTCATGGATGGATGGGCGCGAGAGCCAATCTCGAGAATGAAGAGAATGCCAAGGAGTTCGAGAGAGGGTAAGAGAGCAGGCTCTTTTGAGCCTATGTGCTAACTTGATCGATCTTATGCTGACATGTGGTGCTTTAGCTACACCCAGGTCGCGAACTTCTTTATTAAACATTTGTGAAGATGATACTCGGACTATAGGCATTGCTTCCGAGCTTCAAGCCCGTGGCTGCGGGATTCTCCTGGTCAAACGCTTTGATTCAACAAGATGAGCTAAGGAATCACATATATGACTAAAGACAACATGTTCTCTTTTTTCATGTAAGTGTCAGCTTCAACACCTTGTGATTCTTCATGAAGTAGAAGAACCTACTTTATCTAGTAATAGGGTACCGCTGTCATTCACAACCAGCAGTGAATATCTGTAAAGATCTTTGTCTGTCTTGTTGGAAGGCCTGGAGTGCATGCAATAAATTGCGCGGCTCTTCAAGCTGACGACAGCCATGGCGGATTTCGGCATTAGGACGTCATCGAGCATCCAGAGCAGAGTATCGAGTAAGCCGTTTACCCGCAGTAATGGAAACATGAAAAACAGAACCAGAAGCAGAGCTTCCTACTAAAAATGGCTCAGAGGCATGTTCTAATGGAAAACTTGACAACAGTATATTCAAACGCAGGACGGATCTGACAACGAAGAAAGCACAGGTCGTAGCACCCAAAGTGATGCTGTGGCGGGTATCGAATACCGTAAATCATGAGATGGAGCGAAAACCCTTGGGCGATCAAGGAGATTCTGCCTCTGGTGCGCACAATGAAAGTCTACAGCGCCGCTCCGAACATGGGTGTTCGAAAATATCACGACTCCTCGAGCTGTGAGATTGCATCATGCCAATTCCTCAAATAGTAATACCCGGTCCAAGGCTGCAACATGCTGAAGGACGGCTTAATTCCTTCCTGGATATCGGTAGGTGCGATTTTAAGAGTGGAGTAGAAGGTTGCCATAGCCTAGCATCGTTGATTGATTTCCATGCGCATTGAGATAACTTGCGCCAGATCTTCTCTATGGACCCGTCAAAAATGGAACGGATGAGTCAGGAGTAAAGAGGCGCTACGCAAAGGCGTATTTAAATGCTGTGGAGGGTTGTGTGACTTCGTAGAGCCAGTATCGACTTCTGGGATACTCTTATCGTATCATCTTGATTGGAGACAGCGATAGCGTAGCCTTGCGTTGTAGAAAGAACGAGTACATACATGCGATTTCCGAGAGCGGGGTTCGGAGGAGACTAGCCAAGACCAGATCATGATGGGCTGTTGCAGTGAGCGAAACAGAATCCTCTTGATGTTATTAGCCTCGTGTCGCTGTCTGATAGTAACACGTACTCTATGTGGAAGTGGTAGGGCAGAGTTTGAGTCATTAACGTATTCAATCACAGAGGCAAAAAGATTCCCGACGAATCACATGCAGGGCTTCCGTCGTTTATGCATGTGAACAGCTATTGAAGTTGCCCCATGACGCCGTGTGACTGCTTACTTTCGGCGGCTGTGTGGTCTGATTGTGATGGTTCATCATCACCGACCTTACAGCATCACGCTGGCTGGAACGGTAGTGCAGCATGATCCGCGTAGATGCATATGCCTGTAAACTAGTCGATGACGGCGGCAAATGCTGTGCCCACCACTGCTCAGACAAGGCTCGGAATATCCTGTTTATTATTATTGTTGTTGTTGTTGTTGTTGTTGTTGCTGCCATCCACCATGTCGTCGACAAGCTTACATGGTGAGACATAGCTTACCCACTTCGCCCAGCGCCGATACTTGTAGCTCCTTGCATACAGCAGGACTCCAAGACTGCATCGCTCACCGAAGTCGCCACCTGTGGCTGAGCTTGTCGCATCGGACTTGCATTTAAAGAACGAACGACAAGCCTGGGGCGGCTCATCGAGACGATCACCTAAGTTGGAACGATGTACAGTAGCGATAGATGCATGTGGACTTCAGATAGTTAATACACGCGTGATCGTGAAGCCTCTCACCATCAGAGTAAGCACCGAAGTCTGGCGGCATCCATTCGGATGCAGCCCTTACCACATCGTGACTGATGAGCGCGGATCCCCGTTCAGGATCAGGAGCGAAGTTACGCATGACCGTCTCCACAGCGCCTGAATCCGTTCATAGGCCCGTCAAGTTACGAGTACTGAATCAAGTCAATATTCGTTGTGAGGATCGGAATTTGCCTGTTATCGCATCGTTGGATCGGCTGCTTGCATAGCCTGATTCGTCCAAAAAAAAAACATACTTCAACGAGTATTCTCTAGAGTGTACAACCGATATTATCATTGCCTCCCGGGCGTCGGCTGCAAAATGATAAAGTAAAGTAAGTCCGTATATCCTGAGTGCGAGCCGCGAAAGAGGACATCATCAGCCAATGCTCGCAGCAGAGAACCTCGGCGGTACGAGTATGTATCTACCAACGTTGAGAAAAAGTGAAAGTATCTTCGGATAACATGTTGGCGCCGCTAAAGGTCGTGTCAAAGCGAGAGTGAAAAGAAGGAAAAGTAGTGGCTGAATCGTGCTTGATCAGTCTCAACCGCATTCGCACCGCTTGGACTTTGAAAAGATCAAGCCTGGGTAAAAGTATTATTGGGGCCAGACTTCGCGCTCGGAAAAGCTACGGATTGGTTGGGTCATCATTGCGACCGGAGTTCAACGTGGCTTGCTCCACCCCCTACACTTACAACAATCGTCCAAAAGCGCGCTAAGATTATTGTTGTAGAGTGGCCATATCTCTGCTTGTAAGGGCTATCGGCGTGCTGACACATGTGCATACCGAGAGCCGTATTCCCGCTTCTGCCACCGGATAGGTTTACTTGTACTCAAGGAATATGCAAGACTTGTCTTAACGCCGGGTCGCCGACGCCACCTCAGCCAATTAGAGTCAATCAATTTTTTAACAATAACTTACCTGTATTATTAGCTGCTTCTACCTATGTGCTGGGCCGTAAGGTAATCCTCTTTCCACTATACTTGTAGCCGCAGGCTGCTCTAACTCGATAATCGTACACCTCCCTGCTCCCTTGGTCCTCCCATTTTTGCGTTGCATGTGGCGGCCGAAGTCCGCTACGGTAATGAGAAAGGATCTCAAGCCAAACACTCCACTACCCGACACAGCATCCTTATCCCTACCGACATCATCCATCCTCCATTCCCCTTTCCAGCTGCAAGAGGATGCGTCAAACATGGTCGTACTTTATGTCGAGACCTTGCTGCAACACGGAGCTGACCACTTTGATCATCATGGCTGAGCTGTCAACCTGCTAAATTTCAACACTACTGTGCCTCTCGACTCGCCTCCGACCAAAAGGATGTTTCCGCGTAGCTTGATTGCCAACCGGCTTCTAGGGGGCGTGAACGAGCTCCTGTTTGGTCGCGATGTTGTTGCAGTCTGTCGCCATGTCCACCTTGCTTTGCTCTGCTTTGCTTTGCCGCTTTGGCCCGTTGCAGCAAGACCACGCTGTCTCGTATGCGGGATCCAGTTGCCCCATGACTACGGCTTCAGGATTCAGACGGGAAGAATCAACAGGCAGAAAGGCAAAGGCGAAGGCGAAAGCAAAAGCAATACCGGGACTTGTGTTTAGTGCCAATCTGTCAGCTTCACATGGCGCATTGCCTATCGCCTCTCGTCCACGAAACAAGCCTCTCGGATGCTGCTTGATGTCCGGCGAGAGGCGGAAGACCCTTCACCCTTCACCCTTCACCCTTCACCCTTCACCCTTCACCCTTCACCCTTCACCCTTCACCTTCAGGCAGTGATACGTGATACACGATGTCTACATGAGCCTTGCCAAACTGTATCATCAATAATAATTCGCTCCGACTCTTTGAACTTGCGTCCGCCTTTCTCGATGGTCGCCAATATTGATGCTTCAGCCCGTGATGATCCACTAGACTGTGCCGAAGCCAGTGCGCGTACCAATAGCATTCAGCATTGTACACCAACGTTACCACTTACGAGGATTCGTGCTTGCCTCAACATGATGATGATGATCATCGTACTGGCTCCACATGTCCTCTTGGCCAGATTGCTAAGTACAAGTACGAAGTAAGGTACTTGTACGCCGGATTGCGGCCGGTGGTAAGACAATCAACCAACCAACATGGTCAGGGAAGACCAACTAGCCTATGTTAATTATCATTCTTTCCACACGGCACAAACCACATCGGAAACTCCAATTCGACACACGAATGCGCGCACGCTAGACAACGCAGTAAGGTAACAAGCTCTTCATTCTTTGCCGTGACACTTCAAGCGCCTCATTCTTTACTCCTGTACTCATCTAATAATCGAATACAAGGGGCTATCTCAAGGTACATGTAATATCTGACTGGCATGCTTCCAATCTTGCCGGTGCTTGACCTATCACCCATCATCATCATCATCATCATCATCATTTGGCCGCTATTAGTATTAGTACTCGTTCTTGTATTTGGGGGGGGGGGGGGGTGGGGTGGGGTGGGGGGGGGGGGGGGGGGGGGGGTGGGGGGGGGGGGGT
>JAABUP010005268.1_pt1 | contig 19918 bp, 23 predicted proteins | sample 5559201 | NCBI WGS metagenome assembly JAABUP01 (sample SAMN10711887, study PRJNA513373) | rock metagenome | isolation source: Antarctica rocks | place: Antarctica
GTACGACACCTGTGCCCACACACTCTCTGCATTTGTCTTCAGCATTTGCACCTGCGCAGCACAAATTCAGCTATCACAAACTCTGACAACCAACACACAAGTGGCATGGTCCGGAAGAAGCAGACATAGACATTACAACAAGTCCTCTCCAGAATTCGCAGTTTGTACTTAGGATCACACAGTTGCAATGACTCCGCACAACATGACATCAAAGTAGCAGATGCAAGATGCAGCGTCGCGGTCACACTTTTCTGTGTTAGGCAGCATTGAAGCACATACCATCTGCTGAGTATTGTGTTTTGCCTGCAGGGGCCCCAGCAGCTGCAGCAGGAAGGTTTGTCTGTGCAGCCAAACTGACCCCAGCTGCTGCCCACAGTAGCTGCCTTCGGCTAACATTAAATGCAGACTGGGACTGGTGGCATGCACAATCATGTGCATGCTCCTCGTGACAATCATGTCTGCTGCAGTCTGCTCGCACTACAGGCCCAAGTGTGCTGCTGGTCAGTATTTGGGCTGGAAGTGCAGCGTCGAGATGGACGTAAACCTGCTGCATGACTCGTTTTGACATACCTTCAAGCGCCTTCCTTGTTGCGGACCGCCAGGCAGGACGCAGTTTGGTGAGCCTACTGCTGAGAAAGGGTTGGCAGCCAGCCTGCAGATCAATAACATATGCAAGTGACTCATGCACAAAATTTCCTGCAAAATGACCAGAAGAAGTGGTTGCGCGTTCTGTATCAGCAGGGCCGTGCTCACCAAAGGCTGTGTGGGAGGCAGGTGTGAGCAGGTGCCGTGACTCATTTTGCCTAGCTATGTACACAGAGTCAAAGCCGGTCTGTGCGTCAGAGCTTGCTCGGACGCAGAAAGCGCAAACTGACAGAAACAGACAACGCAGGGCCAGACACAGATGTGCTGTACAGTCGGTAAAGGCTATGAGGCGAGTTTGACTGTCACGCCTCTTCTTCGGTCGTAACGCCAGCCAGCCGTATGCTGACTTTGTTTGCCATCAAGCCTCAACAGGAGCCGTGTTTTGCAGGAGCAGCTTTTGCAAGTCTGACAGCATATGCCGGCTGTTGGCACAGACCACTCTTGAAAGAATAGGAAGTGTAACAAATTTGCCATTATTGGGCATTTAAAAATTCGAGGAAGCAACAAGACTAACCTCAGACGATTCATGCTGCATGCAGAACAGCCATTCATCCAACAGCTGTAGCGCTATTCTTGACATGATGCTGTAGCAGACATCAAGGCACAATGTGTCAGACTCTGTGGTAATGTGATGACACAAAGCTGCACCGTTCCATCTTAGTGATAAATTTTGTACACACCTTAAGATATGACCTAATGTGCAGTTACTGACAGCCTTACATGACAAGCGCATGGGCTGACACAGCCACGTGTTTATGCCATTGACAGCGATTATATATGCCAAATAACGGCAAGTCCAAAAGTGAGAGTGACATGTGTGCAGGCTTCCTGTGACATCCAACTGACTGTGCATACATGACTGCGCTCTATACATTGTATAAGTACATCTGCAAAGCTGATGACTTGAGTGTGTCAGAAAGGTCTTGCTTGTTCAAACTTAGTAGGATGAAACACCAGCAATTGGACCTCTGATTCTCCTTGCCAGCTGCATGTCCTTTGGCACTGCAGTGGAAAATGCATGTGAAGACATGTCATCACACACAAGTTGCCCACTTTGTGGATATTAACTTTGCATGCTGTGCATGTTGCAGCAAAGGTGTGCATGATCCAGCAGACATAGAAATGCAGGGCATAAGTGGAGCACATCTTTGCTGCAGGCTTGTGATGTAAGCAGCTGGGAACAAGCGCTTACTGATGGTGACGCGCTTGGCGTGAATGGCACACAGGTTGCAGTCCTCTAGCAGGTGAACGATGAAGTCTTCTGTGGCCTGGACCACACAAAGTTTGTAACTCAATGCAAGCTGCAGCCAGCCCTCACATTGCTCAAGGATTGGCAGACAACCTTGAGACTCCAAGGCAGGTGTGTGGCTTGTATGTCTGGAACAATTAAGACAACATTGCAAGATGCAGAGGCATGTGCATCACCTCTTGCAACGCAAGCAGACCTTCTGCAGTCCATCTGAAAGGCTCTGGAGCAACATCATTGGTGAGCTCCCGCACCTGCGCATAGCCAAGTCAGGAGCTGTCAAAGTTAGAAGCCTGCTGCTGCTCAGCAAATGGTAAATGCTTTACCAGCCTAGCAAACGGAAGTTTTCTGATCAGCAGCTCTGTGCTTCTCTGGTATTTGCGGATCTCTCGCAGTGCTACAGTACCAGGGCGATATCTGAAGGTCTTGCCTGCAGCGGATGTCCCTCACCTGACTCACGAACAAGACAGAAACGATAGTTGAAAGGTCCATGTCTACTTACGTGGACCACGTACACTCTCAGTGCGGTTAGTATGGTCCACAGCCACTGGCTTCCTCCTTGTTGGAGTCTTGGTTGGTGCCACTTTCTTCTGCTTACCCGCAGTCTTCTGTGCAGCAGAATTGGAAGTCTACTTTATCTCATCGTTTGTTCTCAATGCAGGTCGGCAGATAGTGCTTAAACGTACCTGGTTCTGCTTAACCCGGGCCATGTGCAGGTCAGAGCACTGCTTTGATCACGACTGTGGGCCGGGTCGCTTGGCGCCCTGTCACCTGCTCAACGGCTGCAGATGCTGGTGCCTCATCAGCACTGCACACATTTGTTAAGCCGAGTCAACGCGGTGGACAACGGACAGGTTTGCTCGAGCTGATGAACAGGCACCGTAACACAATTTGAACAATTTTTACGGTCCGTAAAACTCGATTGTACCAATTACATGTCTGCGTGACCCTTTTTTGTTAGTGGTATGAATCCGATGACCAATTCCCGAAACTGCACTCTTCTGTATGAGTCCCTGTCCTAAATTGTTGCATCCAGAAACATGCCCCCGAGGATCTGCATTATTTAATTGCCTCCGAAGTGATACCGTAATTAGTTTGTCGCACAGTACGTCCTGAGTGTTGACTCAAGGCTACATTGACAAACTGCTGATAAGTCACGTGACACCAGATGGATCCAAATTAATACGCAAAAGGTATGGAAGTCAATAGTCAATTAAGCTAACAAGATGGACCCTACATACTGCAATTAACAAATCGCTAACACTCAGTGCTGACTTTGATTTTCCTTTAAGGGGGCTCCTGAATGGCATGATCATGATACATGGTGTACATAAGGTCGGATTGCTCATCCAGGGGCATCAATTATTCAAAATTTGAACTGCTGGAACCGAGCTGCAGAGTGTGCAACAACTCTTCTTCTGCAGATGCTGAGTCAAGTCCTGAAGCATAATATGTATCATCCTTCAGCACATCACTTGGTTGAACTGTTGATGCACAACACAATCCATGAGCTGAGGCCTCATGTCTATAGCTTTCAACACCAGCTGCTGATGTTACGTCCATGTGATGTGCAGGCTGCTGCAATTCAAAAGCAGCTTGCGCTGAGATTTGAGCCCCCTGCTGAGCATGATGTGCCTGAGACTGTCCTTCTACTTCATTGACAAGCAGCCCTTGCAAAGCAGAGTCTGTAGGTGTGGTCACTGCAGCGGCAGGAGGGGGTTTTAGACCTTGTAGCTCCTGCACATGGAGGATGCGCTTGCTGAGAGTGAGTGCTGACTGTACATACTAACCAGAATGCAGAAATGACTCAACATACATTGTAGGCCTTGATTGCAGGTCTGGTCTGACCACATCAGACCACATCATTGTCAGCAAGCATGGCTTACAGATGAGCAGTGATCATGTGCAGTCTTAGAAGCACTGAAATGCACCAAATGTCGTCACCAAGCTTTTGGGGCATCATCTATCTGTCTGTGTTGTCCTTCAAAGAACCAAGGGCTTCCAAGATACAGGTACAAAAGATGGCTGCTTGGCACTCAGCTAATAGCAAGCCTGCAGTGGCAAGGAGCTCAGAGAGATGACTTACCACATCATCTGGGTGCTCTCTGAGGCTGGCTCTGTCACTTGAGTCTGAGGATGAGCGCTGCAGGTGAGACTCAGCAAGCACCTCTGCAGCTCTCATTGCCGCCTTCTTGTCTTTGGGATACGTGAAATGCAACCCTGCAGCATCAAACTGCTTTGAGATGACACCCTCAAGTGACATGCTGGTTCAACCTCTGTCAAGATCAAGGCTAATGAAAAACACAGAGACAACCATGACTATTCAAACACATGTGGGCACATGATAAGCTGATGTTTTTGGTTTGCTTCTCATCTAGATTCATCAGCCTGATTACAAGCAAAGGGCGACAGCCAACTGATGAGTCATCTTCATCAGCATGCTTGTGAGGTAGTTGTAATGCCTTGCCTTGTTCTGCGGAGATTGGTAGGCACAACAAGCTGAGTTACACTGACGTAGCACTCCATTTTGCATGACAAGTAATCACTGGGTGGATAAATCTGCAGGACTGGCTCATGTTGTTCAAGTGTGCATCTTGCTCTGCATGCAAATTTGGGACTTTCAAGATGATTGTGCTGTGCACATTGGATGGCGACGTTTGCGCTAAACAAAAGCTTTCTGCAACCACTGCGTGCTGGCATGGACCCTTGCGCTGAATGGGCACCACAACACAACTGATGGGCAAGGTCGCTCTGTTAATGACAGAACAAAATGCGGGCCTGGTGATTCATGCACATGAGCAGGATCTGCACAGCATCCATTCTCTGCAAGGCTCAATGTGCGCCAACACCTCAAAGTCTGTATTGGAAACAGCTTGCCTGTATATATGATGAGAGCAAAGGTCCAGGGAACAATCAAGAAGGTGACTAGGGCATTGCCCAGTGCCCTGGCCTTTGCAGCATCTACTGTGGCATCTCCAGACCGAGCTGCAGTTCCCTGTAAGCCATTCCATTATTTACGTCGCAAAACAAGCTGACACTGACCCCTGCAAAGCGCTAATCGTCTGCTTGTGAAACGCATTCAGCCAATTGCCAAGATTGTCAAGCCCCTACACATGCTGCCTTCAGTCACAGACACATGCAGCAAGGACAGGCTGGAGCAAGGCACATCCTGGATGATTGCAAAGCCTGAACAAGGAAGCATTCTTTGTGACAGCAGAAGGAGTCTGCAGCAGCAGCTGGACCAACGGAGTCTGCACAACATGAGTCTGCACAGGTCATCATTTTGCTGATATGATGACGCTTGGCAGCAAGCATGCTAAAAAGCAGGTGGGTTCATGCTGGACCTATCATGCACAGGTCAACTCCAGTACTGTAGATGAGATGCAGCCCGTTGGGACGCAACTTACAGTGAACCCAAACATCTTCTCGGCCAGCATGCCCACAAGAGGGGCTGCACAGGCAGCAATGGCACCCTCAAAGCATCTGTCAAAGGCGTAGATCATGTTGCGCAGGTGCGGCGGCACAATCTCTGCAAAGACTGGATTGTTGCATGCTGGCGCTGCCCACGTCTTCAGAACCCCCATTGTGACTAGGGCCCAGCCGTACAGGGCGACTGTGCCAGGCTGCCCATTCTCTGGCAGTCCCTGCAGTACTGAAAGGCAGACTCAGCATACTTGCACGGATTTGTGTCCTTTGCTTCAGGGAAGACATTGCACATGCAAAAAAGAGGCTAATGCTTACCATACGTCACCCTATGAGATGTCTTGGACAACAGAAGACATGAGACTAGGGACAGGTGAGATGCATGAGCCCAAGCGCCCAGGTACTGCACAGAGGATTCCAAACAAGGGCGTAGGGTCTTCAATACACTGCATGATTTGGGTCGGTGTGAGAAGCAAGCAGGAACAATGGCCAACTTTGCGGTGAATGCAGCGAAACAGAGTGCAGCTTCAGTAGAATGTGTGGCACAATGAGGAGCAGAGCAAGCAACAGGTGAGTAGTAGGTGAGTCATGTATATACAGCTGCTGAAATGACAGATAATGACGAATGGTGAGTAACCTTGATGATCAACCATGACATGGGGATGCCAGTGAAGACACTGAATTGTGTGACAGCAATCCGGCCATGATGAGGGAATTTGGAAGCTGCAAAGTCCCCAACCCACCCCCCCAGCAAACCCCCCACGGCTGTTGCCCCAAGGAACAAGGACATGAGCATGCTGGCGTCAAAGTCTGACATGCCCATCAGTTGCATGTACAGGGTCAGGAAAACAAGGGCATTCCAAGGTATTGTACCCATAATCCCCTGCACTGCAATCAAAGTTCAACATATCCACACACTACTGTATGTCCTTGACATCATCGAGCAATCATAAAGTTGTTGAGGGCTGGGATACGATTATAACTGCCAACAACCCAAGTTTGACCATAGTACATCGAGATTACTTAGTGAGAATACGTAGCAATTACACTGTATGTACGCAGTGTGCAGACCCAGGATAGCATTCAGAATCTGCCCAGAAAAGTTATTCAGACGATATATGGATAATATCAAGGATGTATGGTAAAGGTGGCATGGTTCCAAGACCAATTGCATGTATGGGCCAGAAAGACCATGGCACTGAATAACAAGGCTAGAAATGGCAGATCGTGGTAGCGTGTGGATTTTGCCACAACAAGGGTAGTTTATGAGAGATCACCTGCACAATGATAAGAAGAAAGGTGGGAATGCTCATGACCACTTTCATTTCCCGCCAAATGTCTCTCAGACCCAACACCGCAGCTCCGCTGAGCTTGGTGCTGCCATCCTGAGTATAATTTGGATCATGGGCTTGGAGCCAGTTCAGGACACCTATGAGGACACTGACAGCTGCCACTGACAGGAAAACAAACCTCCAACCTTCCCATCCAAAGACAGTGGTGCTGCCTGCATGAAGACAATCGCTGTTTTGCAAGAGATATCTGACCGTGAGTTGCAAGTCATAGTACTGACTGTGCTTGGCAATGCTACTGTGAGTCAACCTTTAGTCATACTTGCAAAGTTAACAAGCCAAACGCATCAACCATGCTGTAAACCAGTCCTCGTGCAGTATGTCACACACCTGACTGCATTGACTGATCAGTTGTATTCTGACCCAAGATGCAATGGCATGCAAGCATGGTTGCTTTCAGCATGTTATATGATGTATGTGTTTTACCAAGGTTGGTTGCGTACAAAGACCCAAACATGCCGCCCAAGGATCCTGTAAGGTACAGCGCGCCAAAGGCTTTGCCTCGATTGCTGGCCTGCATTGCAGATGTTCTCTTGCTCGCACATTTGGATTTTTTGAAAAACAGATGATTTCCTCAAGACTTGTACAACAAAAATGGCCAACCCAAATTCAATCGTTATTATCATCACATGTAAGAAAGCTGTACTTCTTATTGTTGTTATTACACTCAGCACACAACAAGGCTGTTGAATGCCACCTCACAGTCAGGTCAGCTGGCATTGTATGATACTCAAGGAGGAGAGAAGGGTATCAACACCTGCCGATGTAGCCATTGTCAGCATTTTGCATAATGTCAGTATAGCGACCCATGGTCAACAACGTACAGGATATGCTTGCTTGCCTGGCAGTTGTTATCACCAATTTTAGTTTGGCGTGTTTGCACACAAAGACATTGCAGTCTTTCTAGGTTGATTCATTTGCAAAAGATGTGTTGTCCCAGAGGATCAGGTGCATACAGTCCAAAGTTGCTGTACAATTCTTTTTTAGTGCACAGCAACTTGCATATCATGGAACCAACCTGGTAATAGTCGGCAATCAGGCTTTGGCCGGTGGGAATGACTAAGGAAAGCCCTATGCCATTGATTGCCCAGAACAGGTAGCCTTCATTTAGAGAGCGACATACACTGAAGCCTGCTGTACAGACTCCCCACATGACACACCCAATGCTGGTCACATGGACGCGGTTGTAATAATGACCTGCAACGCAGGTGAAATGGTCTTAGGACAAACATAAAGAACTACAGATGCATTTTGATCCTTCAACAGGCACATTACCTGATAGACCACCTATAGGTGACGACAAGGCCTGCACCATTGCTCTGCATAGTGTCAATGTCCCTAACTGAGATGGAGTGGCTTGGAAAGAGTGGCCTATGAAGTTGTATAGAGCTGGTAGTATCTGCTCATCCATGCGCTCCATAATGCCGGCCAGGTTGATGAGAGCAGTGGTTTTGAACTTGTTGCTGGTGAGGTTTGCCCAAGACAGTGGTGACATGTTAGCCTCACTCGACACTCTTTTCGAAGGTAACAACGATGGTGCGGTTCGCGCAGCCATTTTCCCCGATGTCTGATGATGAAGCAGGAGCTAGGCTAGATGATGCTTGCTTCCACGCAGACAAAAAATCAAGTGCGTGCGTGCAGGCAGTAACAAGCTTTGATCACAACTTGCAGCGTTTGACTTTGATGGGACGGAAGTCCCCAACTTCCAGCACTGTGATTGTCCATGGAACTGAAGGTCACAGCACAGTATGTGACGGTCAAATGCAACGGTTAGGGATTGCTGAAGCACCATGCACGTCTCGACACGTCTCGACAACGGTCTGTGAAAGGACGTGCGAAGGCACAGCGCAACGGAAGCATCACCAATATATCACTACTGTTGCAGCAGGCAGACAGGCATCAACAGCTTGGCGGTGATCAAGTGGTCAGTACACCCGTTTGTGCGTTCACTTGCTATCTGCACGTGCGCCAGCTGGCAACATTTTGCGAAGGCAGTGCTCCAGCTTGACTTCGCATTGGAGATTTAAGCCTGATAGTAAATACGCTGCTCCAATGAGGATCTCCTGCTTCAAGCCAGCCTTACAGATTGGCCGGTGAGGAATTTCGAGATATGAAGATCAATGCAAACGTCACGCTCGCTGGAGAAGGTGTTGTTCTCGTACCCTACCGCAAAGAACATGTGCCGCTGTATCATGCTTGGATGGTAAGTCTGCAGGCTGAGCCAATCGAGTAAATTCTGCTCCAAGAACACTTGACATTCCACGGCATGCATGGCATGGCAAAGCATGTTGAGACTTGGCACTGCACGACAAGCCTTGACGTAATATTCATTGCTGCAGCAAGATCCATTGCTGCAGGAGGCAACAGCTTCAGAACTTTTGACTCTGCAGGTATCTGCTTGCAGTTGCAGCGGCTTGCAACACCCTGCTCAACTGTGCCTTTAAACTCAACAACATGCTCTGTAGGAAGAGTTTGACATGCAGAAAAGCTGGGCAGAAGACTCTGATAGTACGTCAGGAATCTCTAACTACTCTGCTGTCCCAATACAACACATCAGCAACAGCTGCACTTGTCTGTAGTAACAAACCGGGTTAACACATGTACTCTTTTGTTCAGCCAGAGTGCACCTTCATCTTGTTGGACCCAGCATTACCTGACACAGAAGGAACTGGCCAGCATGGCGGAGGTGAGACCGCTTTGTCTCCAAATCCTGCCTTCAAATCCTGCTTTTCATGGTACCATTCATGTTTGTCTTGCAATGCTGCCTGTCACAGCTTGAGGCTGGCTTTGCCTGCTCGTTCTGCACTGAGTCAAGCTGTGCGCTCCAATTTGCTGACAACAATGAGGCAACAGCCTGCTGCAAGCCTGCATGCTGTCTGCTTATACTCGTTGTGTTATACAGGCATGGTCGGCGATGTGAATCTCTTCTTGAATGATGCTGAGGAGCCAACTGTGGCAGAAATTGAGGTAATCAGATCACAAATGCACTGCAAGCACATGCAGCTGGTCCTTACCCATTCAGAAAGCATCATTGCTGCTGCTTCATCAAACCAACTCTGCAGTTAGAAACCAAGTAATGACAGGGTTGTGGCCGTCTGTACAGATCATGATTGCTGTGAAAGCCAGCAGGCGTAAAGGTCTTGCGTATGAGGCACTGACCATTTTCATGGCATACGCTGTGAAGTATCTGGTGAGGTTTTTCTCCTAGAAACTCCTTGCACACTGCGTCTTGTTTGTGCTTTGCAAATATCCTAGCATGGTGATTTAACGACCATTGAGCCTGGAAATGAGTTCAAAGTGCATTAGAGTTGCAAGCACTTGCAGATCATACAGATCTGTCAGACATGCAAAAACAAATGTCGTGTATCATCTATAAGCATGGCAGTACTGGCCAAATGCTTGCACTCTTGGATGCTGCATCACAGCATAGCATCATATGCAGTATGTCTGTACAGGCCCAAGAGTGATGATAGATTTAGACAGTATAATGTCTTGCACCTGTGCAGGGGATAACATGCTTCCAAGCCAAGATTGGGCTTAGCAATCAGTCTTCGTTAAATCTGTTTGGTAAGTTGGGGTATGCAGAAATCAGCAGGAGCAGGATTTTTAATGAAGCCACTCTGAATCTACAGATCTGTGGCTATATCCAAGCACTGATGAATGAACAGGCTCACAAGCTGAGAATTGGGCAGTATGTTGATGGCACTGAGGCATCAGCACTGTGCCTTGGTTGACTTGTGCCATCTGAACACAACACATGCTACTCTTGTAGTAAGGCAGCCGCACAAGCAATGTTTTGTGACATACCAAACAGCACCATTTTTTGGCAGCTGTTCTCACCATATCTAACGATTCTGACTTTTATATGTGCATGTGCCCAGCCATACATGCGTACTGTTCCAGCCGTCAGATTTGCACAACCCTGTGAGTTGCGTGCTTGCGCTCTCTCAAGTAACATAAGCTGGATCTGATTACTGTTGACGTGTTCCATAAGTAAATGACTCGACCCTCTGCGCAAGCTGCTGCGAAAGTGACATGGGCTCTGGGAAAACTGAACCATGGTGCTGTACCTGGTCCAGTAATCCTACAGTGGCTTCCAGCTGATTGTGGTTTGCCAAGACAAGCACCAATTGGAGAACTTGCTAGTGCAAAGAACCTGAGCAAAACCTTGCTTGCATGCGCAATGCTTTGTTTTGAGGTCAAGGGACATGTCATCACTGCCTTGGTCAATGCATTGCTAGGGTTCAACAGTACACAAGCAAGCCTGCTGCAATGTTGCTTGGAGCTTGCCTGTTTCTGACAAGCTATTGAAACCTTTTCTGCACTGCTTGAGCAACTGCAGCCATTGCCTACTGCTAAGCCAGGGCAAGGTGTCCTACTTAGACAAGACCTCTTTCAGATGTACCAAGCCCTGGACTAACTGCAACCTGTTGCAAGTGTTGATGCACAAAACTTGCAAGCGATGCTTGTACCAGCATCATAAAGGTTTACGCTTGCAGCTGTTTTGCTCACACAAAAGATTGTGAGCCCAGCAAACCATGTCCAGTGCACAGACAAAGGCAATGCTGTACAGTGCTTTGAAGGGCTGATCATGTAAAGCAGCCACCGCAGCATAAGTTGCTGTGATGGCTACCACAGCCGTGCGCACAATAGAGCACGTCATATCCAGGGCGTCAGACTGATCACGGCCTTGAGGGCTTCCTGTGAGCGATCTGCCAGGCAAAGCCTGCGCAGCATGATGCATGTCAGCACGAGTACACATACACCAGGGCTTTTGGGAATGCATACACAGCAGGCATTTCATGCAGCAGCTCTTGCATCAAGGGTAGACTCTTTGCTGCACATCTCTCGTTTGGCAAAAGACATAAACGTTGCTGTTATCAGCATACATCAGACACACGCATCAGATGCTGCATGCAACTTGGGGTTTCTGCACAACTATACAGACAGACCGCTGTGTGCAATAGTCCGGAACGCTGTGCTTGGAGGTCACAACCGGTGGGAGATTAGCCCTCTGCTGTCATGGCAGCTTGTCCAGAATGCCACACAATACTCATTTGTTTGTCAACACCACTGCTAAAGCCAGGGCTGACATGCACTTGCACTGAGACACAGTAGGGATTCTGCATGCCAAGGTTTGGGCTTTTAGTGATGGAGCACTCTGTGTGTAACGGTAACCAAGAGAGATATACTCACCGGCATGGCTGATATGGAGGCATGCAGGGCCAGCACAGCGCAAGGCACAGCATCCTGCCAAGCTGCCAGCTGTCGCGTGTGTGTCAGCTGCTTCAACCAGGCAACACATGGCAAGACTTGCAGTGCTATTGCACATACAAGCATCTCACAGTGAACTGCTTGTATCTGATGTTGATGCAACACCCCCTCTTGAGCTGATAGCGTTGACAAGGTTTGCCCTGCTGCCTGTTGACGCTGCTGATCAGGCTGCCCGTCGAAGACACCTGGTTGCCCTTTGGGTACACCATGCTGCCCGTCAGGCACCCCACGACGCCGTCCAGACAAGTCTTGTGCCTCTGTCTGCGCGTCTTGCGGCTGCAGTGTGCCTGCCAGTGCTGCTGCAGCATCTGGGCTCTCAGATGACTCACTTTTTGCATCAGTCGCAGTCTCTGAGTCTTGCCCCTGCTGCTGCCCTGGCTGAAGCTGCTGCTGTGGACATGAGATTGTATCATTGCTGCTAAGCCTCGATGCAGAAACCAGGGCAGGTTTGCTGGGCTGATGTTCATGGGCGGCACACCACAGGCGGCATATCAGAGCATGCAGCAATGCTAGCATCGGACAAGCTCTGGCCTCTGCCAGTGTGATTGCTGCTGCAATGATTGATATCGCTGTGGTCCTGCATGCAAGAGCAGTTGGTTGGGATCAGGTTGCTGGGGTCAAGCCACATGCCAGTTGTTATCAGCAAGAGCAGAGTTGAGTGCCAAGCTGCTGTGACATGCTATGCAAAACAACAGATTTTGGTCGTAGGCTTTCTCTTGGCAGTCACAGCATCTGCGTCAACACAGCTAAAAAGAATGGCAGTGTTTGTTGTTGCTGCTTCTTTTGTATCAATACACTTGAAAGCATGTGTTGCAGTCCGATGTCAGCTGCGTAGCTCCATCCCGATTATTGCGTAGAGCCCGCCATGATGTGTTTGCACAACAGAAAACCTTGCCAGCCTTAAAGCCTACCTCATTTGTTTGGGTAATTGAGCTCCACAATTCTCAGGCTGCAGCTTATAAGGCTTGTGAGGCGCCAATTTGCCAAATTGCCTGCCCATCAGCCTGTTGATCAGCTGCCTCAGCAGGCGACAACATGTGGTGATGAGCATGGCAACCAGCTCCAGGGTTTCCAGCAAACCCTCTGTCAGAATGATGAGAAAGGCAGAGCCAAGAACGCTCGGCAGGGTTGGGCGGCGGTGGCTCATCCAGTTAGCCCACAGTGCTAGCTGTGGCCACAGCCAGCTAGCCACGGATGCCCAAACAGCAGTCAGCCCTAACAGCTGTCCCCTTTGCAGCACCTGTCTGCTGGACGAATTAGCAGCCAAATGGCTGACTAGGGTCTGAGACATGGACAGAGCATTTAGGCGGTGATGTGTGTGGGTGCTGGACTGCTGACCCTTGAGGTAGCAAATTTGTTGGTGATTAGATTTGTGGATGAGGATGATGAATGCCAGGCGCATCAGCAATAGGGCAGCAGAAAAGGCAGGCAGGGCAGCTATGTGCAGCCTCAGGGCGTTTGCAGCTGCCTTGCGGACCTCCCATTCCAGCCTGCATGCAAGAAAGCAGCATCTGCAGACAGCGCTTCTACAGGTATGGGTCAGGAATCTGGGAAAAACAAGGTATGGGTCAGGAATCTAGGCAGAACAAAGCATAGAGGGCGCAGACTGCTATGTTCGTTAATAAGCATTGTGTAAGCAACGGCAGGAAAACAGCAGAGTTAGGTGGAATAGAAGACACAAATTGACAGCACCGGCAGTGAGTGCAAGCAGGGCAGGGAGTGCAAGCATGTTGGCGGTGGCCAGCACTCTGGCCTGTCAATGTGAGACTTCAGCATTCCTGATATTGCCCATGACCCAGTGCAGCATCAACAATCAGGAGCTGCTTTGCAATTCCCTACCTGTGGTGCATGACAGGCAGAGGCTTGGCTGCAGATTATCTGCTAGTCTGATGCTTCACAACTGGCATGTGTGGTATGCTGCAGGCTATGCTGAAAGTCAAGGTCAGGACACGATGTTGCTGTGCAGACCTGAGATCTTCTTCACCCAAATGCTATCAGACTTGGGTACAGATGATCTTCTGTCCAGAGACGGCTTATTCTGACATTGGCAATCACCACAGGCTGCAAGCACAACATGTTGCTTGCAGAACAAGCATATTACAGTTATGCTTACATGAGATGAAGAACACATGATGGGTCACTCAGCACCCCAATCTCCTTTCCTGCTGCCTCAATAGCCCATAAGCTCAACTCAGCTGAGTTGGTCCTGATCACCTCCCTGGCTGATGCAGACTGCATGGTCTCTCTGGCTGATTGCCCATAAGCTAGCAGCACAGGCTGCCAGCACTGATGCTTGTCAGCAGCTTTTTGGGATGACCTGGGACCCCCCTTCCTGCCTGGGTCAGTCTCCCTGCTGGCAGTCTGTGCATGATTGCTGTCTGTAATGTTACCTTGATGCAGGATGCCTCGGTCTCTGCTGTTGATGTCATCGCGACCTTTTTTGTCTGTTATGCTGCGGACAGAATCCCAGCTTCTGCCCTTATGGCTTGTGTCACTACCAGTGGAGATCTGGCTCCTATCCCTGATGCTGAGGACTGTGAGCTGCATGCCTAAGGTTTGCAGCCAGGAGGGGTACGGAAGCAGGATTCTGGCGGTCATTGGATGTGGCGGCTGGATCTTGTAGCCAGTGTTCAGCAGCTGCCACAGCTGTGGCACAATCACACCATCAGGAGACACCTGCAAGTATAGGAGAGCTTGGACACCATGCAAGCCAGCATGCAATGAGCACAATGAATCTTGCTGTGAAGCTGCATTGAGGGAAGTGGTGTGATGCTCAGGTACTTCTATGTTGTTGTATTGTATAATGATACAGCGCCAACTATAGTTTTGGGTGCTTAGCTCTGCCACAAGCTGTCAGACTTGTTGGTTGGCTGTCATTTGTAATCTTCTTTCTTCTTCTTCTTTTTCTTATCATGCATATGCAGCAACACTGGGCTGATGTGCTTGAGCTGAAGATGATATACAACCAGATGTGGTGCATGACATGCTGCAGACATGCAGCACATACCTGAACAGTCGCTCTGACAGCATGATCACTAGACCCATCGCCGCCAATCCACAAGCTGATACTGCCGGATGCTCTCAGACGAACCAACCAGGTCTGTCTACTGGGTTTGGAATCTGGGCTTGCACTGCCTATCCTGTTCTGGCGTGTGAGATCAGGCAGCTCGACTGCCGTGTGGGTCATGTCAACAGGCTGCTGCCTGTCTAACCTGCTGTGCGTGACCTGAAAGCCCAGGCAAGGTGATGCGCCTTGCATCAGCAGGGTCCAGCTCTGGTGTTCAGAGTCCCCTGTTTGGTTCCACTGCCACCAGCAACCGGCCCTGCATGTTGATCATGTCATAGCCCATGAACAGTACAGAAGAGTTCAGGGTTGACTTGAGGGTTGTAGGGTTCGAAATTATAACAGAGCAATTTCAGGCCTGTGTTCCAGTGCATGCACGTATAGACTTCTGTATGACTGTGCAAGCACAGATGCAAGAGCAAGAGAACACAAGCAGGCACTTCAGATGCAGTCAAGCAGCAAAGGAACCAGGCGTCACGCATGACTCAAAGGACGAGGTCTTCGCTCTCAACAGATTGCTGGTCATGACATGCAAATGATAAATGCAAGGTATGCTTCCATGCAGTGGGAAAACAAAATTGAAGCCTACCGCGTTGAGCAGCCAACAGCACTGGAAACCTTGATCACTTGCAGCTTGTGACCCATTTTCATGACACTGCCTGCATCAACTTTTCTGCTCGGGCACTTGTCGGCTGTCCTGGGCAGTTGTGCTGTGCTGCTGGGGATAGGCGCTTCCACAGAGTACAGTGCCAATCCCAGGGCTGTGGCCACATTAGGCTGAGTCACACCTCGCATGTGCTGTACAATGGCTGACTGGGCGCCTTCTTGTGAATGCAGAGCTAGGATGGTAGGCTGAGTGATGGACTGTAGCATCCTGGCAATCAAGATCACCAGCTGGTTGCACCATACCAAACTCTGCATAGAACAAACCCACAAGAACCGATTTGGATGGTCACAAACACATCAAGCTGGTTGCTCACAGCATCAATCTGTATCTTTTTTGGGGTTCTCTAGGTTGCTCAGGGCTAATACACCTGGCCCTGGGGGACAACACTGGTTGACTGGATGAATATACCAAAGGATGAAGCAAAGGATGAGTGAATGAATGAATGAATGGATGGATGGATGGATGGATGGATGGATGGATGGATGGATGGATGGATGGATGGATGGATGGATGGATGGATGGATGGACGGACGGATGATTTGTCCCCCACAGTCATACTCACGCAGTGCCATTGGGGGCACAGCTCACATTTCACAGTAGGCATGCCTTGCATTAGGACACTGGTTGTTAGGCATGCTGTTTCCAAATGCACTCGCCAACCTCAAGCTGCGTAAAGCAAAGCATAATCTTGCTGCACAAGACTCTCAAGAAATGCACTGTGTCGCATGTGCAGCTATATGCAGAAAGTCAAGTCAGGTGCTTTGGACAAAGAGGCAGAATGTGCACGTCAGGGACGAGCAGCACCTGGTGGTCAGCTGCCACCCAGATGCGTGGCATGTCCCTCACATCTGCTTCCACTGTCAGCTCATCAGGCCATACACCAATGAGAGCATTCAGCTCTGGCAGCACCAGCATGTCTTTGGCACCTGCACAAGCCATGTTCCATGCTGCAAAGAGTTTCGTGAGGTAGTGCATGACTCATGGGTCGGTGCATTACTCATGTGGCGGTGCATGACTCATCATGCATTACATGCTCCATACGACAATGCACGACTCATCTGGCAGCGCATGACAAGGGGTGCAACAGTGCATCACGACACGACAGGAATGCTCTTCATTGAGATCATGATAAGGACCCTGTTTTGTATTCACAATGGCTGGAGGGGCCACATGATGTACTGCAATGGAACATGCCAAAATGTAGCAATGCGTGGCAAGCAGTGAAATGTACTCCCTTGAGCTGTTTTACAAGATTGCATACCTAGTACTACACTGGCAGTGCAAGCACGCTTACAGTGTACTGTGGGTGGCGCTGAAATGCAACAGCCCCAAAGTGATGACCATAATGCAGGGCACCGACTTCCTCTAGTCATCTGGTGACTAAGCATGATTGCAGCAACAAGCTGACAGCTCAGCCATGCAGCCTTGCTCCAGACTTACAGGCCGCTAACCCCCAATCTTCAGACCCAGCGAGTGGTAGAACTTTAAGATTTGTGTAGACAGAGCTGCAGGCTGCTCAGTATGTAATGAGCGAATGCCCTACCTCCAGCAACAGACAGCAGTGGCACATTGGCCTTGCCAGAGCCTGCTTCCTTTCCATCAGCAGCCCCAAGGGAGGTTCCTACTGCAGCTGCCCTCTGCAGCCGGCTGTAGAAGGCATGCAGCGGGGCATGCACATTGGCTGGGGCTTGCTGATGGGGCGCTGCTAGTGTGACGATTGCCAGGATGCTCTGCCCTATATTACATGTGTGCACATATGTATGTCACATGTGTGCACGCTGCTGCTGAAGGGTGCACCCAGTCGGTCAATGTCAGCATTGCGACTGGTGTGCCAGCAGAGCTGTAGGGCCAATTTTGGTATGCACACAGGCGCAATCAGCTGCCCTTGAGCAGAGTTGGATCAGGCAAGGATAAAACATGCATCACAAGATAAGTGTAGTGGATTTGATGAAGCTTGACTTGACCATATGGTCAAGTCCCCCTGCAAATGGCCGTCTAGCAGAGCATTGGCATGCTTTTGTAGATGACGCGGCGGTGACAAGAGCTACTGACCAGACTCAGCTTCAGATGCTAAGGCAATGGCGGCTGCTCTTGCGACAAGGCCTCCCATGGAATGCCCCACGAGTACCACAGGCATGTCTGATGCATATGTCTGCCTGTAGTGTTGCCTCAGCCATTTGACACAGTCCACTGCGAAGCTGGTTTGCCGCTCCTGGGCGGGACAGATCAACTCGCTTATGCAGCAGGCATGAAGCATGTGTGTGGTATGCTGCTGCCGCATGCTGTGTTGAGGAAGATGTTGCTCAAGGCAGACAGTCAGCAGTGTCAGTACACACAGCAGCAGCAGTCCTGCAGCAGGGGGACTGAGGCTGCAGAATCTGCCTAGTGGACCGGCTTAAGCACATGCGCATGTCTACATCAGGGCAAAGTGCTTGTCAAGAGACACAGAAACTGTGACAGTCCGGCACATGCTGGTTTGGCTGCCCATCTCAGTGGTTGACATTCAACATTGACAGCTCGCTTGCTGGACGAGCTGTGCCTGAATTGTGCTGCAAACAATTGACATGGCTTGTGTTGAGCAAATCTGTTGCAAATCTGTTGCAAGAACTTACCAGTATGGCTCCATCAAAGGCAGACATCTCTTCCTTGAAGTCTGCCGCAAACCATGCCAATGCAGGCTTGCCTGATGCCTCACTCTGCCTGGCTGTTTCTGATGCGAGAGACCTGACCTGTTTGCAGGGCAACCTTTGAGGTCGATGCTGACCAATGACTGTAGGAGCAAGCTATCATCATGAATGTGACAGGCAGTAACGCACAGACCGGAAATGTGCCTCGCAGTGTGTGACGCATGACACCCTGACCTTCTTAGTAAGCTTGATCCAGGCTTACCTGTTTGTAACTGCCATCACTGCCATGAAGAAATAACACAGGAGGTCCAGAAGCAAATGCCAGCGCATCACCTGCTAGCGCAGCACAGGTGGAAGCGCAAGGCTCCAGCAGCTAGCTTGCAAGGCACCAAGAGTAGGGGTTGCACCTTACGTGAGTTGCTCAAGCTCTGCCTGCCCTCCTTATATAGGTACAGTTCGTACTGCTGACCGAGGTTGGCCAACTCGGTGAGGGTGTGATAAGAAGGCCACATGTAGGTCATGACGCACTTGCCATGATCTGGCACCATCAAAAGTGTCAGACCCAGGACACAACAGACAAGCAGCGCCGATATGGGCAGCTTGCAGTGATTGCCCCTCTGCATCCTGCTCAGTGCTTTGGATGTCACGGAGTCACAGAAGGGCGATGCCTAGCCAGCCGTACTAACCCAGAGTGCATGCCGCCAGATCAAGCTTTGCCACGCAGATCAGTAGCGGCGCTATCGAACCCTGCGTTCTTGCATGCGCTATGCGCATTCGGCCTCGCAGGGTTCTTGATCAACCCTGCAAGGCTCAGAGCCCTTTTGAGCAACATTCGCTGGCTTTCTGACAGGCTTCATCATGAAGGAGGAGGATTTCACATCTTCAGCCAACCAACTACAGCTTGACTCAAAATGTTTAGGTCCGAGGCTTGAGGTGTCCAGGTTTGCGACAGTACTGTGAGCGGACCGCTGATGCGATGCCCCGGTGCGAACAGGCGCAGCAAGACAATCGGTACACCTTTCTGTGTGCGGGCTCACCGCCGCGGAAAACGACTGTAGCGCTCGTGACTGATCGGTGAAGACAACAGCACTGTACCAGCAAAACAGGGCTGGAGACACAGCCTTAACTTGGCAGCTGTGCGGCACGCAAAAGGCATAGGAAAGAATGGCTTTCCTTGGTCAACGTTCGTGGCAAAATAAGACAGCTGGCACCTGTAGTATCCACTTCCTTCAGCAAAGCAACAGCCAAGCAGCAAGAGCGATTCCACAGAAAGATGCAAAAGCTTGCTGCCTGAACAGGCTTTCTTCTGACAGAGGGAGAGCCTGTTCAGTCAGCAAACCTCTGTTTTCTGTGCAACCTGTTGCATATACACAGTAGTGCAGTGGACTTGCCAGCTCATGAAATTTTGCCAGAGTTTGGTGCCTTCTGACTTTTTACTTTGACTTACAGTGGTCGTCAAAAGTCTGTATCCAAAACCAGTTCTTGCTTAGCAGAACAGTTCGTGTGCGATGACAGCTCAATCTGACTGGCGGTACGGCCAGGTAGGCCTAGTAAACCATCGAACGCGTGTGTAGGTGGGACCAGTGCGGCAGATATCGTCCGTAGCGCTAGCTGCAGAGCTTT